>OCTX012226464.1_pt1 | contig 15271 bp, 16 predicted proteins | sample 1539691 | NCBI WGS metagenome assembly OCTX01 (sample SAMN02144231, study PRJEB22623) | gut metagenome | biome: sheep rumen | host: Ovis aries | place: New Zealand | reverse complement strand
CTACAAACCACACAAATTCCCGTAGGGTATCCCGCCTGAACCATCATAAGTGTATTAGTTATCGCCATCAGCACTCTACCTCCATCAATTTTCCACTTTCGTTTCAAATGCTTCGGTTCATACCGTGGGACAATCACACACAGCCAATTAATCAGAAGACAAACAAATAGCTACAATGCAAAATTCAGGTGCTCCATAATGTAAATGACTCTACCTGCTCTTTGTTCTTCAGAACAGTTATTGCATCGGCAATTTCAAAATTCGACCATAGATATGGTCCAAATCCTCATCACTTCCAAACGGTTTAAGTTTATGATCAACATCCATCCCTGCAGCAGGGGTAAATGTGAGCTCTCCAAATACGACACGCTCTCCAAGTAAATAAAAATCCACTCTGACAAACGGGAATGGTTGACTTAGTTTTTCAGCTAATTTCATTGCTTTGTCAAGACAGACCGGTTTTTCAACTGGAGCATTCGGGTCACCGACACCATTGGTAATCATATTCCAGTCGCGATCCATGTAATAATACTTTGCTCCATGTCCATGACTATCCCGATCTTTGCAGAACATGGTCATGTAGCATTTTCCATTAATGCAATAAAACTTGTAATCCTCTGGCAGTTCTCCATTGGGACCACCCAAGTATTCTTCGATGAGAATAACGGGATCGACATCCTTATACTGCATCTCCGAATAACCGAGCCACGCTTTAGGAGCACGTTTGAGCCACCGAAACATTTCGGCAAAAACTATCTGTCGATCTTCTTTCGCCTTATCTGTAACTATGTAGTTATATCCACACCCAATGTTCAGTTTTAATGCAAATTGATCGGGTAACTCTCCCCAGTCGATGTCTTCAGGTTGCTTATACGCACCAATCAAATTACATAGGATATCTTCACATCCGGCTTCTTTTACATATTCCCGGACGCGATATTTATCCGCACACTGCTTAACAAGAGGATTATTCCAGTAGGTATTAAATTTCAGCCATAGGGTCTTTTCATTTAAGGTTTCAGGGTGGTTTAAATCGAGCCTTTTTCCAAATCGTTCTCTATAGATGGCTTTGGTATTAAGCAGCGGAGATATCAATGTTAGTCCTTTCCTGTAATACGATGCCAGCTTCGTTATAATGCTCATCTTTGCGTCTCCTTGCGATAGAATTGCCTTCCATATCAGATTATTGATATATAATCTGAATTTCGGTAATCTGAATTCCAATTAATCTTTCTTTTTAATCTTTGATAATACGGTTCCGAACATAACTTTTCGAATGTTACTCTTCGTCAACCTCCAATATGCTTCACAAAAAGCAAAGTAAGCAACCACGCCTGTTAATACTTCAAGTAGAATTTTTATATATAGATTGATTGATATTGTTGCTACCAAGCGAACCAATAAGAACATTAGTAAGCCAAATCCTAAGTATGCAATGCAACTTACAAGTGTTTTCTTTAAAGATATTAGCTTTCTTATCGATAAATACTGCCACACACATGCGCTCAATTCAGCTAGCAGTGTTCCCAAAACAGCCCCCATAGCGCCATATGATGGAATCAATAGACTGTTTGCTATTAAATTCACAAATGCCCCAACTATGACAGAAACAGTATAAGATTTTTCTTTGTGATGTGGCACCAGATACTGATATCTTGCAGTAAATGAAAATGCCTTGATAATAAGCACTGGCGCTAATACAATCGTTAGCAGAACACACTCGTCATAACCAGGTCCGAAAAAAACAGGCTCGAATTCATTAGCAATGGCAGCAATGCCGAATGCCATAGCAATTCCTACAATTGCAGTTCCTTCCATTGACAATTTGAATAATTCATCGGATTCTTTTTTCTTCCCACTACTGATTAAAGCAGTCATTCTCGGCAACATGACCGTGCTGATTCCAGAGATCACCCCAACAGTTACATTAACTACTTTATCTGCATTGTAATAATATCCACTTTGCGTAAATGAGCTCAATGCCCCTAACATAGTCTTGTCCATAACATGGTATATGGACATAGCTAATAGCGGTATAAAAAGCATCAAGCTTGGTTTCAAGTTCGCGAGTACTTTCTTAAAGTCTACAGTTGCTTTTTCAATGTGCGTACCTGCATACGCCCACATAATGATCTGACCAACCAGCTCTCCTCCTACCATTATCAACGCATATAACCACAGATCATCTGGATTTTTTACCAAGAAGAGAATCAGAATAACTGAGGCTATTTTGATAAAAGCATTTCTTGTTACTGTTCTTTTAAAATCCTCAACGCCAAAAAATAACCAGTTAATATTAAAAGCACAACTCAAAACGTGAATTGTCTGTATCGCAGCAATCAGTTTGTTTTCTTTTACTATCAGCAAGACATATCCAACATACCCTAAAGTACAGAGCAACGATGTGCTTACTTGCATCAAATATATGTTCCAAAACGTTTCACTTCTCATCCTTCTATCCGAGCCGCATGAAGCTATGCTTCTAGTCCCGTGATTTACCGTTCCTAAAAGTGCAAATAGTGCAAAATACGACATTATGGAAGATGTAAATGAATATACACCTAATTGAGATGCCCCGAGTACTCTCGAAAGATATGGAGAAGTTATAAGGGGAAGGCATGTAATGAGTATTTGATAAGCTGTTTGAAATCCTAAATTCTTTTTTATGGACGTTTTTTCATTCATGCTTCCAGTAAAACCCCTTCCCTCTTCGGCCTTGTTCTCTGACCTATCAACAACCCAAAAAGAAGCCACATATAGTAACATTTAACACCAGGCCCAAATGGGGTAAGTCCTTCAAACAGTCCATTTACTGAATATCCAGCTGAGATCAGAAGAAGCAGATACCATTCATCAGATATATGTCTAAACCTAATGCTTTGTATAAAAGGTTGTAGGGAAATAAGTATGCACAGCACTCCTCCAATTAATCCGAACTGGAGTATAGCGGAAAGAGGGAAACATTCATAATATGTAGGCCCGATTCCCGTCAGCCAATTTCCAGAAATTAAACGTGGAAAATTGGAAAGAATAGTTACTCTTCCGGATGTCAGGTCATTCAAATTTGCAACATTTCTGTTTGCAAATACCACATTGTTAAAAATGAAACTATTGAACTGATCATTAGCCAGAAGCATAACTATAATCCCAACACTAATTATAGAGACAGCGGCTTTAAGTTTTTTGTTTGTATCCCGCGCAAAAACTATAATTAAGATGCAAAGCAGGAGACTTACTAGCGTAGCACGTGATCTCAGCAAAAGTATGACATATAATTCAAATGCAATTGTCCCTACCTTAATTACCCATCCTATCGATTTATCCGGTCTGAAGCGTACAATTAAAAGTATTATGGCAGTAAATATAATCTGTGAAACCGAGTTTTTTGAACTATACGCATACAGACGCGTAGAAAGATTGTATCCAACGCCAAAATACTCGATAAATATATTTGCTGTTACTACGAACATACTAACTACAAAAATGGTATTGATATTCTTTAGAACACGTTTATCTACATATTCAGATGACCACGACCCAAGCAGGAAAATGAACAGCGAAATCATATACGAGTAAAACATCGACGAACTAAACTGTGTTTTTGACAGCAACAACGAGTCCATCAATAGCCAAACAACTAGTGCTACACCAAACCCAATCTGTGTCATGATTGATTTGTTAATCTTTACTTTTCTTGAAAGAAATATTGCAATAACAAGGAGTATCCATCCTGGAAAAGCTAACCGTTGGGTAAGACCAGACCTTACAAACATTGGCAACTGCGATATATTGGACAGCAAACAGCCCAAATATAATGAATACTCGATTAGTTTGTTCTTTCTTTCAATGGGGTAATCCATGTTTACTCTATACTCCTCTTAGCGATATCAGAGTATGAGAACATCTTCATTCCCTCGCGTTCTGCGACAGCTTTCATATTCTGATATGTTCTTTTGTCATTTGTTACGTTCTTTATAATCCCGTATATCTCCTCAACACTATCCCTCTCTATGAAAATCACATTCCCGCCGAGATCCACGTGTTTCGTGCCGTCCCAAGCCTTACAGAGCATCGGTTTACCTAATCCAGCAACCTGCTCCCAGAAAACTGAATGACGCCCGGGAAATACAACAAGATCAGCTGCAGCGTAATACTTATCCGTCTGATCTGACTGCACCCAGCCAATGTACTGTGTGTATGGGCTTACCAGCCCTTCGACTTTCTCCTTTAATTCCGGGATAACGGAACCGAAGACAATCAATTTTACTTTTTCATTCTGGAGCTTGTTTACAGCTTCCATGAGATATAGGATTTGCTTCTTGAAGTTATCGATTTTTCCGCCAGTAATGATCAAGAAGTCATCATCTGCAATTCCATACTTCTCCCTAATCTCTTTCCTAACTTCCGGTTTCAGTGCGGCTTCAACCTTTTCATCATCTGCACCCATAACAAGTAGCTCGATTTTGTCTGCTGGCAGACCATAGACATTTTTCAGGAAATCCACACGGGCGGGAAGTACACCATAAAACTTCTTCGTATAAGGGTTGATGATATGTGCACAGTGCTTCCACAGGATCTTATGGAGGAACGTGAACGATACCCAGTTCTTTGCGCTATTTGAAAAATCCGCATGGTTATCTACATACACAGTTACGTTTGGATGCTTCTTCAAATACTTGACCACAATATCCATATCCATGAACTGGCAACCGTGGATGAAAAGAATATCCGGATTTGTCTTTTCAATCGCTTCATAAGTCCCGACAAACCGTTTTAGCTTTCTATAAATCTTCAGAGGCTTCTTATAATCCAGTCTTTGGACAGGAATATCATATTCATTATGATATGATGACGCCTTTTCCATATAGCTCACGTTTCCATTCATATCGAAGGTCTGAAGAGACGCCACCACAGAAACATCATGTCCAAGCTTCTTGTGATATTTAGGAAGCATGTTTTCCTGATATGAATAACCGTCAGGGAAAAAGCATCCCAGACATAAATGTGTAATTCTCATTCCTGTCCTCCAATAAATGCGTCCACGTCATCGAAGTGTTTTGACAGTTCCTTTATCTCATTGTCTGATTTCTTCCACCACTCAGACAGTTCAAGCTTTTCAGCCGTAGACTTGTCAAAACGATCTCTTATCTTCTTTGCTGGGTTGCCCGCCCAAATCTCATAAGCTGGAATATCATGTGTTACGACACTACCTGCACCAACAACTGCCCCGTTATGGATGGTAACACCAGAAAGAACCGTTGATCCTAATCCAATCCACACATCATTCTCTATAGTTGTTTTTGGGGTGTGCTCATATGGGAAGGATTGTAAGTTTACACCGAGGACATTATTTCCTTCATGAAATACAGGACTTGAAGATACCCTTTCAATCGGATGGCCTGCTCCGCCAATACAAACTCTGTCAGCAATTGAGCAGAACGCCCCTATGTCCACGTTAACCATAAAGCAGTCGTTTCCAACATACGAGTACTTGCCAATGCTGACACCATTTAGTTCGCTTTTAGAACAAACTCTCACAGTAGAATCAATATGGCAATTTCTCATAGCAGGAGGATTCAATATTTTCTTTAATCCCTTAGCAATTATTAACTTTAATCCCATGAATCAACCCCAAGCCTTTCAAAAATGATGCATTATTGTTTTAAATGCACCATCAACGGTATAGTGATCAATCAGATACTGATATTCTCTCTCACGAGCTATGACAAGATCTGCCTTTATAATCCTTTTTAGTGCGTCAGCAAATTCGTCAGCAGCATTGCTCTCGCACCACCAGCCGAATCCGCCATCCACGATCACCTTTCCGATATCCGTATTTGGATCGGTACAGGCCAGCACAGGAAGCTTCGCCTGCATATAAGCTAAGAGTCGGCTCGGAAAATTTGGTATAGTAAATCGGTGATCAAGGAAAATTAATCCAACATCGCAAGCGCCGACCATGCTGTCGTAGTCTTCTTTGGGAAGCAAGCTCAGGAGCTTTACATTGCTCGGGTTCTCCTGCTCAACAAATGATTGAAGCTTCCCGTACTCATTTCCACTTCCAATAATCAAAAAGTATGCATCTTCAATATTCTTTGCCTTTCGGAGGCACTCAATCAAGAACGGAATTCCCTGTGGTTTGCCAAGGTTTCCCCCATAGATAAAAACAGTTTTATCCTGCGGAATACCATATTTCTCTCTGATTAGCTTTCTTGTTTCAGCATCTACGCTTTGATCAATTACTTCCACAGAATTAGGGCAGACTTCAACTTTCTCCGGATCAACTTCTGGATTATGGTCAATCACATATTTCACATTGGCTACTGACATGCAACCAATGCAGTCCGAGAGTTTATATAGCTTCTTTTCCTGTCTTCGGAAATACTTATATATGAATCCTTTGGCTCCAGTCTTGGTCATCATCCCAAGGTCGACAGCATTCTGAGGGAAGATATCCTTTAGGAGCAAATAACTTTTTGCGTCGTCCCTCTTCTTAACAAATTCTACGGCCTTACTGAAGGTAATCGGTGGAGTAGAATACATCACCAAGTCAAACTTTACGTCGGAGAAATATCGCTTGATGGCTTTAATGAACGTAGACTCTAATGATACCTGCGCGATCCCTTTGCTAATAAGATTACCAGCCCCAGTAACATTTCCAGTTTCTATATGTAGAATATGGGCACCCTTTTCATGAACCAGTTCTGTTTTCTTTCCAGTTTTCTTTTCATAAGGCGTTATTGTATATATCTCATGGCCGTGGTCACGAAAGCATCTAAGCAGATCAGCATATATTGAATGTGCTTCGATACTTGCGAACCGGCCTATTGTCAAGAAAAGGATGTTCATGGCATTTCCTCACATCTTTACGATCTTCACTTCGTTATATTTCATCATGTAGATGCCTTCTTCATAGGCACCGATCTTTTTCTCGTTTACTATGCCCTGCAGATTGTTCAGAATCAGTTTCATATGATCGCAGCCAGACTCATAAGCATGTGGATACCCGCCCCCAAATCGAGGATTCACTTCGCTGATGTAATAGGTTCCGTTGATCTCAAAGATATCGATGTCAATCTGCCCGCGATAGCCCGCTTCATTCACGAACTTCTCAATCAACGCAAAAAGCTCTGTATCCTTAAAGCTGACCGCCTTGTCCGTCTCACCAGCCCGCATCTTGATCTTCTTCTTTGTGAAGATAGAAACCACTTCTCCGCTGATAAGATCGATGTACACATCCGCCCCGATTTCCTGCCCATCAAGGAATTCCTGAATCATCAGATCATCTTCATGAGCGAAAAGAAGATCAACGGTTTCCTTGTCATAAACCTTTGAGATGCTGATGGAAGCAGATCCTCTATAGGGCTTCACAAAGACAGGATAGGAAACCTCGCCAGCATCCACAGCCCTATAGAACTCTTCCTTATCCATCCAGGAACGGGCACAGTTGTAGCCATGCTCTACGAGCCAGTTGTACATCTGCATTTTGTCCAAGGCCATCTCACAAAGATCGTATGAAGAGCCTATCACTGTTACACCTATAGCCTTGAACTTATCCTCGTTAGCTGCTAACAGGCTCAACTCCGGATCGATAAGGCTTAGTACACCTTTAATCTGTTCTTTCTTGCAAATCTCCAAAATCTTATCTATGTATCCTTTTTCCGTGATTGGAGGGACAATATAATACTTATCAGCATCATACATAGCAGGACCTAAGGTGCTTGCATCTGTCGCAACGACGGTCCCAACGCCATCGAACGTCTTTCTAAAATATTGTACGATTTTGTTCCGCGTTCCAGCGGCAAGAATCAATATATTCACTTTGCTACCTCTTACTTCTTCTTCGCTGTGAAATAGAATACAACACCAATCACAATCCAGGCGATGAGGCTGATGTAGGATTCTTTCCCAAGAGAGCAGTTGAACATCGGAATCGGCACAAGAAGCAACACCATAAACACTAGCGCCATTATCCCGCCAATGATGCCCGTAACCATAATACCCTTATTGTTTTCCTTCTTCGCAAACTTGTATGCCGCAAGAGAGGTATAACCGTAACCAATAGCCGCGCCGATAGATGACATGTCCACGATCCATCCAAGAGCAGTCCGACCGAAGAAGGGTGCAATAAGAGCTATGATGAGGACGAAGGTAATGGCATGGGCAGGCGTCTTATACTTCGCATGCAGTTCGCCAAACCAAGTCGGAATAACATTCTCCTTCGCCATGGAATAGAGCAATCGACTCGTTGCCATGTAAAATCCAATGATGCCGGAAAGGATAGCGCCAAGGACAGCAATACCAAGGAAAACCACACCAGCTGTGCCGAGTAGCTGGTACCCGGCATGGAATGTCGGAAGAGAAAGCAATCCGCTCAGATTCGACATGTCGTCGATATAGGTATTCCAACTTGCATACCCTTCTGGAACAACAGCGGCAGTCACTGTATTCAATAGCACATACACCGCTGCACCAAAGAAGATGGACAGAATCATGAGTGTTTTTGTCTTCTTAGGTGAAAACTTAAACTCCTCTGCTGCCTGTGGGATCGTATCGAAACCGACAAACGCCCACGGTGCTACAGCTACTACTGCCAGAATACCGGCTATCGGCGCATTACCGGGATAAAAGCCCGGAGAGAGATTGGAAAAGCTCACGTTTGGATTGACAAGGGCTGCAATCGTTATGATGAGAACACCACCAACCAGAGCGAAAACAAGCCCTGTCTGGAAAACACCAGTGAACTTGACGCCTCGAATGCTCAGGAATGCAAAGAGAAGCAGCGCCAGAACGGCGAGGATTATTTCTCCGAGGTAGATATCATATCCAGCTACACTATAATGAAAGCCAATCTGGAAAACATTGTTCATCAGGTTCCGGCCGATCAGAGCAAGAGCTGTCGCATTCAGCGGTACGATGGCGAGATAGGATAATCCCAGGAACCATGAGCATACAAAAGCGTGCTTCTCTCCAAATGCCTGCTGGGTATAGGTGAACTCACCACCGGCCACCGGGTACTTGTTGATCATGAAGTTATAGTTGAACGCAATAATGATCATGATCAGAGCCGCTATACCCATGGCGATGGCCGTGCCAAGGGGACCTGCCTTCCCAAGGAAAGTATTCCCCGGCATGACGAACGCACCCCAACCGATGATGCAGCCTAGCGCCAATGACCACACATTCAGGGGAGATAACTTCTTTTCGAGTTTAACGCTATTATTGCTCATCTACTGTTCCTCCATCCCTTTCCCTAAACGATAAAAGGAAAAGCTCCGTCAACTGCGATTCCTATTCTGATGAATCAGTTTAATAAATAGCGGCTTCAGTCTATCACTTGCGAGGATCGGTTCTGTAGCCTCAACACCAACCAATCCGCTCAAGGTATTGATCTCTAAAATACGAAACCCTTCATCTGTAACCATAATATCCCAACCAAGCCAGTTAAGATTTGGCAGCATTTTGTCGTGCATTTCAATACACTTTGATACAATAAGATCCCAATGTGGAATCGGGCATAACATATTTACTCCGGTATCTGGATGCGTTTCAACATGAGTAGCCCGGCCGTGCTCATCTGCAACAATGACTGTTTCCGTCATTCCTGTTTTAATGTTAATGATAGCTGTATATATGCCAGGTGAGTTCACATGGGAAACAAAATGAAGAGCTTTTGAGCTTCCAAACCTTAGAAACGAGAACACGACCTCCGCTTTCCCATTCATAACATTACAGGTCTGTATACGAAGTGTATGTGCAGTTCTATTCCATATCTTTTCATACTGGGAGCACTGCTGGACGAATTCAGATACAATATACCCATCCAACGAGGCGATATGTTGTTCTGCCTCCTGCCGATTATATGGGATATCATTGAATGTAAACGAATCGCTTGACTGACACCTTCCAACAATAAATCCTGCGCCAGAGCGGCCACTGATTCGCTTAAATGCAAGGACCTTTTCTTTCTCTAACAAGTTGACAATGTCAGAAGCTCCAATATTGCCGTTAGATTCATCCCATGCATCCTTTTTTTCTATTGTGCTGTTTTTTATTTCAGCATAATACTTTGGTAAGCACTCAGAGTAATCCTTTAGGGTTTCTCTAAAATGGTCTTTACCAACCATGTACATATATTTCGGAACATTATATGGTGTGTTTTTGTAATAGGTATGATCCGTAAGGAAATCTTTCTTGTTAGTTTTATTGATCCTCTTAAACCACGCTGCTTCAGGATTGAATCCATTTAGAACCGCCCATATTCGATATTTAAGTGGAATATGCGTAGCATGCAGACATGCCTGCAAAGTATCTTTCCAATAAACCAGTATCAGATTTCCAGGTTTTCCTAAGCTAATCATAATGGAATAAATTCCCTTTCATTCTCACTTACGTTTCAGAAGTTCATCAAAGAACAATGGCGTTCCACCTGTGTGGATAAATAGGATGTTCTTATCCTTAATGTTTTCTATATATTCAGACATCCCCATGAAGGCTTTCCCTGTGTATGTAGCGTCTAATGGAATGCCGTAGGTCTTCAGAACAGCCTCTATCGTCTTAGTTACCCTTCTATCGTCTTTTCCATAGCCTGACGTGTAATCATCAATAAAAACAGTAGCCGTTTGAATAGCTTCTTCACTTGCTCTATCACTCATATAATCCCGGATACTCTGGACTACAACATTCCGCCCTCTAGGGTTTTTTCGCGCAATGCTTATGCCCACAATCTTTCTCTCATCATCAGCTAGTAGCTGACCGCACACAAGGCCAGCATGGGTTGTTCCGGTTCCAGAGGCGAAGAAGATGTAGTCAAAAAGCAGCCCATGCTCTTCTTCAAACTCCTTTATCTCTCCATAGCACTGCACATAGGCTTCCGTTCCGATATTGCCGTGCCCGCCACCTTCTATGAAGTATGGCCTTCTTCCGTCCCTTCTGAGCTCAGTGATTTTCCCTTCAATCGTGTCATGAACTTTGCTGACTGGCACTGTTGTTATCTCCGCGCCAAACAGCTCCATCATCTGACTATTGAAGGTCGGTTCACTTGCCTCTTCCGGGCTGATGATGTAGCAGCTCATCCCTCTTCGGCAGCACTCATTAGCTACCACACGGCAATGGTTAGAACTACCTGAACCATAGGTAACAACGCAGTCATAGCCACCTTTATCGATCTCTCGGAAGAACAATTGTGCTTTCCGAGCTTTATTACCACCGAAAGAAAATGGGATAAGGTCTTCTCGTTTAATGAAGAGATGATTTCCCTTATACTCTCCCAGATCTTGGATAATTGTCATCTCTTCGCCTCGCCTTCTACTCGAACTGTTTTATCCCTGTGTAATACTCTTCTCTAAGAGAGTCATAATCATCAAACTTGATGAACATGTTTTCTCCAGCGTCATTTCTAGTATACAGGAGTGAATTGACCTCTTTCAGCCGATCACACACTTCTTCGATATCACTTCCGTAAATACCCAAAAGGCCCATACAAGCATTTAGTCTTACTGGGTTTCCTTCCCGCTTCGGAATGTCGATAAATACGCCGGGTAGTTCTGCTACTTTATCCAAGCCTACAATCTCTTTGATTTCTCCATCACGTCTGGAGAAAAGGTTGTACGACGCAGCGCAGCCAGTTAGCGCATTATCGAGGGCTGGTGGCAAATCAGCTTCTTTATGTTCGACTCCAAGCGCACATTCGAGCATCCATTTTACCGTATTGAATCCTGTCACCTTTTCATAAGGCACATAGGTCATAACACCGCCAAAGCGATATCCCATCTCCAGCAGATAAAAATGCCCATCGTCATCCCTGATGCAATCAAACCAGACGATGCCCTCTTTGCATTCTGCCTTTTCAATAACAGCTATCGCGCTTTCGTTTACCTCATCAATATACTGTTTAAGGTGCTGAGATGTCGTACACTTAAAGGAGTATAAGTTCTCAGCTTCTCCTGGCTCATGATGTGTTGAGCTGAAATACAAGAGCCTTGCATGGCCATCTGCTAAAACATAGTGAACGTTGTATTCCTTCCCGTGAAGTTGCCGCTCAACAATTATCTCTTTATCGGAAATCTCTCTCGCATCCTTATAACCTGCCACAAGCTCATCCCTATTAGGGCAATAGCTCATACCACGGTTTCCACTCTTATCTACAGGCTTAACCACAACGGGGAAAACCACACCGTTTAATTCCTCGTCGGATAAGGTATCCGTCAAATAGTAATCCGTTGCGACCGGAGCGCCGACTGCTTTGCATATACGCTTGAATTCGCCTTTGTCTCTTGCTACTCGACACGCATAATCACTTTCGCAGTAGATTGGGAGATTCAGTTGCTTGCATACCTTTCTGGCATTCCACACATTGAAATCACTGGCACCAAACATGAGGGCAGAAATGTTTTCTTCTCTGCATTTCTGTACAAGGGTCTCCGTATCGGTTGAGCTCAGTAGCCAAGCTTCGTCTGCAAGCTCCTTCGTAGGCGAAGTCTCCATTAGGTCAGCAACAATCACATATAGCCCCATCTTATGGGCTTCGCGAACAACAGATATTGTTCCAAAATCGCTTCCGAGAATAAGAAGTTTCTTCATCGTCTTTCTACTTTCTATTGGGCACTGGAGTTCCGTCCATCAAAAACTCACGCTGTGGAACATAATGGCGTACTTTATCCAATTTTCCGTGTCCTTCTCCATGTTGATTGCCAACGATAATGTCAGATTTTTTAACCACTTTCATCACTGTCATGAATAGAATTTTCACATCGAGGAGAAAGCTACAGTTTTTTACATAATAAAGGTCCTGTTTAAGTCTCTCATCCCAAACCGTTATATTTCGCCCATTTACTTGAGCCCATCCAGTAAGGCCTGGTCTGACATCATGTCTGTGAGCTTCTTCATCGGTATAATAAGGCAGATATTCAACGAGAAGAGGCCTTGGACCAACAATGGTCATATCTCCCTTAAAGATATTCCACAGCTCCGGCAATTCATCCAAGCTCGTTGCACGCAGCTTACGTCCAAAAGGAGGAAGTCTGTCCTCATCGGGAAGCAGCTTACCATCCTTGTCCTTTGCGTCTGTCATAGAGCGAAATTTATAAAGTGAGAAAATCTTCTCATGCAATCCTGGCCTCTTTTGTTTAAATATAACAGGAGATCCAAGTTTCACTCTTACAAGAATAGCGGTAATCAATAGAATAGGGGATAGCACAATAAGCGCTAATCCCGAGCAAAAGATATCGATTAGTCGTTTTACAAATCGCTCATAAAAGCTTCTTTTTGCGTATGTCTGCATATATTTTCTCCAACCAACTATAGAACGTGATACGGGATATTGATTTTCAAAACTCTGGCAAAGTTGAGGTCTTTCACAGTAGTGAAACCAGTCTTCTTATAGGCTCGTATAGCGCTTTCATTTGAAACTGAAACAGCCAAATACGCAGAATCGATTCCTTTTCCATGGAGATAGCACATCAGCTGACGAATCATCTCTCCTGCGTAGCCTCTGCCCCTGCAAGAGTTATTTACAAACACATCAAAAACATATGCGTCAATATTGCGGATCCTGTACTCCAAATCATCCGTGCCTTTATACATGACCCAAATAGTACCTACAGACTGCTCACCCTTGATAAGTTTAAAGCCTTCACATCTACCAGTGTTCATCCGGACGAGACGATTAAGATTATTAACTGTAACAGTCGTTCCGATTGGTTTAAGTTCCTCTTCAATATGAGCTAGATCGATTTTACAAAGATGCAAACCAGGATTATTGTCTGTTTGTTTGTAGTCCAGTCTCATAATATGGTGCTTATAGAACTGGCATATGTTTTTACCAAATAGCTTTATGCCCATTGTCTCATCCCCTGATGATTTCTCTTACCAGCGCATCCACAGTTTCAACTGATCCGCGATTGATCTGATCTATAGCTGAGGCTAATATTCTCCCGAACTCTTCCGGTGTGAGCTTAAGCACCAAATTCTTTGTTTCCACGCTCAGCGTGCTCGGCAGTAATAATCTCGCCATCTCAGGGAGATTCGCCGAATCACACGCCCGGTCTAATAACTCCTCAAAATCCATCTCCCGCGCCTCCGCGCTCTCATCCACATCAACCAGTCTGCATTCGCCGCAGTTGCCCACACAGGAACTCGCTGCTTTCGCTCCTCAGCGCTGTGAGCTTTCGGTCAATGCGGCTACCTGATGCATGCCCGGCAGACACCTCTATGCCTACCTCATTCATATCCAGCCGATGCCTGCTTTTCTATCTACGCACCTCATGCATGCCCAGCAGATGCGTATCTCCATCCCTGATTGATGTTCGGCAGATGTTTAATCGTCCTATCTACGCTCTCAGTCATGCCCGGTCGATGTTCCCTTTTTTACAGGAAGCACCTATGAATGATGTCGATAATCACGTCCTGCTGTTCTTCCGTCATCTTGTTATCGCTCGGTAAGCAGAGCCCGCGACGGAAAATATCGGCTCCTACGTCGACTCCAGAGCCCTTTATGTAAGCATTTGTACGGCCTCGACCGTTGCCCTCGACTGTGACGAACGGGTTCGTCCTATATATCGGCTGCATATGCATGGGCTTCCAAATAGCACATGTTACACATGTTACATTGGCAATCTATCGTCTTCTCGTAAGAAGCGGATTATTTCATGTTTTATGCTGTTTTCAGCCCATTTTCGGTGCAATGCGTATTTTCCTTCAAAGTTACACGGGGTTTCCCAATGTTACTCGTGTGACATCTGTTTCTTTTCCTTTTCGCGCTCAGCATAAAGAGCGTTTCTTGTCATCGACTGAACGAATCTTTTCATCTCTGGGCTGAGCAGTCGGTATACACCCAGCAGCAGATCCTCGTCCGCTTCTCTCAGCAGCTCTTTTGCTTCTTCCCAATCATCTGCAAGGACCATATCACGGTCATCTATGTCGCCCCTCAGATAGAGCGTGGACGTATTGAAAAGCTGCGCAAGAAGCAACAGGTTCTCATTCGATGGAGGATTGCTTCCATTCTCCCAACGGTAAATCGTCATTCGCTGGACGCCGATCTTTTCTCCGAGCTCTTCCTGCTTCAGGCCTGCTTCCGTTCGGAGCTCTTTTAATCTTTCCGAAAAATTTCCACCTGTACGGATGAAATAGGCCTTTTCTCAAAGTACAGCCCTTATTTCTATCCGTCCTCATAACAATGATATTGCTTCTAAATAGATATTATTGAATATACATTCTTTGCTTGATATACTTGTAAAAACGATATTATCGGGAGTTTGCAAGAATCATGCCA
>OCTX012210224.1_pt1 | contig 15272 bp, 12 predicted proteins | sample 1539691 | NCBI WGS metagenome assembly OCTX01 (sample SAMN02144231, study PRJEB22623) | gut metagenome | biome: sheep rumen | host: Ovis aries | place: New Zealand | reverse complement strand
TTTTCTAAAAAAGAATCCGCAACACCTATTTATCGGCATTGCGGAAGACTTTTGATGTTCATTTGATTTTTAGCGGACAGTAATAAAAAACTTATATTTATTCGTTTTTTATTCATTTTGCCTAATTCTCAAAACTATAGAAACTTTTTTTTGATTTTTTCATGAAAAATTTGTAACTTTGCAATTAATTTGGTGTAGAAAGATTGAAACCATTGGAATTTTGGGATTTTATCATATTTTTAAGGTAAATTGTATCAATTTTAATATATATATTTATGGAAAATATTCCTGAAGCACTTAAGTTGCTTGTTGTTGGCATGCTTACTGTCTTTGCCATACTCCTTATCGTCATTTACCTCGGGAAAGCACTTATCGCATTTGTTAATAAGTTCATACCCGAAGAAGCGAAACCAGTGAAGAACAATGTGGTTGCTAATGTTGCGGTAGACAACAACACAAAGGCAATCATCAATGAAGCAGTTAAGCAGATTACTGCCGGTAAGGGACATGTCACTAACATCAGTAAATTATAATTATCACAAAATAATCTATTATGAATAAAGAAGTGAAATTCAGCCTGGTCTTCCGTGATATGTGGCAAAGCGCCGGTAAATATCAGCCTAGGGTCGACCAGCTTGTAAAAGTTGCACCTGCCATTATCAAGATGGGATGTTTCGACCGTGTGGAGACTAATGGAGGTGGATTCGAACAAGTCAATCTTTTGTATGGAGAAAACCCCAATAAATCTGTTCGTCAGTGGACCAAGCCTTTCCATGAGGCTGGAATTCAGACACATATGCTCGACCGTGCGCTCAATGCGCTTAGGATGAGCCCTTGTCCAAAGGACTTGAGAAAACTTTTCTATAAGGTTAAGAAAGCGCAGGGAACTGACATCACTCGTATTTTCTGTGGGCTGAACGACACAAGAAATATTATTCCTTCTATCAAGTATGCAAAAGATGCAGGTATGATTGCCCAGGCATCGCTCTGTATCACTCACTCACCGATTCATACCGTTGAATACTATGTTAATCTTGCTAAGGTCCTCATCGACGCTGGCGCTGATGAGATTTGCCTGAAAGATATGGCTGGTATCGGACGTCCTGATTCTCTCGGCAAGATTGTGAAGGGAATTAAGGCCTATAAAAAAGATATCATCATACAGTACCATTCCCATTCTGGACCTGGATTCAACATGGCCAGCATTCTCGAAGTTTGCAAGAACGGATGCGACTACGTTGACACAGCGGTTGCACCGCTGGCTTGGGGAACGGGACATGCCGACATTATCGCTGTGCAGGAAATGCTTAAAGATGCAGGTTTCAAAGTTAAGGAAATCAACATGGAGGCATATATGGAAGTACGCACACAGATTCAGCAGATGATGGACGACTTCCTCGGGTACTACTGCCCTGACCTTAACAGAATCAATAATTCACTGCTCGTGAAGCCGGGACTGCCTGGAGGTATGATGGGATCTTTGATGACTGACCTTGAGGAAAATCTACGTTCTCTCAACAAATGGAAAGTGAAACATGACCAGCCAGAGCTTACAACAGACGAAATACTTGTCAAGCTCTTTGATGAAGTGGCATACGTTTGGCCTAAGGTCGGATATCCTTGCCTCGTAACTCCTTTCAGCCAGTATGTCAAGAACCTGGCTCTCATGAATGTCATTCAGATGGAGAAAGGAAAAGAACGCTGGTCCATGATCGCAGATACCATCTGGGATATGATTCTCGGAAAGGCTGGACAGCTGCCCGGACCTGTCGACAAAGTGTTTGTTGACATGGCGAAGGCTGAAGGACGTGAGTTCCTTACTTCTGACCCTCAGGAGAATTATCCCGACAATCTGGATGACTACAGATATAAGATGTCACAGAAAGGATGGGAACTTGGTGAGGACGATGAGGAGCTCTTTGAATATGCCATGCACCCAACTCAGTACGAGGCATACAAAAGCGGTAAGGCCAAGGCGGATTTCCTCGAGGATCTGGCAAGAAGAAAAGCTGAGAAAAATCAGCCAAAGGGAGCGGCTGCACAAGATATGCCATCTACGATTACAGTTAATGTCAACGGACAAAACTATAAGGTCGATATTGCGTATGGAGACGGACTGCCACAGACACAGAGCAACGCCAATGCTGCTGCACCTGCTGGGGAAGGAGCCGACCTTTTGGCACCACTCGAAGGCAAGTTCTATCGTGTCAAGGAAACGGGTGAGACACCTAAGAACGTTGGAGACGCTGTGAAAGAAGGTGATGTGGTCGGATATATTGAGGCAATGAAAACTTACAATGCCATCAAGGCCGATCGTGACGGAGTCATTACGGCTATTCTGGTCAACTCAGGTGACTCTGTTGAGGAAGATGATGTAATCATGAAAATTGGATAATCAACCGAAGAAATTATGTCTGAAATATTTCAAAACTTATATGAGATGACGGCGTTGAGCGACTTGGTCGCCAACCCTTCATTTCTCATAATGTATGTCATTGCGTTCGTACTCCTTTATCTCGGTATTGTCAAGCATTATGAGCCTCTGCTACTTATTCCTATTGCCTTCGGTGTGCTTATTGCCAACTTTCCGGGAGGTGACATGGGGGTTCTTCAAGCATCTGAGTCTGGAGAAATTATCAAGGACGGACATACATACAATATATGGCAAATGTCTTTGCCCCAGATTGCACATGAACTGGGACTAATGAACTTCTTATATTATGCACTTATTAAAACAGGATTCCTGCCGCCTGTGATTTTTATGGGTGTAGGTGCATTGACCGATTTCGGACCCATGTTGCGTAACCTCAGACTTTCGATCTTTGGAGCAGCTGCACAGTTCGGTATCTTCCTTGTTCTTATATGCGCAGTGTTGATGGGATTCACGATGAAAGAGGCGGCTTCGCTGGGTATCATCGGAGGTGCGGATGGACCTACTGCCATTTTTACCACTATCAAGCTGGCCCCCCATCTTTTAGGTGCTATCGCTATTGCTGCTTACAGTTATATGGCTCTCGTGCCTGTCATCATTCCGCTTGTGGTTAAACTCACTTGCACTAAGAAAGAGCTGATGATTAACATGAAAGAGCAGGATAAGAAATTCCCGCCGAAAAACCAGATTAAGAACATGCGGGTGGTGAAAATTATTTTCCCGATCGCTGTTACTACTATTGTGGCTATTTTTGTTCCTTCTGCTGTTGCTCTTATCGGTATGCTTATGTTCGGTAACTTGTTGAAAGAAATTGGTGCGGACACAAATAGACTGTTTGACACAATCAGCAATTCTATTATGAACACTGCTACTGTGTTCCTTGGTCTCTGCGTGGGTGCCACGATGACGGTGGAGGCTTTCCTCAACTGGACTACTATCGGCATCGTTGTTGGTGGATTCCTCGCATTTGCTCTCTCTATCACTGCGGGTATAATGCTTGTGAAACTCTTCAACTTGTTTACCAAGAAAAAAATCAACCCGCTTATCGGAGCTACAGGACTTTCGGCTGTGCCGATGGCAAGTCGTGTCTGCAATGAAATTGCCACTAAATACGACCCCAAGAACCACGTGCTGAATTACTGTATGTCTTCTAATATCTCTGGAGTCATCGGTTCTGCTGTGGCTGCTGGTGTGCTCATCTCATTCTTGGGATAATTTTTAACATCATACAATCATATAACCCAGTGGTCATCAACGACACTGGGTTATATTTTTCCTGTTTTGTCTTGAGCTTATTCTTATTCTTTTGCCTTTGTTTCTGTTTTTCTGCTTTGACAACGATGAAAAAGATAGTTATGAAATACTTTGGTTTTCTGCTCTTGATGTTTACCCTTCCTTCTATTGCACAAAATCATACTGCAAATACACGGCGAAATCCCAATGAAAGAAACGACACACTATCTGCTTCGCAAATTCAAGTGTTCAGCCATATGCTCGACAACATGGTCTTTGTCGATGGTGGATCTTTTTATATGGGGAAAGATGATCCGAAAGGCACAACAGGACGCGATAACCAACCAAGACATCTCGTGAATGTCGATCCTTTCTTTATTGCAAGGTTCGAAGTCACACAGCTGGAGTGGGAGACTGTTATGGGTGACAATCCTTCTTTCTTTAAGGGAGAGTACCTTCCTGTTGAAAATGTCAGTTGGAATGACTGTTCTCGTTTTATTGAAAAAATCAATTCTATGACTGGGATGGATTTCAGATTGCCTACTGAGGCTGAATGGGAGTATGCGGCAAGAGGAGGAAAATATTCTTTGGACTATCTTTTTGCCGGAGGTGATTTTGTGAAAGCTGTTGCATGGTATAAGATGAATAGCGGTAATTCCACTCATGAGGTTGGTGAAAAAAGACCTAATGAATTGGGTGTTTTCGATATGAGCGGTAATGTGGCCGAATGGTGTCAAGACTTTTACGACCACAATTATTATAATATTTCCCCATCAGATAATCCATGTGGGCCTGAGGGAGGTGTGAACAAAGTCAATAGAGGGGGAAGTTGGCTTATGGAGGAATCTTATCAATATGTTGTTAATCGAAATCTTGGTTCACCATCCGAGAGAACACCATCAGTCGGTTTTCGGCTTGCCATGTGAATCGTTCCAAAACTGAAGATATTGCTCAGCAACTTTCTTGTAGTCGTGATGCTTACGGATATATACCACGCTTTCATGACTGAGACGGGGCAAGGTTTCAGAATGATCAATAACCCATTTCAGCTTTTTGAACACGTCATCCTCATTGGGCTCAACATTGATGATCGGACGTAAATCCTTTTCATTTATTATATCGTATTGTTCTTCCTCGCCGCCTCCGATGACAATCAGGCCGCGCGACATGGCCAGCAGGCCGTTCATTGCTGGGGTATAACTGTATAATTGGTCAAGCAGACAATCCGATGACTCCAGCATCTTCTGGTATGTGGCAAATGGTACGGACTCGGCTTTTTCTATTTCACACTGGTCGGGGTATAATTGTTTTAGCCTCTCAAGAGCATGAAGCATGATGTCTGTTCCTTTATATGCTGAACGGCTGGGAATGATGCCAATGAAGAAATGTACTTTCCCGTCTGGAGTAAAAGTATTTTTTTCTTTTATGGTGTTGGAATCTATTGGGAAAGGTATAAAAGTCGTTTTATCAGGAAATACCGGCTGATAGCATTTGTAATATTCATAAAGTCCGGCTATGATGCCGTCACAGTCATTAGCTATGTATTCATTGATAGGCCTTTTCTCGCCATGAAGCCATTCAGAGATAAATGTTTTATTATATGGTTCTTCTGTACGGGGTGTGTCACCGATGTTGAAATCCGAATATTTGAAAGTCTTACAGTCCAGGCATGTTTTCACCCAGTAGTAATCCATGCCGAAAGCTCCTAAAAATATTTTTCCGTTATGCCTGCGCAGATAATCATAAAATTTCCGTATGCGTTTAGCCCTGAAATCAAGAAAGATGGGATTGATTAATTGCACTATGTCATATCCCTTGAATTTGCGAAAAGAACGAAGTACGTTGAGCAGATAAGATATTGTGTGGTATCGACTTGTGGATTTCCGGCTGAGGTCAATGTCGCGTCGGTAGTTTTTCCAGCTGTCGCCATTGCTGGCCACACATACTTCATGACCCAGACTTCGCAATCCCTCTGCTAATGTCCAGTGCACATTGCTGTATTCTCCAAGAAGTAATATCCTCATTATTTTATGTTACGCTTGTTTAAGGCCTCTGCATATTTCTTTGCGTTCTGCATGTGTTCCTTTTCTGAAGATGTATAATAATGCTCACCAGAGAAGTCTTCTTTTGCACACATGTATATATAGTCATTGTCATCAGGATTCAACACGGCATCGATTCCGGCAATGCTTGATATGCGTATCGGACCAGGAGGAAGACCCTCATGCTTATAGGTGTTATAGGGAGAGTCGACCTCAAGGTGACGTTTCAACACACGCCGAAGGCTGAAATCGCCTACTGCATAGATGACAGTCGGATCACTTGCCAGGCGGATGTGCTTCTTTAAGCGGTTTAGATATAGGCGCGCAATAATAGGCTTGTCTTGATCACGCGATGTCTCTGAGTCAACGATGCTGGCTAATGTGCTGACTTCTAATGGGCTCAGACCCAATGCCTGGGCCTTTTCTTTGCGGGAAGTGGTCCAAAACGCATCATATTCACTTTTCAGACGTTCCAGCAATTTGTCTGCGTCTGTCGTCCAGTATATCTCGTAGGTGTTAGGGATAAATAGGGCTGGCAGTGTCTCTTCAGTGAATCCTATCGACTTCAGTTTTAAACTGTCATGAACGGCATTCTTTATGGAAGATGCGTCGAGCATAAGATATTTGGATATCTTTTCACAGGCCTCATCAACTGTGCGAACACTTGGCACGATCACATTGGAGGGAGACTGCTGACCATTGCGCATGCTTCTGAACAGGCTGAGCATGCTGATGTCTTTACTCACTTTATAGCAGCCTATGCGTATATTCTTGTCGTAATCCGTATATTTGTTGAGCAAGTCAAAACCCTTCATTGTGGATGGACTACCTATTGCCTCTATTTTGTGTCTTACCGAGTCTATATTATCGTCTTTGTCGATATATACATAACCAGGCTTCTCATTGGCCATTACATGGCCGAATACAGACAAGGAAAATATTACCAAACCTACAGCTATTACTAATAGTGCACTTGCGGTGATGATGATGATTCTTTTGTTTTTCTTGCACATATTTGTTCGTGATATTTTAGTTTTGTATGAAAAAACCAAAGAGTTGAGTAGTGCTTTTGTGGCACGCTCAACTCATCAGGCTCCCAGATTTTTGGGAATTTAATGCTCTATTTTCAGTTTTAATTGTCTGCTTTCTGTATCGTAATAGGCAATGATGGTATCGCCTTGGCTTACACGGCCTTCAACGATTTCTTCCGATAATGGAGTCTCAAGATATGTCTGTATGGATCGACGTAGCGGACGGGCGCCATACTGACGGTCATAGCCTTTCTCGCTCAAGAATTCTTTTGCTTCGTCTGTCACTTTCAGGTGATAGCCTAATGGCTCAATGCGGCTGTATAATTTTGCAAGCTCGAGTTCTATGATTGTTATAATTGCAGGCTTGTCTAATTGGTCAAATGTGATGATGTCGTCTATACGGTTTAGAAATTCGGGGGAAAATTGACGCTCTAAGGCCTTGCGGACTATCCGACGAGAATTCTCTTTCTCATCTATACTGCTGTCTTGAGAGAAACCAATACCTTTGCCGAAGTCTTTCAACTGGCGGGTGCCGGCATTGGAGGTCATGATGATAATTGTATTGCGGAAATCAACAGTGCGGCCATAGCTGTCGGTCAAACGTCCGTCATCCATAATCTGCAGTAGGATATTGAATACGTCGGGATGGGCTTTCTCAATCTCGTCAAACAGAACAATGGAGTAGGGGTTGCGTCTTACTTTCTCTGTCAACTGACCGCCTTCGTCATAGCCAACATATCCGGGAGGGGCACCAACGAGACGGCTGGCGTTGTATTTTTCCATATATTCCGACATGTCTATACGTATCAGAGAGTCGGAGCTGCCAAACATGAATTCTGCTAGTTTCTTTGCCAAGAATGTCTTGCCTACACCTGTCGGACCTATGAACATGAATGTGCCTATAGGGCGATTTGGATCATTCAGACCTATGCGGTTACGCTGAATGGAGGATACCAGTATGTCTATCGCGGAATCTTGAGCAATTACCTGCTGTTTCAACTCTTGGCGCATTCCTTTTATGCGTATGCTTTCTTCTGTCGCTATACGAGTTACTGGGATGCCCGACATCATTGATATGGTATGGGCTACTGAGTCTGCGTCTACTACCACACGGGTTTCAGGATGGCTTGATTCCCATTCTGCTCGTTTGCGATCGAGCTCTTCTTCCAATTGCTTCACGCGGTCGCGATAGCTTGCTGCCAACTCATAATTCTGGTTCTTTACAGCCAGATCCTTTTGGATGATGGCATTTTGAACTGCTATTTCTTGCTCTTCTATCTCTTTGGGAATGCTTATGTTTGAAATATGAATACGGCTGCCTGCCTCGTCAAGGGCGTCTATGGCTTTGTCTGGGAACTGACGGTCGGTTATGTAACGGTCGGTCAGTCTTACGCAGGCATCTATGGCCTCATCTGTGTAAGTGACGTTGTGGTGGTCCTCATAGCGACCCTTTATATTCATTAGTATCTGGCGGGTCTCTTCCGACGTTGTGGGATTTACTATGATCTTCTGGAATCGACGTTCCATTGCACCATCCTTCTCGATGGATTTACGATATTCATCAAGGGTTGTGGCACCGATGCATTGGAGCTCTCCGCGGGCAAGAGCCGGCTTCATCATGTTGGCGGCATCCATCTCGCCTGATGAGTTACCTGCGCCGATTAATAGATGAATCTCGTCTATGAACACGATTATGTTAGGGTTGGAACGCAATTCGTTTATAATTGCTTTCATCCTTTCTTCAAACTGACCTCTGAATTTCGTCCCGGCAACTATGCTTGACAAGTCTAACGACAACACGCGTTTACCAAACAACGAACGAGACACTTTGCGCTGAACAATGCGCTGGGCTAGGCCTTCTACAATGGCGCTCTTGCCTACACCGGGCTCTCCAATCAGGATTGGATTGTTTTTCTTGCGTCTGTTCAATATCTGAGCCAAACGCTCTATCTCGGCGTCTCTTCCTACTAAAGGATCCAACTTTCCTTCATGAGCTGCTTTTGTCAGGTCAAAACTGAATGAGTCCAAAGCAGGGGTGTCGCTGCTCGAGCCATGCTCTGTCTTGTTTGGACGGGATGTACGACGGGATGTGTCATCTTTCTTGTATGAAGATGGGGGCATCTCGTCTTCGTCATCATAGCGTACCTCGTCTTTTATTTCTTCATGACGATGCTTGATTGCTTTGTATAACTGACTGTAGCTTATGTTTTGTGCTGTCAGAAGCGTGGCTGGTATGTTGTTCTTTTGTTTCAGCATTGCTAATAATAAATGTTCTACATCGATTTGGTTTGAACGCATCAAACGGGATTCTAATACACATAATTGTAGTAAACTGCGTGACTTTGAATCTAATGCCAATTCTGAATCATCTGTGCTTGCAGGTCCGTGAGTCACTTTCACCTCCTGTTCGATACTTTCTTTCAATGCGGCCAAATCGACTTCACATACTGACGAAAGGGTGCGGGATGCCTCATTCTCGCCATCACGGAGGATGCCGAGCATGATATGTTCCGGACCTATATAATTGTTTTGCAATCTGATTGCCTCTTCTCTGCTATAGCGAAGAACCTGATTTAATTTCTCTGTGTACTTAATATTCATTTCCTTTGTCTCCCTTTTCTGAATGTGGATTATAACTGTTTTTTGCAATTTTTATTCCATTCATTCTGTAAGCCATTTTGTCAGTATGTCTACTATCTCTTCGCGCATTTTGTCAGGCATGTTGTCTATGCGGGCTTTGTGACTTCCATTCGGCTGTATGAATATCTTCATGTTCTTTTTCTTTGAGCAGTCCAGCCATGGGGCCACACCGCTTGCTGACCATGGGTCTACTTCGCCATAAATGAATATATGGCGGGGATCATTGCGTTTTAAGTATTTTACGGTTCGTTTATATAGACTTTTGTCAAATTTTATATCCTGTAATTCTTTTGGAAGCATGAGACGACGTAAGTATCCATGGGTGTTTTTAACGTCACATAGATTTGTCAAGCCTTTTCTGCTGTATCCGTAATAACCAAGTTCGCGTGCTGCCTGAACAAAGAAGGGAGTGAATTCACTTGGACATGAAAAGTAATTGGGCTCTGATATTTTCATGAAGTAGGAAAACCATTCTTCGTCTGTTGAGTTATATGAAGGTATGGTAGTCACAGATGTGCCCCACTGCCAAAAGGCAAAAGGAAACTCAAATATGCAGTAGTCGTATATTGTGGAGTAACTGTCTTGAAATTGTAAATTGGCAGATTTACAGTAGGTCTCAAACCGAGGGAGAAGACGAGATTTACGTCTTAGAAGCTCTTCCTGTGCTTTTTGTATTTTGAGCCGGTCTGAAATTCCGCCTACTTTTTTATTTAGGAATGGTTCATGCCTGCCATCTTCAACTCCCTTGTTGAGCGGAGCAACGTAGGACACACTGATATCAACATCTTCAGGATAGGTTGCACGGTAAAACATCGTTGTTTGACCGCCTTTGCTGATTCCTGTGCTTATCCATTTCCCTTGAAAGATTCGGCCGAATATCTCACGCACATGATGAAGGTCTTTAAGGGAATTATCCACTGTAAGATAGTCCCAGTTACATTCTTTGGGCACTGACTCACCAAAGTAGCGGTATTCACATACGATCAAGTTGGCATAAAACATTGTGCTCAGTTCTTCATCATAGTAGGGGGATAATGCGTAGGATGCAAAATAACCTTCTGTCACCAGTACCGTGGGAAGGTCGTAACCGCGGAAACATACAATAACCCGTTCTTCATATTGGCCCGCCGAAGCATTGCCCCAATCTACTTCCTGATTTACCTTGACTACGTATTTCTCAGGAAATATATTATTGGAGATTGGGGTTATTGATTTGATCTCCGGTTGCTGACTCAGCAGCTTTGAGAGGCTGAGGCTGTCTGTCTGAGCTGAAAGAATAGCCGGAGACAGAACGGTTAATAACAGGGTGAAATAAAACAATTGTTTCAGGGACATGTGTCGCATTATCTTCATTTTATTGCCTTTATTTGATTCCCGTGAAAAGGGAGAGAATTATTAATATGATATAATTGATTACCACAACACAGACTAAACTGTCTAAGTCTGACTTTTGATATCCCGATATCGTATATTGGTCTGTGTCGCGATGAGGAGATGACTCCCGGATGAATAGTAAGTGATATAAACGGTAGAACAGGTAGCCTGTAAGCATACCCGCCAGGATTCCGACTAAGATGTCGCCTACATAGTGAACCCCCAGATATATACGGGTGTAGGTGGCTATGAGCGACCAGATGAATAGTACTATCGAAAGCTTGCGGTAGCGAAATATCCAAGACAGAAACATGGCAACGCACATCGTGTTGGATGCATGACCGGAGAAGAAGCCATACTTGTGGCTACGATAGTTTCCTACAACATCTACTAAATACATAATCTCAGCATCACAGGAAGGACGCCAACGGGCAACCCCTGGCTTCACTATGCCTGAGCAGATTCTGTCCATGAACAGTATCATCAGACCGATTGTGAGTAAAAGAAACAGTGCATCCTTCGGGGAATTGTTCCGGAAAAGGATATATAGTAGAAAAATCATCAGCAACGACCACGAAAATGTGTTCGTGAGATACATCATCAGGTTGTCCCAGAATAATGAATGACTACCATTTAGCGACAATGTAATTGTGCGGTCTATGTCGGCTATGCCTAAAAGATGATTCATGTGTGATTATATCAGTTCAATGGTTTCTTTCTCTATCCAGCCCTCCTTTTCATCTTCATATCTTATCTCAATCCATTCTTTCATGCTGTTGTCCAAGATGGTGAGTCGCGTGCCCGAATGTATTTCAAATAAGTCCATGCTGTTTTTGCTGGGGGAACTTTTCACATTTACGGATTCTGCTATGACTATGCCGCATTTCGTACTTACGATGTTGCGATACTGCTGATAGGCAAAGAGGTTGCATATAAGGAAGAGGAAGAACAAGAAAATAGATGTATATTTCAGATATGCACTTTTTGATTCTTTTTTCTGCATTGCCATGTATATCAATGAACCCAGGAACAATGAGAAGAAAATCAGTCCTAATAACTTCAACTGATTGAGACTGAGTAGATTTGATAATGATTTCCACCATGCCACGATGAAGAACTCTGATGGAGAGCTGCTTTTATCTTGTATTTTCGAACGGGCTATCGACAAATTGTAGCGGAGGTCTGAATCACTCGGGTCTAATTTCAGACCACGCTCATAATTCAGTATGGCATGAGCCATGTCGTTTACTTTGTAGTAGCTGTTTCCCAAATTGTAATACAACTCGGGGGAAAATCCTTTTTCTTTAATTATTTTCTTGTATGCATCTATAGCTTGTTCGTAAGCACCTGAAGAATAAAGAGAGTCTGCATGAGTTTTGGAGATGATGACGGTCTCCTGCTTCGCATCATTTCCGTAGCTGTTGTATGGTGATAATGAAAGGAGCAACAGCAAAAACAAGTATTGTGAGATTCGTTTTGACATCTTGTGTTATTTTAGGTAACTGTCTATTTTCTTGATTATTTCTATTGCCTTCTGATAATCGCTCTCAAGGTCCGAGGTGGACTGGGCTCTGAAATAGCGGGTAAGCTCACATTCTTCCATGAGTCGTAGGTACTCTTCAATTACAGGCATTGGTACATGATGGGATTCAAGTGAATTTTTCAAGTTGTCCTTGTTAAATTCTTCTTTGCTCATGTTTAGTCTGTTTTGTGGAAATGAGTATAAAGCATTCAGCAGTTCCACATAGAATCCTTGAGCGTCACCCGAGTCTTTCAAACGACGGGACTTTTCAAGTTGGTCTGTAATTAACTTGTTGGCCTGACGACGTTTTGATGAGGATGTCTTGAATAGTAGGCCTTTTCTGTGAAGAATTGTTCCATAGGTGACTGCAAATGCCAAGATTACAAGAATATAGGCCATGATCCATTTCCATGAGTAAAGATTGCTGTAATTGTTCTTGCGTATGTCTACATCACCTAATTTGATGTGTTTGATGTCTTTGTCTAACTCATCTACCTCTATTTGAGATGGTTGGTTAGGATCGGACAATACATCTAAGTGGTAGGATGGGGTGGACAGTGTCTTGTATTGCTCTGTGGATGGATCGAAATAGGTGAACCGAACCGGAGGAATTGTGTATTTGCCGCCTTTTTGGGGAACAGCTCTATACTCAAATATTTTACTGCCTTCGTGTCCAGAACGGGTCAGGGTGTAATCATCTGTCACTTTGCAGTCATAAGTTTCAAATACTGAAGGGAATTCAACTGTTGGAGTCTCTATCAACTTGAGATTTCCTGTTCCAGTGATGTTAATTTTCAATGTGAGAATATCACTCGATTTCAATTTCTTTTTGTTCAGGGAGGAACTGATGTTGAAATCACCAACCCCGCCATAAAAGTCCACAGGAGTTTCTGGGAGAGGCTTTACGTTTAGGGTCAGTGAGTTTGTTGTTAGGTTTTTTGTGAAGCTTTCATTGCGTGGAAACATACCAAACGGATCCATGTAGCCGTTCTGACGGTTTATGGTTGCTTCGCATTCTATTGCAGGAATGGTAATCGCACCACTGGACTGTGGGTATACCAAGTACTGTCTCCATATGGCTGTATTGTAGTTCTTACCCATATAAGTTTCAGACTCTTGTCCAGATGGCGGATCTAACTCTTGTATGTGAAAGCCATTTAGGGTTGGAAGTTTGCCTTGAAAACCTGTTACAAACATCTGTGGCGATGCATACACTTTGTATGTTAAAAGTATAGGCTCTTGCTCATACGCTGAGGTTTTAGATGCGGTCAGTCGTACAAATATATCGCTTGAGGATACGACGTTACTTGGTGATTGGGGTGTGGATGGGGAGGAAGGTCTTGAACCGGATGAAGAGTTATTCTGACTGCTGGAGCCTGCACTCGCACCATAAACTTCTATCGGTATGGTTTTGGTGGAGTATGTCTCGCCATTGATGTGAATCCGTGCAGGACCTATTGTGTAATGCCCAGATTTATTTGAAGAAAGTATAAGCGTGATGGTGGTTGACGTCTTGGTGCTTACTTGCCCGTTTATGATGGTTGTTGAGGAAGAGCTGCTTTGGTATCTGTCAATCAAGTGAAAACCGCTGAAGTCGGGATTCTCAAAATCTGTCACATCGGAGCTGCCGATTTCATATATAATTCGGAAGGGTTCATCTTCTTGAACTAATTTCGGGGCCGAAATCGATATGCTTACTTTGTCAGCATAGATTGGATGACTTGTAAGCAGTATGAGTATGAATATGCTGATTCTTTCTAACATATATAGGGAGATTTATGAGTGCTCATTAAGTTACCAGTCTTTTTCATAACTGCCGCCCACACCTATGGCTTTTTCTATTTTTTTCTGTACTTTGTTCTCGTCTTGCTGGGCTGCATTGAGTAGTTGGTTGGCTGTCTTTTTGTCTATGCCTCCTTTGGGTTTAGGAATATTTTTCGACCTTGACGCCGAAGATTCTTTGTCTTTATTCTGCTCGGAAGGAGAGGACTGGTTGTTTTGAGAATTTTCTTTTTCGTTTTCCTTCTTTTTCTCAGGATCTTTCTTTTCTTTTCCGTTTTCTTTTTCTTTATTGTTTTCTGGTTCCTTGTCTTTGTTTTTATTCTGTTCGTTATTCTCTTTATCCTTGTTTTCTTGCTTGTTTGAGTTCGAATTGTCTGAATTTTCTTTATTCTCTTGGTCTTTTTTGTTCTTATCTTTTTCTTGTTCGTTTTTGTTTTGGTCTTTATTTTTGTCTTCTTGTTGCTGCTGTTTGTCCTGATTCTCTTTGTCTGAATTCTGGGATTGATCTTGATTCTGTTGCTGATTTTCTTGGTCTTTCTTGTTCTTGTCTAACATATATATGGCCATGCATAAATTATATCTTGTCTCATCGTCTGAAGGATTCAGGCGTAGACTGCTTTTGTAGTATTCCACGGATTCAGAAAATTTCTTGGTTGACTCGTCTAAATGTTGGGTCTTTTGATTGCGTAGTCCCGCCTGATAGCATAAATTACCCATGTTGTGGTATATTTTGGATTGCTTTATGCTGTTGCCCGATGTTTGCTCCAAAGCTGACTGGTATGAAGACAGGGCCACGGAGTCCGTTGCTGTTAGATTGCTGCTTGGCAATGAGGGCAAAAGACACTGGCTACTATTGCCACGGCCATATAAAGCTTCAGGGCTTGCGCTTTTTTCTATTGATTTTAGATATGAACTCTCTGAGTCGTTATATTGTCCTTTGTTGTATTGCTTATTGCCTATGCGAAGCTGTGTCCGTCCGTTTTGATCAGACTGGCAACTGCTAAGCAAGAATACAATTAATAGCAGAATTAGATTGGATATGAAAAGCTTCTTTATCATTTAAATATATGGAATTTCTGGAACAATGAATTCTTTTTTTCTGTGATGACACCTTCTATGATCACTAAAATCAAAAGTATGATGGCTAATATGGTGAATTGTTCGTTGCTCTCAGTGAATGAGTTTGTGTCGTAGGTTGCACGTTTCAGATTGGATAT
>OCTX012095536.1_pt1 | contig 15274 bp, 14 predicted proteins | sample 1539691 | NCBI WGS metagenome assembly OCTX01 (sample SAMN02144231, study PRJEB22623) | gut metagenome | biome: sheep rumen | host: Ovis aries | place: New Zealand | reverse complement strand
TCCGCTTGAATTGCGAAGCCAGTTCGTAGCTTGATTTAATTCACCATAGGGCTTTTTTGTGCTGTACGCACAATGTGGGGCGGTTCATTACGCAGGTATCTTTTTTTGTTATTCTACGTTTTTAAGTGCTTCGTCAAGCGGTATCCTGTTGAGCCTTATCTTCAGGAAGAAGGTCGTGACCAGGTATGAAGCCGCCGCAAGAGCAGCCGTTGTAATGTAAGCCGTGAACGGAATGTCGGGGGAGATCCAGCCTGAGTATTCCATCATCATCACACGCCATATCAGATCTATCGCAAAAGCTGTTATCGGCAGGCTGAGCAGGATAGAGGCAAGCGTAACGATAGTCGTTGTGTGAATGTAGATGCCGTTTATCTCGCCCTTGCTGTAACCGAGTATCTTCGTCATCGAGATAGACTGGCTGTTCTTTTCGATAATTACCTTTGAAAGCATGAACACTACCAGCACTATGACCGCAACACCTATTGCAAGGAATACAGTCATCATGTTGCCCATTGAGCGCTTGAGCTGACGTGAGGTCTTTGTCAGGTCATCCTTTGTAACGTGCGTTGCAATAAGGTGCTCGTCAATGTCATCTATCTCCTCGCTGCAAAGGTAACCGGTAAAGCTTTCGGGCTCCTTGTCAAACATCTCGTTGAAGTTGTCCATGCTCGTAAATACCGCAAGTGTGCTTGGGTAGGTGTAAATACCGCCGATCTCAAAATCGTATTCCTTTTCGGTGTACTTGTCCTTCAGCGTTATCTTGTCGCCCTCGTCAAGACCGTATTTATCAGCGTAAGCGCTTGATATGATCGCCTTGTCGCCGTCGAACTCAGTCAGGAAATATCTGCTTGAGGGAACAAAGCCGTATACCGATATCTCCTCGGTAAAATCTCTTCCCGTAGTTTCAAGTGAAGTTACCGAGTACCTTTCAGCCTTTTCATTCTGTGTCGGCACAGGTGCTTTGAGCACATACTGGTGCGCAGCGATCATGTTGTTTACCGTGTCCTCGCTGAGCTGGTCGAGCAGCGGATTGAACAGCAGTGAAAACAGCAGTATAACGCTTGAGAAGAAAATGCCGGCAAATATCGTGATGTATCCGGGGATGTTCTGGAAAATAACTCTCAGCCTGTAACGCTTCATAATGCCTATCTTTGTGTTCAGCTTGAAAGCCTTCTTGCGCTGATGCCTTTTAAGGTCACGGCGCAGGAACTGCAAAGGAGTAAGGCTCAGCTTGTGTGCCAGCATGATGAAGTTTATCAGTGCCAGAAGTATCAGCGGTATAATCGTGGTATAGATAAATGCCTCGGGATTCCATACCGTCTTGTATGATACCAGGCTGTAAGAACCTAAGTATGCAGCTGCCATAAATTCTTTGAACACCGTGTAGCCGAGAACGTTTCCTATAACGCTCGCTATCAGCAGAACTATCAGCGGCGCAGCCATATAGTGCCTTACAAGCTCGCCCTTGGTGTAGCCCGAAGCTCTCAGCGTACCGATAACATTTGCGTCCTTAACTATCGTGTTTCCTGTTGTAACAGCGAAAATAAATGCAATTATAACGATGAGCATATAAAGCATCACCATCATCATTATCTTGTCGTGACCGATGTCGTTGCCTGAAAAGTTTATTGCGGCGTTCAGCGCTCCGGGGATAAAATCTGAAAGCTGTGCCTTTTGTGAAATTGCTTTTGAAAGGTCCGTTGCTCTGTCAACTGCCTCCTTGCCCGTTCTGTCGCTCGGTGCGGAGTCGTACTTCCAGGAGTACGAGTAGTGCACATTCACCTCAGCGAACTCATCAAAAGTTTTCTGCGTAACGATACCAACGCCGAACTTTTCTGTGTCGAACATAAAGTCTGTGTTGTTCTCATACAGTGCCGAATAATCGGGAAGTGCTACGGTGCCAACTATCTCAAGCTCCTTGCCGCCGACTTCTATACTGTCGCCTATCTTGAGATCGTTGCTGTTCATATAAAGTCTGTCCAGCGCCGTTTCATTATCAGCCTCGGGCAGATCACCGTCAAGCACGCAGACCTTGTTAACGTCCTTGCGCTCGGTGAACATTCTTATGTGGCTGCCGCCAACGCTTTCGGGCATCGAGTAGGTGTTCTCGTACAGCTTCAGCTCGTTCTCGTTTTCTATCTCTTCAAGCACCTGCTTGTCGGGCTTTTGCATAAGCTCAAAGTTGCCGTCCTCGATGTTGTATTTCTCAAAGCTCTCATCGTATGCTTTTTTAAGGCTCACATCTGCAACGAAAAAACCCGAGGCTACCGCAATAAGTGCCACCATGAATATGAAAATAACAAGGTACTTTCCCGTTTCGCCCTTTATCTCACGCCAGATGCGCCTTGAAAGTGGATTTCTCATGCCGATCCCTCCTTACCAGTCAAGGTCAGCCGCAGCTATCTTACTCTCGTTTGTGTACTGCTTTCTTATCATGCCGTCACGCAGCTTTATCACCTTGTCAGCCATGTTCTTTATCGCATCGTTGTGTGTTACCATTATAATAGTGCTGTTGTATTTCCGGTTAACAGTTTCTATCAGCTGAAGTATCTCCTTTGAGGTCTTGTAGTCAAGCGCACCTGTCGGCTCGTCGCAAAGCAGTATATCAGGGTTCTTTACTATCGCTCTTCCGATCGCAGTTCTCTGCTGCTGTCCGCCCGAAAGCTGATTAGGCAGCTTGTGGCGATGCTCATAAAGACCGAGCGTTTTGAGAATGTCATCAACATCAAGAGGGGAGTCGCTCAGATAAGCGCCTACTTCAACATTTTCCTTGATGTTCAGGTTAGGTATCAGGTTGTACATCTGGAATATGTAGCCCAGATGCTTTCTGCGGTAAAGTGTCAGCGCCTTTTCGTTCATGTCGGCTGTCTTTTCACCGTTGATGGAAATGTACCCCTCATCTGCCGAGTCGATACCGCCGATGATGTTGAGCAGTGTTGATTTGCCCGAGCCGGAAGGTCCGAGCAGAACGCAGAACTCGCCTTTGTTGATACTGATGTCAATGCCCTTTAGTACGTCTGCACGGCTCTCACCGCTGCCGAAGGATTTTTTGATGCCGCTGATCTCGATAAACATAAATACTCCTCGCTTTCCCGTGCATATATGAACAGATATTCATATATGCAGCCAATAAATATCATACAAACAACTTCTCCCGCCGTTTAGTAAAAAAGAATCGGTCACGGCAATACCGACGCTGCGGTAAGCTGTGACCGATGAAATCATTATACATAAAAAATCAGACTCCATGTACAGCTTACGTTGCAATACATGAGTCTGGACATTTAAGACAAGCCAGACGGGAGACCCCGACGAGATTGTTGACTTGCCACACTATCAAAATCAGTGCTGCTACTCCCCCATAATTTACAATTACAGCATAACATATTTTTCTGGATTTGTCAAGCACTTTTACGCAATTAACAAAACAGAGTGTTTGTATGTGATAAGACAATATGTAGTTAGAATTACCTAACCGAACATATTATAGCACCCTTTTTCTGCTTTGTCAATAGTTCGCACATTAGTTGGTAATTCTGCTGTTCCGGCGTATTTACGCTGTTTGCGAGCTTTGTAACTGCGATGGAAACGGGAGATTTGTATAATTGCACATATTAAAAGGTTAGCCCTCGCTAACTTTTTGTAAAAAATCACGATTTTAGCGAAATGGAGTCTCTAACTCTTGACAAAACAGCGCAACAGGGGTATTATAAATACAGTTAGAAAATGCTAACTGCCGCATGGCAGGAACGGAGTCGAGTCAGAAAAGGAGTGTTGATCTATGCCGCTTACTTATGCTGCAACAGGTGAAGAAAATGTTATAAAAAAGATCGGCGGAAGTCCTGAGGTCAAGAAGCATCTTGAGAACCTCGGATTTGTTGTAGGCGGAAAGGTTACCGTTATCAGCACGCTTGACGGAAATATGATAGTCAATGTAAAAGACGCACGAGTTGCGATCGATAAGCAGATGGCTAATAAAATAATGATCTGAGGGCGCTGCCTGAAGATCATTGATTTTTTGGGAGGAAGGTTTATGAAAACATTGAAAGAAGTCGCTATCGGCGACACCGCAAAGGTCGTTAAGCTGCACGGCGAAGGCGCAGTTAAGCGCAGGATCATGGACATGGGCATCACCAAGAACGTTGAGGTGTTCGTTCGCAAGGTAGCACCGCTGGGCGATCCTATGGAGGTTACTGTAAGAGGCTACGAGCTTTCACTCAGAAAAGCCGATGCTGAAATGATCGAAGTGGAGTAATTTTTTGTGATGTATGGTTAGTAATTACTAACCTCTTATATGAAGGAAGGATGTTTTTAATGGAGCTAAAGATCGCACTTGCGGGAAACCCTAACTGCGGTAAGACAACACTGTTCAATGCCCTTACAGGCTCAAATCAGTTCGTGGGAAACTGGCCGGGAGTTACGGTCGAAAAAAAGGAAGGTAAGCTGAAGGGCCATGACGGCGTGGTGATAACAGACCTGCCGGGTATCTATTCGCTTTCGCCCTACACACTTGAAGAGGTAGTTGCAAGAAACTATCTTATCGGGGAAAGACCAAACGCAATACTTAATATTATCGACGGAACGAACCTTGAAAGAAACCTCTATCTTACAACTCAGCTCACCGAGCTGGGACTGCCTGTTGTAATAGCAGTAAACATGATAGACGTTGTGAATAAAACAGGAAACAAGATCAACACAGCAGAGCTTTCTAAGCAGCTTGGCTGCAAGGTAGTTGAGATCTCCGCACTTAAAGGAACGGGCATCAAGGAAGCTGCACAGGCAGCAGTCGATGCCGCAAAGGGCGAAGCAACAGTTCCGACACACAAGTTCTCAGAGAAGGTCGAGAACGCACTTGCAAATATCGAAAGCTACTGTGCAAGCGCCGTACCGGAGGGACAGAACAGATGGTACGCTGTTAAGCTGTTTGAGCGTGATGAAAAAGCAGCAGGAAAGCTGATGCTTGACGAGCAGACCAAAAAGAACATCGAGGCTGAGATCACTTCGGCTGAGGCTGAGCTTGATGATGACGCCGAGTCGATCATCACCAACGAAAGATACGTTTTCATTTCGGGCATAATAGATAAGTGCCTTAAAAAGAAAAACAAGGGCGCAGCAACGACTTCGGATAAGATAGACAGGATAGTTACAAACCGCTGGCTCGGACTTCCGATCTTTGCAGCGGTAATGATCCTTGTGTACTATATCTCGGTAACAACAGTCGGCACATGGGCTACCGACTGGGCAAACGACGGACTTTTCGGTGACGGCTTCCACCTGTTCGGTATCAGCGGCAGCTATGAAGCGGATAAGGACGACTGGGCAAGCAAATACGTGTTCACCGATGAAGTTAAGAAAGTAGCTGAATCAGCAGCTGATGATGAAGATATCAAGGGCGCAGGCGAGGTGTTCAGCGCAATTGAAGATAAAGATTTTGATGCCTTTGAGGAAAGCTACGGCAGCTACCGTGACGAGTTCTACAAAAAGGCTGAATATGCCGAGGATGACGAGGACGAGGAAACTCCTCTCAATCCCGATCAGGTCTACGATATAGATGCAGCGCTTGGCGAAGCACTTGATGAGGAGGGTGAGTTCACCGCTCCCGACCCTGCCGAATACGGCGTATGGGTACCCGGTGTTCCGGTGCTTGTTGAAAAGGGACTTGATAAACTCAATTGCACCGATTGGCTCAAGGGACTTATCCTTGACGGTATCGTAGCAGGTGTGGGCGCAGTTCTGGGCTTTGTGCCTCAGATGCTGGTTCTGTTCATCTTCCTTGCGATACTTGAATCGTGCGGATACATGGCAAGAGTTGCGTTCATCATGGACAGGATCTTCCGCCGTTTCGGTCTTTCGGGAAAATCCTTTATCCCTATCCTCATAGGTACGGGCTGCGGCGTTCCGGGTATCATGGCTTCAAGAACTATCGAGAACGAACGTGACCGCCGTATGACGATAATGACAACAACATTCATCCCCTGCGGAGCTAAGCTCCCGATCATCTCGATGATCGCAGTTGCGCTCTTCAACGGCGCATGGTGGGTAGGACCCAGCGCATACTTCCTTGGTATGGCAGCTATCATAATCTCGGGCATAATGCTCAAAAAGACAAAAATGTTCGCAGGCGATCCTGCACCGTTTGTAATGGAGCTTCCTGCATATCACGTTCCGACCGTAGGCAATGTACTTCGTTCGATGTGGGAGCGTGGCTGGTCGTTCATCAAAAAAGCAGGAACTATCATACTTCTTTCATCTATCGTTATCTGGGCAGGCTCGGTATTCGGCTGGCAGGAGGGTGCTTCGTTCGGATTCTATCCCGATATGGAGCTTGCAGATTCGATCCTTGGTCACATAGGCAACGGCATCAAGTGGCTGTTTGCACCTCTTGGATTTGATAACGCTTCCGCAGCAGTTGCAACTATTATGGGACTTGTTGCTAAGGAAGAGGTAGTCGGAGTATTCGGAGTTCTTGATTTTGAAGGCCTTACCAGACTTGCCGGTTATTCATTTCTCGCATTCAATCTCCTCTGCGCACCTTGCTTTGCAGCTATCGGCGCAATGAAGAGAGAAATGAACAGCCCCAAGTGGACGCTCTTTGCAGTCGGCTATCAGTGCTTGTTCGCTTATGCCGTATCTCTTATGATCTACCAGTTCGGCGGAATATTCACTTCAAATGTAAATGTTATCGGACTTATCGTTTCCATACTTCTGCTTGTTGGCATCATCTTCATGCTCTTCAAGCCTTACAAGGAATCGACAAAGCTCACAGTTAAAAACAAGGCTCTCGCAGTTGAGCAGTAACTAAAAAGGAGGATCGCTATGCTGTCGTGGCTAAGTGCAAATATCGGAACAATACTTGTTCTTCTCGTGCTCGCAGTTATCGTTGCCGCAATTGTGGCATCAATGGTAAAAGATAAGCGTGCAGGGAAATCACCTACCTGCGGCGGCAACTGCGGTCATTGCTCGATGGGTTGCGCAGCCTGCCATGCAGCAAAAAACAAAGCATCTCACAGCTGAGCAGCACAAATATCATTGCATACGGGAGATGATATGATGATAAGGACCGTACTTGAGATCGACGGTATGATGTGCGGTATGTGCGAGGCACATATCAATGATGCTGTCCGCAGAGAGTTCAAGGTGAAAAAGGTGACAAGCTCGCACAAAAAGGGCATCACCGAAATAATCTCAGAGCAGGCTCCCGATAAGGAAAGGCTTACGGCTATAATAACAGAGCTTGGCTATAAGCTGAACGGGATCAGCGATGAGGAATACAAAAAGAAAGGTTTTTTCAGCAGAAAGTAGTTTCTTGCGGAGGAAAATAAATGAGTGTTCAGAGCAAATCAAGGGAATCGGTAGATGATTACCTCAAAGCGATCTATATACTTTCCAATGACAACAGCGAAGCTGTGAGAGTAACAGATATCGCAAAACTAATGGGCTATACCAAAGCGAGCGTCAGCAGGGCGGTGAGAAATCTGCTTTGCGACGGAAAGATCAGCCTTACGCCGAATAAGCGGGTGCTGCTCACGCAAAAAGGTCTGCCCGAAGCAAAAGCCGTCTATGAAAAGAATAAGTTCTTCAAGAATATGCTCATGAGTGCGGGCGTTGATGACACTACCGCCGATGACGAAGCGTGCAGAATGGAGCACGCAGTTTGCGCAGACAGCTTTGAAAAACTGAAAAGATTCATAGATGACAGATCAGACCTTGACGCTGTAAGTGAATAAAACAGCGCAGGGATAACAATGCAAAAATGGTTTTCATTTTTTGACGGCCTCTCCATAGCTGACGATCACGAAGCAGGAACCCCTGTTTCGTGATCTTTTTTATGCAGCAAAAATATCAGCTGCAATAGAACAAATGTTTCACGTGAAACATTTTGCCGTGAAAAACAAAAATGCCCCGAAGCAGAACTTCACTGTTCGCTTCGGGGCAGATGTTTGTAAGTTATTTTCTCAGCTCTTAAAGCTGCTTTCCATTTTTTCTACTGCGGCTATCACGTCATCGCACCATTTGTCAAATTCGTCATCGTCATTCTGATACTCCTCGTGCGTAAGAATGTATTCAACAGTCCTGCGGATACCCTCCTTAGCGCTGACCTTTGCCTCAAAGCCGCCGATAGCATTTTTGAGCTTGGAGTTATCGAAACTGACCGAGTTTGCTTTGTCGCCGATAAGACTTCCCGTCAAGTCGTAATCGCCCATTTTTGCAAGCGTCTGCGAGGAAACATAAACAGGCTTCAGCTCCTTGCCCAGTGCATCTGCGATAGCTTTGTAAATATCGTTCCAGCTGACGCTTTCATCTGAGGTTATGTGGAACGCTTCACCGATAGCTTTGGGATTACCGATAAGGCCGGCATAGCCGACAGCAAAGTCGCTGTTATGGGTTATCGTCCAAAGGGAAGTGCCGTCACCGTGGATTATTACGGGCTTGCTCTGCATTATCCTTTTAACCACCTGCCAGCTGCCGCCTTTTCCGTGAACTCCCAAAGGTACGCTGCGTTCATCGTAAGTGTGGCTTGGACGAACGATAGTTACGGGGAAGCCTTCGCTGCGGTATTTTTCCATAAGGAATTCCTCGCAGGCTTTTTTGTTGCGGGAATATTCCCAGTAGGGATTTTCAAGTGGTGTCTGCTCGGTGATGATGTAGCTCTGCGGCGGCTTTTGATAAGCGGATGCTGAGCTGATGTAAATATACTGCTTGGTCTTGTCCTTGAAAAGACGGTAGTCCCTTTCGACCTGATCCACAGTAAAACCGATAAATTCGCCCACGCAGTCAAAGCTCATTCCCTCGAGCTTTTTTGCAGCCTCCTCTTCATTGCTGATATCGCAGGTTATGAGCTTGACATTTTCGGGCAGATCGTAATTCCTGCTGCCCCTGTTGAGCAGATAAAGCTCGTGTCCCTGCTGTGAAAGCAGGCGGGTTATCGCCATGCTGATAGTGCCTGTTCCTCCGATGAATAAGATCTTCATGTGTGACCTCCCTTTGTGTTTATTGAATTTTTTTAAAGTGCTGAGCCGTATCACGGGTAAAATGGTGTGCGGGGATGCTTTTTGATCTTAATGCCCACAAATATCATTATAAACCCGAAGATGATAAAGAATCCGCCGATAGAGCCGAGAATTATTTTTACAAGGGTATCGACCTTTTCATCATAGAAGGTGTAGGGATCGTCGGGATCGTAGTGAATTGTTACCTCCTGTCCGACGGTATATTTTGCAGGGCTTCGTGCTATGCTGCTTTCAACGGTGTAAGTGCCCGACGAAGTGCTGAAAGAAAATACCGACTTGAAAGTTCCTCTGGAAGTAAGCTTGTTCTCTGTAACGATAGCCTTGGCCTCCTGCGTGCATCTTTCGTACTCTTTTTCAAGTGTGGTGCCGACAGCGAGCAGCACCATAAGCAGTATCACGCCAAGGAAAAGAAAGAACACACCGAGTGCTCCGAATACGACATGAGGCTTTGCTTTAGTGGCGGAGTAGATCACGGGAGCGTAAATGCGGTTCTCTCGTGGGTTGCTTGCTCCGTCCTTCATGCCAAGCTGCCGCTGAAGCTCAAGCTCACGCTGCTGTGCCCTGTATAGTTCGTCCTGATAATCATATCTTGCCATTTTATATCTCCCCCTGAATAGCTTTCTTACATATTTCATTAACATTATATATTATATTATCACATTTTGCAATAGGCACAGCGCAAAAGGATAAGTATAAAAACTTTCAAAAACCCCTTGCAGTTTTGCACAATATAGGTTATAATAATCTATACTATCGAGGAGGTGTATTTTGATGAAGTATGTATGCAATGTCTGCGGTTATATCTACGATCCGCAGGAGGGCGCACCTGATGCAGGAGTAGCAGCCGGAACAGCCTGGGAGAATGTTCCCGATGATTTTGTTTGTCCGCTTTGCGGAGTTGGCAAGGACGATTTCAGCCCTGCTGAATAAGCGCAGAAAACTCTTACGGCACGCACTTTAATGGTGCGTGCTTTTTTGTGTCCGCACGCTTGAAACTGCGCTTTTGCGGCGAATAACGACTTTTGACGGATTTTGAAAGATTTTTGACAGATCAGCTCCCCGATCGCTCGGATGCGATAACTGCTGTTTACTATTCGCTGCATAATGCCGATGATAGTTAAAAACTATTGTGAAATATGCACAAGTTGATTGAGCTGAAAATGTAAGTTTGCACGAAAATGAAAGATTTTGAAAGTTTTTGATTGAAAACTCTTGATTATTTCGAAAATGCGTGTATAATATAGGTATAGGATAAAATTAATCAAATGGACAGGTCAATTGTTCGGGAGGGTATTATGCTGACTGAGGAAAGACACGCATTGATACTTGAACACGTCAATGCGAATAAAACGGTGAGCCTTGCGCAGCTCTGCGAGCTGCTGGACACCTCGGAATCAACGGTAAGACGTGACCTTGCACTGCTTGACCAGAACGGGCTGCTGATAAAAGTCAGGGGCGGCGCAATGGCACTGGGTGACAGGTTCAGCCTGACGGAGCAGGATATGGCTGAAAAATCAAAGCTGTTCAACGAGGAAAAAACGGCAATAGCGAAGTTTGCGGCACAGCTTATCGACGAGGACGATTTTGTATTTATTGATGCAGGAACGACCACAGAAAAGATGATAGATTTTATTCCGCAGAAGAATGTGACGTTTGTGACCAATGCGTTCATTCACGCAAAAAAGCTGGCACAGAGAGGGTTCAGGGTGCTTTTGCCTGCGGGAGAGATAAAGCTGACGACTGAGGCGCTGGTGGGTGCTGAGTGTGTGAACAGCCTGAGAAACTACAACTTCAGCAAGTGCTTTCTCGGTGCAAACGGCATTTCGCTCTCGGGCGGCGTTTCAACGCCCGATATGAACGAGGCAAGCGTGAAAAGTGCTGTTATATCGGGCAGCAGAGAGGTTTATCTGCTGGCAGATCACTCAAAGTTCGATCAGACGTCTTCGGTCACATTCGCAAGGCTCAACCAGGTCAGGATAATTACCGATAAGCTGAGCAACAAAAGGTATTTTACTGCTGCAAATGTTAAGGAGGTCTTGTAATGGTCTATACCGTAACTTTCAACCCTGCGATAGATTATGTTGTGCACACGGGTGAGATGACTCTGGGTGCGGTGAACCGTTCCGTTTCGGAGGAGATGTACTTCGGCGGAAAGGGCATAAACGTTTCGCTGGTCCTCAAGGAGCTGGGGATAAAGTCGGCGGCGCTGGGCTTCACGGCAGGCTTCACGGGTGAGGCGATAGAAAAAGGCGTTGCGGCGATGGGCGTTGAAACGGATTTTGTAAGGCTTGAAAAGGGCAATTCAAGGATAAACGTTAAGATAAAATCAGCGCAGGAGACCGAGCTTAACGGACAGGGACCCGACATAAGCGCTGAGGCGCTTGAAAAGCTGTTTGAAAAGCTGGATAAGCTGCAGGACGGCGACACGCTGATACTTGCGGGAAGCATTCCGGGCAGTATGCCTGAGGACGTTTACGAGAGGATACTTGAACGGCTTTCGGGAAAGAATATCAAGGCGGTGGTGGATGCCACAAAGGACTTGCTGCTGAATGTTCTGAAATATAAGCCGTTCCTGATAAAGCCGAACAACCACGAGCTTGGTGAGATGTTCGGGGTGGAGCTGAAAACCAAAGAGGAGATAGAGCACTACGCAAGAAAGCTGCAGGAGATGGGCGCAAAGAACGTGCTTATCTCAATGGCAGGCGATGGTGCGCTGCTGGTGGACGAAACGGGAAAGGTACACAGCTGCGGAGTTTGCAAGGGAACGGTAAAGAACTCTGTCGGAGCAGGTGATTCGATGGTCGCAGGCTTTGTGGCAGGTTCACAGAACGGCGATTATGAATATGCTCTGAAGCTGGGAACGGCTTCGGGCGGTGCAACGGCATTCTCGGACGGGCTGGCTGTTAAGGAGAAGATCACAGAGCTTCTTGCGACGCTTTGAGATCTCGGGATGAAGTAGTTATTGTGAGGAGGAAAAGTTATGCGAATTGTTGACTTGCTGAAAAAGCAGAGCATCACTCTGGGCGCTTCGCCTGCGGATAAGCAGGAAGCGATAGATATGCTCATCGAGCTTCAGGTCAAGGGCGGAAACATTGCAGATAAAGAGGAATACAAAAAAGGTATTCTTGCAAGAGAGGAGAAAGGCTCAACGGCGGTAGGCGAGGGTATAGCTATCCCGCATGCAAAGAGCGAGGCTGTAAAGGCACCATCACTTGCGGCTATGACAGTGCCGCAGGGCGTGGACTACGAGGCGCTGGACGATGAACCATCAAATCTTTTATTCATGATAGCTGCACCAAATGACGGTGATGTTCACCTTGAGGTGCTTTCAAGGCTGATGACCATTCTTATGGACGAGGATTTCCGTGAAAAGCTGCTTTCGGCAAAGGACGCAGACGAATTTCTGAAAGTGATAGACGACATGGAAAAGGAAAAGTATCCCGATGAGCCTGTTGCCAAGGAGCAGGCAGCCGAGGGTTACAGGGTGCTTGCGGTAACAGCCTGCCCGACAGGGATAGCGCACACCTACATGGCAGCCGAGGCGCTTGAAAAAGCAGGCAAGAAGCTGGGCATTGCGATAAAGGTGGAAACGAACGGCTCGGGAGGAGCAAAGAATATTCTCACTCAGGAAGAGATAGACGGCTGCGACGGTATAATAGTTGCGGCAGACAAAACGGTAGCTATGGCACGCTTTGACGGCAAAAAGGTCATAAGGACAAAGGTCTCGGACGGTATAAAGATACCTGAGGAGCTTATCAACAGGATAGAGGCAGGAGATGCTCCTGTTTATCACCACGAGGGCGGAAACGATGCTGCACATGGCGGTTCTTCCGAAGGGGAGAGCTTTGGCAGAAGGCTTTACAAGCATCTGATGAACGGCGTTTCAAATATGCTGCCGTTCACGGTCGCAGGCGGTATTTTCATTGCACTTGCATTTTTGATAGATACTATCGGCGGCGCTCCGCAGGACGGAGATTTCGGTACTCACCTTGCGGCAGCTGCATGGTTCAAAACTATCGGCGGTTACGCTTTCAACTTTATGATACCTGTTCTGGCAGGATATATCGGAATGTCGATAGCAGACAGACCGGGCTTCCTGGTAGGCATGGCAGGCGGCGCAATGGCAGCGGCAGGTTCAACATTTGCAAAGCCGGCAGGAGATATCCCTTCGGGATTCCTGGGCGCACTGCTTGCAGGATTTGTTGGAGGATTCCTGATGAAGTGCCTTATCAAAGCGTGCGATAAAATGCCCAAGGCGCTTAATGGCATAAAGCCTGTGCTTATCTATCCTCTCGGAGGACTGGGCATTGTGGCAGTTATGATGTGTGCGGTCAACCCGTTCATGGGTATGCTCAACGAGGGACTTTCCAGCCTGCTCAACAGCATGGGCGATTCCAGCAAGATACTGCTTGGCTGCATACTTGGTGCAATGATGTCGATAGACATGGGCGGTCCTTTCAACAAGGCAGCCTACGTTTTCGGAACAGCGGCTATCTCAAACGGAAACTTCGGCATAATGGCGGCTGTTATGATAGGCGGTATGGTACCGCCAATTGCGATAGCTCTTTCAACTACATTCTTCAGAAACCGCTGGAACGAGGAAGAGCTTAAAAACGGTCCTGTAAACTACATCATGGGACTCAGCTTTATAACCGAGGGCGCTATCCCTTACGCTGCGGCTGACCCAGCAAGAGTCATTCCTTCGTGCATGGTAGGTGCGGCAGTTGCGGGCGGACTTTCAATGGCATTTGACTGCGGACTCAGAGCTCCGCACGGCGGCGTGTTCGTATTCGCAGTGGTAGAAAATCCGCTGATGTATGTGGTCGCTCTTTGCGCAGGCTCGGTAGCAGGAATGCTTATGCTGGCACTTCTCAAAAAGAAGAGGACTGCAAAGGCAGAACAGACAGCAGAATAACAAAGGCTATAATTTAATCAAAAGGAGAGATAGATATGGTATCAAAAACAGTTACGATCGTTAATGCAGAGGGTATGCACATGAGACCGGCAGGTATGATAGCAAAGGCTGTCAAGGCTTATCCTGACACAGAGGTCATCCTTAAAGCCAACGGCAAGGACATCAAGGCTAAGGCTGTTATGCAGATAATGGCTGCAGGACTGAAAAAGGGCACTGAGGTCGAGATAGTTGCAAACGGCACACAGGAGCAGGCTGCGCTTGATGAGCTTGCAAAGATGTTTGAGGACGGATTTGGCGAATAATAAAAACTGATACGGGGCGGCGGAGGTTACCGCCGTTCTGCTGTTATATAAAAGGAGGTGCCGCAATGACCGTATTTAACGGAAAGGGCGTTTATGGTGCTATCGCACTTGGAAAGATATCTGTTTTCAAGCGCAGAGAAGCAAAGGTGAAAAGGGTACACGTTGAGGATACTCAGGCTGAGCTGAAACGTCTTGAGGAGGCTAAGCAGCGCTCGGTTGAGCAGCTTCAGCAGATATATGACAAGGCGCTCAGAGAAGTAGGAGAGGCAAACGCTCAGATATTTGAGATCCATATAATGATGATAGACGACGATGATTACAACGACTCTATCCAAAGCATAATTGAAACGCAGTCGGTAAATGCGGAGTATGCGGTAGCTGTGACGGCGGACAATTTTGCGGAGATGTTCGCATCTATGGAGGATGCTTATATGCAGGCAAGGTCTGCTGATGTCAAGGACATTTCAAACAGGATAATCGGCAACCTTTCCGATGCAGGGGCTGATGAGGAAACCGACAATGAAAAGGTGATAATCTGTGCGGACGACCTTGCGCCGAGCGAAACGGTGCTGCTGGACAAGGACAGGGTGCTTGCTTTTGTTACGGCTTTCGGCTCATCTAATTCGCACACGGCGATACTTGCAAGGAACATGAACATACCTGCGGTGATAGGTGCGGGCGAGGAGTTCCTTAATGCGATAAAGGACGGAACTTTTGCGGCAGTGGACGGTTACACGGGCGAGATATTCATCGAGCCGGATGAGCAGACTGTTGAAAGACTTGAGAAAAAGCGCTGCGAGGATGAGGACAAGAAGCGCTTGCTGCAGGAGCTTAAAGGCAAGGAGAACGTAACGCTGGACGGCAAAAGGATAAACATTTTTGCAAACATCGGCGGTGTTGACCACATTGGTGCGGTGCTTGCGAGCGATGCAGGAGGAATAGGACTTTTCAGGAGCGAATTTCTGTATCTTGAAAGCAGCGATTATCCGACTGAGGAGCAGCAGTTTGCGGCTTACAAAAAGGTGCTTGAGAGCATGGCAGGCAAA
>OCTX012284405.1_pt1 | contig 15276 bp, 11 predicted proteins | sample 1539691 | NCBI WGS metagenome assembly OCTX01 (sample SAMN02144231, study PRJEB22623) | gut metagenome | biome: sheep rumen | host: Ovis aries | place: New Zealand | reverse complement strand
CCTCTACGGAGTCCCTACGGCCGTTCTTCAGTAGTTCTTCAGTAGTATTTCAGTGCCACACTGAAGAACTACTGAAGAACTACTGAAGAAATGCCGTACCGGGTCCGTACCGGAGGCGAAGGAAAACGGTCTTAAATGGAAAAAAAATTTTGCCATGTGCGCAAATGTATGTATTTTTGCTCCGTGAAAACAAAGAGCCGCAGGGCTGGTGACATGGGTTCTGCCCCGCCCAAGCGACTGATAATTAAAACACAGAACCCACAGCAACAAACATTATACACAGTATCATTATGAAGAAAATGTTCAAGATGTTCGGCATCGCGCTGCTGGCATGCAGCCTGCTGACCGTGGCCTGCAGCAAGGACGAGGACACCACCACAACGACGACCACCAACAACAGTGGCAGCAACAACAACGGCGGCGGCAGCAACCCCGACCCGAATCCCAACCCGAACCCCAACCCCAACCCGAACCCTAATCCTAACCCCAACCCCAATCCCGACCCCAGCGACCCGAACCCCTCTGTACCACAGGGAACCGTTACCATAAAATGGGATAACGTCACCAAGACAATGGGTAACTACATTGTATTGAACAGAATACAGGGCACCACCACGACTCTGCAGATTGACCTCTTCGGCAGCCGTCGCATAGAAGGTGAAAACACCTTTGTGGATCTTCCCCACTACCGTATATTCCTCTATCAGCCTCAGGGTGGAAGCATGAACGTGTACGGAGACTTCTGCGAAACATACAGCGAGGAAATCAACAGCGATGCTCAGCACCAGGCAATGTTCACCGAGCTCGACCAAAGCGGCGACTTCTACACCTTCACGGAAGCCGACTACGTCTATGTCAGCCACTCCAACGCCAGCTTCACATACAACGAGCAGAACAAGACTGTGTCCGGCAGTGCCAACATTGTGTACAAGAGCGTGTATGACGAGCGCACCGGTGTAGTACCCCCCGCACAGCACACTCTCTCCGTCACCTTCAACAACTTCCCCGTCGCCACCATCGGCTGGGGTGACCAAGGGTCCAAAAAGATGATGATGCGCAAATAAGCGAAAAGTCGCAAAAAAGAAGCCACCCATGCATGTGGGCGGCTTCTTTTTTTGCTATTGTGACTGTTACGCCAGGGCGTCGGCGATGAGGAAGATGCTGCCGGTGACGAGAACGAGGTCGGCGGGGTCGGCGGCAGCGCGGGCGTCGGCGATGGCCTCTTTGACGTTGGCGAAGGCCTTGCCGCCGATGCCCATCTCGCTGGCGGCGGCCTGGAGGTCGGCCACGGGCAGCCCACGCGGCACTGAGGGCTGGCTGAAGCGCCAGTCGAAGGGCTTGCCGAGGCGCGCGAACTCGGCATGCAGGTGGGTCAGTATCTTGCGGTAGTCCTTGTCGTTGACGCAGCCGTAGACGACGTGCAGGGCGGCGAACGGCATGGTGGCCAGCTTGCCGAGCATGGCGTCGATGCCGGGGGCGTTGTGGGCGGTCTCGCAGATGGTGAGGGGCTCGCGCCCTATGGTCTGCCAGCGGCCTTGCAAGTGCGTGTTTGTGACCACCCGCGCCATGCCGCGACGCAGGGCGTCAGCGGGGATGGCGAGGGTGCGCGTGGCACACAGCACGTCGACGGCGCCGAGCACCGTGGCTATGTTCTTCTTCTGGTATTCGCCCTCGAGCTCCTCCGTGTAGTCGCCGATGCGCTCCACATGGTGGCTGGCGTCGGCGAAGGTGATGGGGGCGTTGCGCTCGACGGCGACGCGCTCGAAGACTGGCTTTGTCTCGGGCTGGGTCTCCCCTACCACCACGGGGACGCCGGGCTTGATGATGCCGGCCTTCTCGGCGGCTATCTTCTCCAGCGTGTCGCCGAGGAACTGCGTGTGGTCGAGGCCTATGTTGGTGATGACGGAGAGCAGCGGCGTGATGACATTGGTGCTGTCCAGGCGGCCGCCCATGCCCACTTCGACGACGGCGATGTCCACCTTCTCGCGGGCGAAGTAGTCAAAGGCGAGGCCGACGGTCATCTCGAAGAAGGAGAGGTGGAGGTCGGCGAAAAGCCGGCGGTTGGCCTCGACAAAGTCCACGACGGCCTGCTGCGCAATCATGTCGCCGTTGATGCGGATGCGCTCGCGGAAGTCGACAAGGTGCGGCGAGGTGTAGAGGCCGACCTTGTAGCCCGCCTCCTGCAGGATGGAGGCGAGGAAGTGGCTGACGGAGCCTTTGCCGTTGGTGCCGGCCACATGTATGCTCCTGAACTTGCGCTCGGGGTTGCCGAGGGCGGCCATGAAGTCGATGGTGGGCTGTATGTCTGCCTTATAGGCAGCAGCGCCGATGCGTTGGTACATCGGCAGCTGTGCAAACATGAAGTCAAGTGTCTCTTGATAGGTCATTTGTGCGGTATGGTGTAGGTGAGGCCGAGGATGAAGAGGGCGCGCTGCGAGGGGTAGTTGGCCCAGAGGTAGTAGCGCTGGAAGGCCAGGTTGTCCATGCGCAGGAAGAAGCTGAGGGCGCGGTTGTGGCGGTACTCCACCTCGGCGGCGATGCCGTAGCGCATGGGCAGCGTCAGCTCGGCGTCGGCGTGCATGCTGCCGAGGAGGCGACCCTCGAGGTGGAAGAGCCACTTGTCATGGTAGTTGACGTCGGCGCTGACAAGGGCGTCCCAGTCGGGGCGATAGAGCGGCGAGCTGAGTTTGGCAAGGGCCGTGTTGACGACGGAGTCGTTGTAGTCGACGGCACCGTAGGCATAGTAATGGCCGCCGGCACGGAGGGTGATCATCTCGTCGTTGACGAAGGTGATGTTGGCGCCTATGGTGAGGCGATTGTTGTCGACATACAGCGGGCTGTAGACGTTGTTCAGGCTGTAGAGCGGGTCGAGCGTGAAGGTGAGGTCGTCGCGCAGCAGCTGGTATTTGATTTCGGCATCGGCCTCAAGCTTGCGGCTGATGCTCCAGCGTGCGCTGCCGTAGAAGTCGTAGCGGCGCGTGGCGCGCATCTCGCTGCCGGGGGCTATGTACGGGTTCACCATACGCATGGCGTTGAGGCTGTTGGCCTCCATGCCGCCGGTGGCGCCGACGCTCAATGCCAGACGGTCGGCAAGCAGCTTCTTGCTGACGACGACGTCGGGGAAGAGGCGGAAGAGGGTGGCGGTGTCGGTGGTGTAGGCGTCCCAGGCGGCCGTCAGACCGGCATGGAACTGCAATCCGCTGAAGATAAAGTCGACGTAGGGGTTGGCTTTCACTATGTTGCTCCAGATGCGCACGGTGTCTTGCACGGCGGGCAACACAAAGCCGAGGGGCATCTTGTCGCCCAGACGCAGGCCGTTGGTGTAGGCGTCCCACTCCATGTGCAGGTAGGCCACACCCATGTACTGGCGCATCATCTCGAAGCCGTAGCGCACATCGCCGCTGAGGTTAAGGTTGAGCTCGTTCTGCCCCCAGGTGGCCCAGAGGTCGCTGAGGTGCACATTGGCAGCGAAGCCAAACTTGTTGGGGTCGAGCTGCATGTTCTTGACACCGAAGTTCCACGATGCCACGTTATACGAAGCGCGGTAGTCCTTGATAGATATGCTGTCGCGCGTGTAGGTGGGGTAAACGGCTGTCAGCGTGCTGTCGTGGAAGCCGTAGTACAGGTTGTGGTCGTGCTCGTAGCCGAGGTCGGTGGAGAGCTGCAGCTTCTCGCCGACGATGTATTTGCCGAAGAGCGTGATACCGGTGTTGCCGAAATGGTTGCGGCCATAGCCGGGCAGGCGGTCCCACGACGAGAGGTGGTTGAGACGCACGCCGTAGGTCTTCTTTTTGTCGCGCGTGGAGCTCCAGTAGAGGTTGGCCATCGGCGTCCAATAGTTGCCGACACCGAGGCGCAGGTAGTTGTTGTAGAGCTTGGTGGCAGGCTCGCCGACGATGCGCGCGGCCTTGATGCGGCTCGGCTCATAGAGTGCCCTGAGGCGCATGGGGGTTATGCTGTAGCGGAAGTCATGCTCCATGCGGCCTATGGTGTCGGTAATCTGGGCAGGGAAATTGATCTTTTCGGCCTGCTCTATGGTCGGGCGGTAGCTGCCTTTGACCACAACACTCTCGTTATAGGTACCTTCCTGCTGCGCGCTCAGCGTGGCGCCAACGGCCAGCAGGGTGGCTATAGTGAATATCTTTTTCATGGTAATCAGTCGTTAATGTCAATAACTATTTCCTCTTCCTCGGGCTGGGGCGCAGGCTGCTCGGCGGCGACTATGGCGTCAAGCTTCTGACGGGCCACGCCGACCAGGTCCTCGCCGTCGTAGTTGTCGATGATGCTCTGCAGCGTCTGCTTGGCCTGAAGGTTGTTGCCGCGGGCGTAGTAGATATCGGCCCAAAGGATGAAGCTGTAAGCAAGCCAGTAGTCGCTGGAGGCGTCGCTGACGATGCCCTCGATCATCTTCTCGGCCTGCTGCAGCTTGCCGCCGAGCATCAGTATCTCGGCCTGGCGGCAACGAGCCTCGCCACTGTACTCGCCGTTGGCGGAGCGCACTATGTGACCATAGTAGGTGTAGGCGCTGTCGCGCTGGCTGTTGTCATAGCAGCTGCGTGCCATTGCGAGCCAAGCCTCCTCCTTGAGTTCTGCGGTGGCTTTGTTCTCGTCCACAAGGCGCTGACCGGCCTCCATGATACCGGTGTGCTGCTTCAGCGCAACGGCGCAGCGCAGGCCGCCCACCTCGCCCTGCAGCAGGCTGTTGTCGCTTTCGGCGCCCTCGCTGAGGCGCTGGTAAAGCGTGGCGGCCTTGTTGTAGTCGCCAAGGCTATAGGCTATATTGGCGGCATTGTAGAGCGAGCGCTCGCTGTACTGGTTGGTGCCTGCCGAGGCGACAGCCACATAATGCGGCAGCGCCTTGTCGTTCTGCCCCTGACGGAAGTAGCTGTCGGCGAGCAGATAGTGGGCCTTGACGGCGAAAAGGCCGTTGGGGAACTTGCTGAGGTAGCCCTCCAGCCCTGCGGCGGCATTCTCATAGTCGCCTTCCTGGTAGCGGCCCTCGACGGCGAGGAACGTGGTGCTGTCCTGCTCCACCGTGGAGACGGTCACCTTGGTGGTGCGTTTCACGTAGGCGAAATAGTCATCCACACGGTTCTGCGCAATGTATATGTTCTTCACCGTGCTCAGTGCGTCGCGGGCCTCGTCGGTGCCGGGATACTGCGTCAGCAGGCGGTCGAAGGTCTTGAGGGCCTGGTCGGGCCGCTCCGTGTTGTAGTATATAAGGCCTTGGTTGAGCAGCGCGGTCTTGACGTACACACTCTGCGGATACTGCTTGATGAAGTTGTTGTAGTAGGTCATGGCCATCTCGTTGTTGTCGCACATCATGTACGTGTTGGCGATCTCAAGCATGGCCTTCGACTTCAACGGCGAGTTGTCGTACTTCTCAAATATGTAGTTTAGGTACGTGAGCTTCTCGCTGTTCTTGCCCTGAGCGCCGAAAGCGAGGGCTTTCTGGTAGGTGGCATAGTCGGCGTCGCGGCCGTTGGCGGCGATAACCTTGTCATACTGCAAGATGCTTTCGGGGAAGCGGCTCTGCACATACAGGCAGTCTCCCATGCGGTTGTGGGCGTCGTCCTTCATCATGCGCTCCTGCTTGTCCCTGGGCTGCGCTATGCGGCCGTCGAGGTCGGCGAAGACGTCGTAGGCCTCGTCGTAGCGCTTCTGGCGCATGAGCACGTAGGCGTAGGTGTAGCGTGCCGGCATGGCGTAGGGCGAGCTGTTGGCGAACGAGGAGAGCAGCAGCTTGTTGAGGCTCTTCTCGGCCGCCGAGGTCTGTCCTTGGCGATACTGCCATTCGCCAAGCAGGTAGTTGGCGTCGGCTGTAATGCGCGGCACGGCGTTGATCTTGACGGCTTTCTCGTAGAGCTTCACGCCCTCGTCCTCCTTGCCGCTGTTGCACAGCTCTATGCCGCGGTTGAGGACGGCGCGCTGGTAGGCCTGCTCGAGGGCGGCATTGCGCTGCGGCACCTGCTCCAGCAGGCGGATGGCCTCCTTGTAGTTGTTGGTGGAGCAGTAGAGCTTGGTGAGTATCTCCTCCGCCTCGGTCTTGTGGCGGCCTTTGGGATATTTCTTCAGGTAGCTCTCAAACGACTTGATGCTCTCGCCCATGGCGTTCTGGTTCAGCTCGCAGCTCAGCTTGGCATAGTTGAAGAGAGCGTCCTCCTTGATCTGCTTGCTGAAGTCGAGCTTGCTGGCCTGGAGGAACATGCTGCGGGCGTCCATCTTGCGGCCGAGGCGCACATAGGTGTCGCCCAGCGTGTAGAGGGCGTTCTGCGACACGCTGTCGTTGCACTGCGTCTTGCGCACGAGGTAGGCGGCCGCCGAGTCGTAGTTGCCGAGCATGTAGTGGCTGTAGCCGACCTGATAGTCGATGTCCTGCGGCGTGCAGTTCACCTGCTGCTCGTGCGTCAGCTCGCGCCGCGCGGCGCCATAGTGCTGCAGGGCGTTGGCATACTCGCCGCGGTTAAAATACACCTCGCCAACCATCTGCTCTATCTCGCTGCGCTTGAAGGCATCCTTGTCCTTCAGCAGCGCCGGCGCCATCTGCAGCAGCTCGTCGTCCTTGCCCAGATAGTAGTAGATGCGGGCAATGTAGCTGGGGGCTATCTTGGCAAACTTGCGGTCGTTCTGCAGCTCGCGGAAGTTGCGCAGCGCCAGGTCGTAGCGTCCGTCCATATACTGTATGTGGGCGTAGTAGTAGAGACTGGAGTTGCGGTATTTGCTCTGTCCCCCCACCTGCTGCGCGAAGAAGTCGGCGGCCTTCTTGGTGTCGCCCTTCTGGAAATGGCAGTAGCCGCGCTTGAAGTTGTACTCGCTGCGGTGGTCATACTCCACCTCCTTGGGGTCTACGGCCTTGTAGTAGCCCAGCGCGCGGTCGTAGTCGCCGCGGGCATAGTAGAAGTTGCCCAGGTAGAAGCGCGCCATGTTCTGGCGTGCGCTCTGTGGGTAAAGGCGGAGAAACTCCTCCAGACGGTAGTAGGCGTCGTCGTTGTCCAGCTTCTCTGAACAGACGCCGGCGTAGTAGCAAGCGTCGGCTTTCTGCCAGGCGCTCTGCCCGGCCTGCCGGCCGCCGGAGGCCACCTCGTCGAAAATCTGCTGCGCAGCGGCGTACTTCTGCTTCTGGTAGAGGTCCATGGCCTGACGGTAGAGGTCGTCCTGCCGCTCGTCGCCGCCCACGCGCTGCGCCCCCGCCGTGGCGGGCAGCAGCAGCATGGCGGCCACCATAGCCGACATCAGTGCTTTCATTGTCTTGTGCTTGTTCATATCGTTGTATGTTATTCGTTTCAAACTATCTGCCCCACATGCTTTCGTCGCGTTTCTCCCAGGGTCCATGCAGCAGTATGCCGCTTGCCGGCGGAGGCGTCAGCTCGCTGTACGGCGTGCCGTCGGGCTTCAGCAGTATGAATGTGGGGTAGCTCACCACCCCGTAGCGCTCCAGCATGCGGTAGTTGCCGTCGTAGTGCAGCCACGTCCAGTTGTAGCGGTGACCGCGGCGGTTGTTCTTCAGGAAGTGGTACATGCGCTGGAACTCGCGGTCGCAGCTTACGCAGACGAACACCACGTCGGGGTTCTTGGCGTAGACGCTGTCGCGGAAATGCGCCATCGTCTCTATCTCGGAAAGCGAGGCGGGCTCGCCGACGCGCACAAAGCCCATGTACACCCACTTGCCAGCAAAGTCGCTAAGGCTCACCGGGTTGCGGTCCACGTCGGGCAACACAATGTCTACCATCTCGTTCTCCGTCGCCATGTCGCCCTTCAGGCTCTGCGCCAGCGACGACGCCAGCTTGCGGTGCTCGGGGAACTTGCTGCTGTTGCCCACGCTCTCCACCATGCGCAGCACGGCGTCGCGGCTGTAGGCACGGTCGTAGAAGCTCTCCTTCAAAGCCTGCAGCATGGCCAGCTCGCGCACCTGCTCGTTGCGCAGCAGGGGGTCGAGGCCTATCGAGTCGGCATAGCGCACCGCGTCGCCGCTCTCCACCCACATCGCCAGACGGTCCTGCCCGATGCGGCGCGTGCCGTGCGAGATGCTGCCGGCATACAGCGCCAGGAAGAGACGCATGTACTGCTCGTCGTAGTAGCGCACGGGCTGGTTCTTGACATAGCGGTCTATCAGCTTGGCGCGGCTCTCGGCGCGCATAGCCAGCGACAGCTCCGCCAGCGAGTAGTTCACGTAACGTCCGAAGAAGTCATCCTCCAAGGGCCCCACAGCCTTGAGCACCTCGCGGCGCAGCGTGTCCATGCGCCGCGGGTCGGGCTTGTAGCGCGGGTCGAAGAAGACACGGTTGGCAACCATGAAGCTGTCCACCAACGCCTCGAAACGCCCTATGCGCAGGTTCAGCTCATCGGCTTGAAGGCCAAGGAATTCCAGTGGCAGCGGCTCGGGGTCGAGGTAGACGTTGCGGCGCTCGTCGACGCTCCAGTCAAACTCCGGCAGCCACACCGTGTAGGTGCGTCCCGGCTCGACAAAGAACGACTGATTGTAGCACTCCACCTCCACGTACACCAGCCGCGGATAGTCGGCAAAGCATCGCAGTTCGAAACGGCCCGAGCTGTCTACAAGAGTCTCGTCGAGCAGCACCTCGTGCATCGACAGCATGTCGCTGTAACCGTAGAGCGCCATCCGCTTGCCGATGGCATTGGCCGACGTGCCGCTTATCAGCACGTTGGTCTGCGCCACAGCGCACATACACGCTGCCAAAGCCATGATTATAAAAGCCAAACGCCTCATAATACCATTATGAACGACGCACCCGTGCTTTTATTGTATAAAGACATAAAAAAATCTCCCCTCTCCCCCGCCCTCCCTACGGAGCCGGTACGGAGTCCCTACGGCCGTTCTTCAGTAGTTCTTCAGTAGTTCTTCAGTACGGCACTGAAGAACTACTGAAGAACTACTGAAGAAATGCCGTACCGGGTCCGTAGAGGGGCCGTAGAGGATGGGACGGCGGGGCATGCTGCAGACACATGCATACCGCAGGCGCCGCATGCGGCCAAAAACCACAGCCTGAGGCAAAAGCAAAAACAAAGAAGAATATTTTGGGGATGTTATTTTTATTTTGTATATTTGCGGTCTCCTTAAAAAGGGGGATTATTTGTTTAAATAACTAAAATACAAAACAATAAACTAACAAAATATACCATGGAAAAACAGAAAACACGCACCGAGAGCGACCTGCTGGGCCAGCGCGAGGTGCCAGCCGAAGCCTACTACGGAGTACAGACAAGCCGTGCCATCGAGAACTTCCATATCAGCGGACACTTACTGTGCAGCTACTCCAATTTTATCCGCGGCATGGCCATCACCAAGAAGGCCGCCGCCATGGCCAACGTCGAGGTCAAGATGATTACGCCCGAGCAGGGCGAAGCCATCATGTGGGCCTGCGACCAGTTGATCGAGGGCAAGTACCACGACCAGTTCCCCATCGACATGATACAGGGCGGCGCCGGCACGAGCACCAACATGGCCGCCAACGAGGTGATCGCCAACCTGGCGCTGGAGCGCATGGGCCACCAGAAGGGTGAGTACCAGTACTGCTCGCCCAACGATGTCGTCAACGCCTCGCAGAGCACCAACGACGCCTACCCCTGCGCCATACACATGGCCCTGGCCCTCGAACACCTCGCCTTCATGCCCCACCTGGAGCAGATGATAGCCGCTCTCGACTACAAGAGCAAGGAGTTTGCGCACGTCATCAAGATGGGCCGCACGCAGCTGCAGGACGCCGTCCCGATGACCCTGGGCCAGACCTTCGGCGCCTTTGCCGACTCGCTGCGCGGCGAGTACAAGAACCTGCGCGCCACGGCCGACGAATTCCTCATCGTCAACATGGGTGCCACGGCCATCGGCACGGGCATCTGCTCCAAGCCGGGCTACAGCGAGGCCTGCATCAAGGCCCTGCGCAAAATCACCGGCTGGAACATCACGCTGGCCGACAACCTGATAGAGGCCACCTCGGCCACCACCTGCATGATCGCCTACAGCGCCGCCATGAAGCGCTTGGCCATCAAGACCAACAAGATATGCAACGACCTGCGCCTGCTCTCCAGCGGCCCGCGCTGCGGCCTCAACGAGATACACCTGCCCGAGCGCCAGCCCGGCAGCAGCATCATGCCCGGCAAGGTGAACCCCGTCATCCCCGAGGTGATGAACCAGGTGTGCTACCGCGTCATCGGCAACGACATGACCATCAGCCTGGCCAGCGACAACGGCCAGCTGGAGCTCAACGTCATGGAGCCCGTCATCGCCTACACCCTGTTTGAGAGCATCCACCTGCTGGAGAATGGCTACGACACCCTGCGCCGCTTCTGCATCGACGGCATCCGCGCCAACGAGGAGCGCTGCCGCCAGCTCGTGGAGCACAGCATCGGCATCGTCACCATGCTCAACCCTATCATCGGCTACAAGCAGAGCACCAAGATCGCCAAGGAAGCCTCTGAGACCGGCCGCGGCGTCTACGAGCTGGTGCTCGAGCACAAACTGCTCACCAAGGAGCAGCTCGACGAGATACTGAAGCCCGAGAACATGCTGCAGCCTGTTGATTTGACAGTTAATAAATAATGATAGAAACAATAAAGATAAAGAAAGGGCTCGACATACCGCTTGGCGGCGCGCCGGAACGGAATATTGTCGACGCCCGCAGCACAGAGCGCTACGGTGTGAAGCCGCCCGACGTGGTGGGCTTCACACCGCGCCTGCTTGTCGCCGAGGGCGACAGCGTCAGCGCCGGCCAGCCCGTTGTGGCCGACAAGAACGACCCTCGCCTGACGCTCCCTTCGCCGGTGGACGGCGTGGTGGAAGCCATAGTGCGTGGCGAGAAGCGCAAACTGATGGAGATCGTGGTCGGCCGCACCGCGCCAGGTGTCAGCGGCGCGCACGACGCCGCACCCGGCGTGCTGGATGCCGCCAGCCCCTGCTGGTGGATGATCAAGGAGCGCCCCTTCGGAGCGGTGGCCAACCCCGACCACAAGCCCAAGGGCATCTTCGTCAGCATGCGCGACACCAACCCGCTGGCGCCGGACATGGACCTCGCGCTGAAAGGCCGCGAGCATGAGTTCGAGGCCGGCGTGAACGCCCTCTCGGCCTATGCCGAAGTGCACTGCGTCAAGGCCACAGGCCCCCACCCGGCCGGCAACATCGGCACCATAGTGGCGGCCATCAGCCCGATAAACAAAGGAGAATATGTGTGGGCTGTGAACGCACAGGACGTGGCGACAATAGGGCGCTGGGTGCTCACCGGCGAATACCGCCCGGAGCGCGTCATCAGCGTCGGCGGCCCCGCGGCTAAGGCACCTCAGCACTACCGCGTGCTCTGCGGCGCCAGCGTGCAGCGCATCTGCGATGTGCAGCTGATGGACCCCTGCTACCCTCAGCTACCCACTGCCAACCGCCAGCTACCAACGCGAATCATATCCGGCAGCGTGCTCTCGGGCACGGCCATCAAGGCCGATGGCTTCCTGGGCATGTACGACCAGCAGCTGACCTTCGTCGAGGAGGGCGACCAGTACGACTTCATGGGGTGGCTGATGCCGGGGTTCAAGAAGTTCAGCTTCAGCAAGACATTCCTCAGCGGCTTTGCCCGACTGCTACCCACTACGCACTACCCACTACCCACTGAATTCAACACCAACATGCACGGCTCGGTGCGCCCGTTCCTCTTCACAGGCAGCTTCGAGCGCGTGTTCCCCTTCGACATCTACCCGCTGCAGCTCATCAAGGCCTGCATCGTGGGCGACGTGGAGCTGCAGGAGAAGCTGGGCATCTACGAGGTGGAGCCCGAGGACTTCGCGCTGTGCGAGTTCATAGACCCCTCCAAGACAGAAATACAGACCATCATACGCGAGGCGCTTGAAGTCCTCAGAAAGGAGGCTATGGCATGAATATGAAATGGTTATCAGACTGGTTCGAGAAGATTGAGCCCAAGGGTAAATGGGCATGGCTGGGGAGCACCTACGAGGCGTTCCACACCTTCGCCTTCACGCCCAAGACCGTGACCAAGAGCGGCTCGCACATACGCGACGCCGTCGACATGAAACGCAGCATCATCATCGTGGTCATAGCCCTCATCCCCGCACTGCTCTTCGGCATGTGGAACATCGGCTACCAGACCGCCATGAGCTCCGGCGCCGACTGGCACTGGCTCTACATGTGGTGGTTCGGCTTCCTGCGCATGCTGCCCATGATTGTGGTGAGCTATGCGGTGGGCCTCTCCATTGAGTTTGCTTTTGCCCAGGTTCGTCACCACGAAGTCAACGAGGGCTTCCTCGCCACGGGCCTGCTCATACCGATGATTGTGCCTGTGACCACACCGCTGTGGCAGCTGGCGCTCGCCGTGGCCTTCGCCGTCATCATCGGCAAGGAGGTCTTCGGCGGCAGCGGCATGAACTTCCTCAACCCCGCACTCGTGGCCCGCGCCTTCCTCTTCTTCAGCTACCCGACACACATGAGTGGCGACAAGGTGTGGATTGCCAACGACTTGTGGGGCAGCGACGCCATAGCCGGTGCCACCCCGATGGGCGAGCTGGCCGCAGGCATGCACCCTTCGGCTTCGGCCCTCGACATGCTGATAGGCACCATCCCCGGCTCCACCTGCGAGACCTCGGTCATCGCCATCGCCTTGGGCGCCCTGCTGCTGCTCTTCACGGGCATCGCCAGCTGGCGCATCATGCTCAGCGTCTTCCTCGGCGGCGGCCTGATGGGCCTGCTCTTCAACGCCATCGGCTACAACGAGTACATGCAGCTGCCGTTCTACTACCACTTCCTGATGGGAGGCTTCGCCTTCGGCGCCGTCTTCATGGCCACCGACCCCGTCACCGCCGCACAGACCAACACCGGCAAGTGGATCTACGGCCTGCTGATAGGCGCCTTCGCCGTGCTGCTGCGCGTATGCAACCCCGCCTACCCCGAGGGCATGATGCTCAGCATCCTCTTCATGAACTGCATGGCCCCGCTCATCGACCACTGCGTGGTGGCACAGAACATCAAGCGCCGCGCCAAACGCGCCGCCGCTATCGGAAAGGAGGCCCACAATGGCTAAAAAGAACTTCAGCAACACCTACATCTTCATCTACTCCGCCGTGCTCGTGGTGGTGGCGGCATTGATACTCACCGTGGTGAGCGTCAGCCTCAAGCCCCTGCAGACCAAGAACCAGCAGGCCGAGACCAAGCAGATGATACTGAAAACCATCGGTATTGAGGCCACCCGCGACAACGCCGACCAGCTCTACGCCAAGCACATCACCGAGGCCGACAACTATTACACCTTCTCCGGTGGCATCATCCTGCCCTTGAAGGGCACCGGCCTCTGGGGACCTATCTGGGGCTACCTGGCACTCGACAACACCAGCACCGTCGTCGGCGCCGTCTTCGACCACAAGGGCGAGACCCCCGGCCTCGGCGGCGAGATTGCCACCGACAAGTTCGCCTCCCGCTTCATCGGCAAGAAGATGGACACCCAGGCCATACACCTGGCCAAGAACGCCGACCGCAGCAACCCCTACGAGGTGGACGCCATCAGCGGCGGCACCATGACCAGCAACGGCGTCACCGCCATGCTGGCCAAGGCTTTCAACGACTATCAAAACCTGAATACTCAGAATACTACGAGTGCTCCGATTAATCAGAGAGAGGAGGACGAACAATGAAGAACACTGACCTTATAAAACTCCCCTTCAGCAAGAACAACCCCATCCTGGTGCAGGTGCTGGGCGTCTGCTCCTGTCTGGCTGTGACGGCGCAGCTGAAGCCCGCCGTGGTGATGGCTATCTCGGTGACCGTCGTCGTGGCCCTGAGCAACCTCATCATCTCGCTCATGCGCAACACCATCCCGCCACGCATCCGCATCATCGTGCAGCTGGTGGTCGTCAGCACCCTCGTGGTGCTGGTGGACCAGGTGCTGAAAGCCTACATGTACGACGTCAGCAAGCAGCTGTCGGTCTTCGTAGGCCTTATCATCACCAACTGCATCGTCATGGGCCGCCTCGAGGCCTTCGCCATGGTGCAGAAGCCGTGGCCTTCGCTCCTCGACGGCATCGGCAACGGCCTCGGCTACAGCGTCATCCTCATCACGCTGGGCTTCGTGCGCGAGCTCTTCGGCAGCGGCACCCTCTGGGGCTACCCCGTCATGGAGAAGCTGGGCCTCTACGGCATCGGCTACGAGAACAACGGCCTGATGATCATGCCCCCCATGGCCCTCATCCTCGTCGGCCTCATCATCTGGTGGCACCGCAGTAAGAACAAAGATTTAGTTGAACAATAGTCATGGAATACGTAAATATCTTCATCAAGTCGATATTTGTCGACAACATGATCTTCGCTTTCTTCCTCGGCATGTGCTCCTACCTTGCCGTGAGCAAGACGGTGAAGACATCGGCGGGGCTCGGCATAGCGGTCACCTTCGTGCTGCTCATCACCGTGCCCATCAACTTCCTGCTGAACAAGTACTTCCTGGCTCCGGGAGCCATGGCGTGGATATCGCCCTCGCTGGCGGAGGTGGACCTCAGCTTCCTGAGCCTCATCATGTTCATCGCCGTCATCGCGGCCATCGTGCAGATAGTGGAGATGGTGGTGGAGAAGTTCTCTCCTGCCCTGTACAACTCGCTGGGCATCTTCCTGCCGCTGATAGCTGTGAACTGCGCCGTCATGTCAGGCTCGCTCTTCATGCAGGAGCGCGGCTACGCCAACATCGGCGAGGCCACGGTCTTCGCCCTCGGCAGCGGCCTGGGCTGGCTGCTGGCCATCGTGGCCATCGCCGCCATCCGCGAGAAGCTGCGCTACAGCCACATCCCACCGGCGCTGCGCGGCGTGGGCATCACCTTCATCATCACCGGCCTCATGGGTATGGCCTTCATGTCGTTCATGGGATTCAAATTATAGCTGTAAGCTGTGAGTGTTAAGTTTTAAGTGGGCTGACGCGGCCTATGACTTAAAACTTACAGCTTAAAACTTAAAACTAAAAAAATGACAACAACGTTATTAACCGCAATCATACTCATCCTGGCGGTCATCCTGCTGCTGGTGGCGGCACTGCTCATCCTGCGCGCCAAGCTCATACCGCAGGGCAACGTGAAGATTATCATCAACGACGACAAAGAAATGACCGTCCCCACGGGCGGAACACTTATCAGCACCCTCAGCGAGCAGGGCGTCCACTTGCCTTCGGCCTGCGGCGGCAAAGGCTCGTGCGGCCAGTGCAAGTGCCGCGTCGTCAAGGGTGGCGGTTCCATCCTCCCCACCGAGACCCCGCACTTCAGCCGCAAGCAGATACAGGAAGGCTGGCG
>OCTX012285240.1_pt1 | contig 15285 bp, 8 predicted proteins | sample 1539691 | NCBI WGS metagenome assembly OCTX01 (sample SAMN02144231, study PRJEB22623) | gut metagenome | biome: sheep rumen | host: Ovis aries | place: New Zealand | reverse complement strand
CAGGGGTCGATGCCCATCACACCCCGGATGGGTTCTGTCTCGGGCGAGAAGGGACCCTCCGGGCGGTCTGCCGTAGCCACGCCAACCGAAAAGCCGCGTCCCTGACGAGGTGTATTGGGGAAGTAGAAATAATACTTACCATTCTTCTCCACGCAATCGGGTGCCCACATCGAATAACCCCTTGGCTGTCCCCAGGGTACCTGTTCCTGCGACAAGATGACGCCATGATCCTGCCAGTCTATCAGATCGTCTGACGAGAATACGTGATAATCGGCCATGCAGAACCAGTCCTTACGGGCAAAATCATCGGGGGCCGGAATGTCATGCGACGGATAGAGATACACCTTATTATTAAAGACACGGGCGGTGGGATCGGCCGCAAACTGGTCGCGCACCACAGGATTCTGTGCCGCCGCTATGAAGGGCGTAGCAAGCACAAGCAAGGTTAGAATTTTTTTCATGGACATGCTGTTAGTCATTGTTCTCGATGGCAAATTTAATAAATAATTTCCATACCACAATTAATTCATCGGCCGTCAAAAGCCGTTTGGGACATAGCCGAAAGCATATGCAACAAATGAATAAGCCCCAATAGCACTTTTTTCGTAATTTTGTACCCAAAAATAACAAAAACCTCTTATGAAACGATTATTTTTCTGCTTATCCGTTGCACTGCTCACTGCCACCTATGGCATGGCACAGCAACTGCCTTATCAAAATCCTGACCTGTCGGCACGTGAACGGGCCAAGGACTTGTGTGCGCGTCTGACCCTGGAGGAGAAAGCCCAACTGATGCTTGACGAGAGTCCGGCCATCCCCCGGCTGGGTATCAAGAAATTCTTCTGGTGGAGCGAAGCCCTGCACGGTGCTGCCAACATGGGTAATGTCACGGTGTTCCCGGAACCGGTAGGCATGGCTGCCTCATGGAACGACGGCATCGTACAGCAAGCCTTCGACGTGGCCAGTACCGAGATGCGTGCCCAGTACAACCACCGTATGCACGACCTGCAGGGGGAAGACGAGAAATTTCATAGTCTCAGCGTTTGGACACCGAACGTCAACATCTTCCGTGACCCCCGGTGGGGACGCGGACAGGAGACCTATGGCGAAGACCCCTATCTGACCGGTGTCATGGGACGGGCCGTGGTGCGCGGACTGCAAGGTCCGGAAGACGCGAAATACCGCAAACTATGGGCCTGCGCCAAGCACTATGCCGTTCATAGCGGTCCTGAATACACCCGCCATACGGCCAACCTGACAGATGTGTCGCCCCGCGACCTGTGGGAGACCTATATGCCGGCCTTCAAGACGCTGGTCAAGGATGCAAAGGTCCGTGAGGTGATGTGTGCCTACCAGCGACTGGACGACGACCCCTGCTGCGGATCGCAACGTCTGCTCCAACAGATTCTGCGCGACGAGTGGGGATTTGAATATCTGGTGGTCAGCGACTGCGGTGCCGTCAGCGACTTCTACACCTCGCACAAGAGTTCGTCTGATGCCGCCCACGCCTCGGCCAAGGCCGTACTGGCCGGCACTGACGTGGAATGCGGCTACGGCTATGCCTATAAGAGCATACCGGAGGCTGTACGTCGCGGCTTCATCACCGAACAGGAGGTCGACAAGCATGTGATACGCCTGCTGGAAGGCCGTTTCGACCTGGGCGAGATGGATGATCCGTCGCTGGTGGAATGGTCGAAGATTCCCTACTCGGTCATGGACAGCAAGGCGCACCGCCAACTGTCGCTCGACGTGTCGCGACAAACATTGGTACTCCTTCAGAACCGCCAGTCGGTGTTGCCCTTGCAGAAAGGCAAGGAGAAGATTGCAGTGATCGGTCCCAATGCCGACAATGCGCCTATGATGTGGGGCAACTACAATGGTATGCCCAACCACACTGTCACCATTCTCGACGGCATCAAAGCCAAACAAAGGAAGTTGTACTATGCGGCCGGCTGCGACCTGACCTACGACAAGGTGATGGATTGTCTGATGGCCTCGATGTGTACTGCCGACGGTAAGAAGGGACTGAAGGGCACGTTCTGGAATAACCGCGAGATGGAAGGAAAACCTGTCACCACAGAGTACTATACCACCCCTCTGGCCGTGACGACTGCCGGTATGCACAACTTCGCCCCCGGCGTCAACTTGGAGGATTTCTCTGCCAAATACGAGACAACCTTCACCCCGAACGCAGCAGGCGAATACGTCATCAACGTGGAGGGCTGCGGCCATTTTGAAGTCTATGTCAACGGCGAGCGCAAAGAGCGCCACCACACCTGGCGCACCACACCCACCCGCACCGCCGTTCAGGCTGAGGCAGGCCAGGCATTCAATATCGAAGTACGCTTTGCACATATCAAGACCTATAATGCCAACCTGAAGATCAACGTGGCCAAGGAACTGCCCATCGACTATCAGGCCACTATCGACCAACTGAAAGGCATCGACAAGGTCATCTTCGTGGGTGGCATCTCGCCTGCACTCGAAGGTGAGGAGATGCCTGTCCGTGCAGAAGGTTTCAAGGGCGGCGACCGCACATCCATCGAACTGCCCGGTGTTCAGCGCGATTTCCTCAAAGCCCTCAAGGCGGCAGGCAAGACCGTCATCTTCGTGTGCTGCTCGGGCTCTGCCATCGCCCTGCAACCGGAAACCGTGAGTTGCGACGCCATCCTTCAGGTGTGGTATCCCGGACAGGAGGGCGGCACGGCTGTGGCCGACGTGCTCTTTGGCGATGTCTGCCCCAGCGGCAAACTGCCCGTCACATTCTACAAGAACACGGAACAGTTGCCTGACTATGAAGACTACTCGATGAAGGGTCGCACCTATCGCTACTTTAGCGACCCGCTCTTTGCCTTCGGCTATGGCTTGAGTTACACGGCATTCCAAATCGGACAGGCCGGCATCACCAAGCAGGGGCAGAACTATCAGGTAAGCGTACCCGTGACGAACACCGGAAGACGCACCGGAACAGAAGTGGTGCAGTTGTATATCCGCAACCTGCAAGACCCCGACGGACCGCTGAAGTCGCTGCGTGCCTTCCAGCGTGTCGAGGTGAAGGCCGGCCAGACGGCTACCGCCACCCTGACGCTCACCCCGCAGTCGTTCGAGTTCTTCGACCCGGAGACCAATACCATGCGTGTCAAGCCGGGGCGCTACGAACTGTACTATGGCAACAGTTCGCGCAATGAGGACCTGAAGTCACTCTCTGTCACCTTATAATATATATACCCTAATATATAATGGATTTAATTTAAATAGAATTACTAATATTGAATAATAGCATAAAAAAACATACGATGAAAAGGCTCTTATTTATTTCTTGCCTAGCCTCATTCGGCTGGTTAGGACTTCAGGCTGGCGAAGTGATAACCAGCCCCGACGGACGCATTGCCGTGGAGTTGGACACGAACGACGGACAACCCTGCTACCAGGTGTCTTACGACGGAAAAGTCATCATCAGCCGGTCAGCACTCGGCCTGCAGACCAATATCGGTGACTACACCAAGGAGATGGCACTGACGAAAGTGACGAGCAAAGACAAGAACGACACCTACGACTTGCACACCATCAAGCAGAGCCATGTCAGTCATGAGGCACGTGAGGCCCTGGCCCGGTATGAGCAGAAAGGACAGCATGTGATGGACATCACCTTCCACATCAGCAATCGCGACGTGGCGTTCCGCTATACGCTGTTGCCCAAAAAGGATACACGCTGCTGTGTGATCACTCAGGAGCAGACGGAGTTTGTACTGCCAGAAACTGCCACCTCATTCTTGGCTCCACAAGCCAGGCCGATGACAGGTTTTGCCCGTACCGCCCCCAGTTATGAGACCCGCTATGGCATTGACGAACCTGTCGGCAAAAACGGCTGGGGACAAGGCTATACCTTCCCCTGCCTGTTTAAGGTTCCGTCGCCGTCTGCCGAGCAATGGTTGCTCATCAGCGAGACAGGTACCGACGGAAAATATGTTGGCTGCCGACTGACAGGAAAGGAGAAAGGACACTACCAGATAGGATTCCCGTTGGAGACCGAGAGCAACGGCTGGGGCTCGACGTCCGTCCAGATGGCACTGCCGGGCAAGACCCCCTGGCGCACCATCACCATGGGCGACCTCTCCGACATCATCGAGACCACCGTGACTTGGGATGTCGTGGAGCCTAAGTACAAGGCCGGCAAGACTTACGACTATGGCAAGGGCACATGGTCGTGGATCATCGGCATGGACAGCAGTTGCAACTTCGACGAGCAGAAACGCTACATCGACTTTGCTGCCGACATGGGCTACCGTTCGGTGCTCATCGATGCTCTCTGGGATGTACAGATAGGCTATCAGCGCATGGAAGAACTGGCCGCATACGGAAAGACCAAAGGGGTGGGCATCTTCTTGTGGTACAACTCCAACGGTTCGTGGAACGATGCGCCCCAGTCGCCCCGGGGCATCATGGACAACGCCTTGAAGCGCCGTCAGGAGATGGCTTGGATGCAGAAGACAGGCATCCTGGGCATCAAGGTTGACTTCTTCGGGGGCGACAAGCAACCGATGCTACAACTCTACGAGGATATCCTGACCGATGCCAACGACTACGGCATACAAGTCATCTTCCATGGCTGCACCCTACCTCGCGGATGGGAACGGATGTTCCCCAACTACGCTGCCAGCGAGGCTGTGCTGGCCAGCGAGAACCTGCACTTCTCACAGGGCTTCTGCGACAACGAAGCCCGCGACTGCGGTGCCATGTACCCCTTTACCCGCAATGTGGTCGGTTCGATGGACTTCGGCGGCTCGGCACTGAACAAATTCTACAGTGCCGACAACAAACGCGGGTCACAGCGTAAAACTTCCGACATCTATGCCTTGGCCACTGCCGTGATCTTCCAAAGTCCCGTTCAGCACTTCGCCCTGGCTCCCAACAACTTGACGGATGCCCCTTCGTGGGCCATCGACTTCATGAAACAGGTGCCGACGACATGGGACGAGTTGCGCTTCATCGACGGCTACCCCGGCAAGTATATCATCATGGCACGCCGAGCCGGCAACAAGTGGTATGTGGCCGGTATCAATGCCACCGACAGCAGCATCAAGCAGACATTATCCCTGCCCATGCTGAATGATGGCCAAGTACAACTCTACCAGAACCAACAGGTCGTCACGTCTAAACTGTCTAAGAAGAAAACCGTCAAAATAGAAATCCCCACCAATGGCGGTATCGTCATCACTCAATAGCATTTTCTTATGAAACAATTCTTTTCCCTCCTATTCGTTCTGATATCGCTTGGCGCAGCGAACGCAGCACTGCCGTTCATCACATTCACGCCACAAGACAACACCATCTCACTGGCCGAAGCCACTATCGACATGGACAACCGTGAACAGCCGTGCGTAAAACTGGCCGTGCAGTCGCTGGCCAAGGACTTCTGGCGGGTGACCGGCACTACTGCCGTCGTCGGCAACTCCTTCGGCTTCGGCGATAAGGGCCTGGGATATGCCGACCCGGCCAAAACGGCAGCCACCATCGTGATAGGCACCGTGGGCTGCAACCGTCAGATTGACCAATGGGTCAAGCAGGGACTACTGAAAGACTTGAAGGGCAAACGCGAGAAATATATCATCAAAACCATCGGCCGGCAGTTGGTAATCGCCGGCAGCGACAAACGGGGCACGGTGTTCGGCATCTATGAACTGTCAGCCCAGATAGGCGTGTCGCCGTGGTACTGGTGGGCCGATGTGCCTGTGACACACCATGACCGACTTTATGCCGTGCAAGGAGAATACACCGACGGAGAACCGGCCGTTGAGTTCCGCGGTCTGTTCCTCAACGACGAAGCCCCCTGTCTGACGGGATGGGTGAAAAATACCTTTGGTACCAATTATGGCGACCACCGCTTCTATGAAAAGGTCTTTGAACTGATATTACGTCTGAAAGGCAACTATCTGTGGCCGGCTATGTGGAGTTGGGCCTTCTATGCCGACGACCCGGAAAACGGCAAGTTGGCCGACCGCATGGGTGTGATGATGGGTACCAGCCACCACGAACCGATGGCCCGCAACCATCAGGAGTATGCCCGCCACCGCAAGGAGTGGGGAGCGTGGAACTATCAGACCAATCAGAAGAAACTAGACCAGTTCTTCCGCGAGGGCATCGAACGTATGAATGGTACTGAGGACATCGTCACCATCGGTATGCGTGGCGACGGCGACGAGGCCATGAGCGACAAGGCCGATGTCAAACTGATGGAGCGCATTGTGGACAACCAGCGCCGCATCATCAAGGAGGTGACAGGCAAGTCCGCCGAGAAGACTACTCAGGTATGGGCACTCTACAAGGAAGTGCAGGACTACTACGATGCCGGTTTCCGCGTGCCGGACGATGTCATCATGCTGGTCTGCGACGACAACTGGGGCGACATCCGCCGTGTGCCCAATGCCCAAGAGCGCAAGCATCCGGGAGGCTGGGGTATCTACTACCACGTGGACTATGTCGGTGCGCCCCGCAATTCGAAGTGGATTAATGTGACACAGACCCAGCAGATGTTCGAACAACTGTCGCTGGCCTACGACTTCGGTATCCAGCGTATGTGGATTCTCAATGTGGGCGACCTGAAACCGATGGAATACCCCATCCAGTTGTTCATGGACATGGCCTGGAATCCCAAGGAGTACACCCTGCAAAACATTACCGACCACACCCGCCGTTTCTTCCGTACGGCTTTTAACGAGTCTATTGCCCAGGAGGCCGCCTCTATCTACAACCGTAACTGTCAGTATATGGCCCGTGTCACCCCCGAGATGCTCGATGCCGGCACCTACAATGTGAAGACCGGCGAGTGGAAGCAGGTGGCCGACGACTATATGCGCCTGGAGACCCGTGCCCTGCGCCTCTTCGACGAGGTTCCCCCCGAGGCGCGCGACTTCTATCGCCAGACCATTCTCTTCCCCGTTCAGGCCATGGCCAACCTCTACGACATGTATTATGCCCAGGCCATGAACCACTATCTGGCCAAGCGCAACAGCCCGGAAGCCAATGCGTGGAAAGACGAAGTAGCCCGCTGCTTCCGTCGCGACTCACTGCTTTGTAATTATTATAATAAGGTGATGAGCGGCGGCAAATGGGATGGATTCATGACGCAGAAGCATATAGGCTATCGCTCATGGAACGACAACTTCCGCCACGACACGCTGCCACGGACTACGACCGTCAACAGCGGCAACGCCGAGGGCTATACCTTTGCTCATAGTAGCGGCTTTGTCGCTATGGAGGCAGAGCACTTCTGGCGCGCTACGGCCGGCAAGGACACCGAGTGGACCGTCTATCCCTACTATGGCCGCACCCTCAGCGGCGTAGCCCTGACGCCATACACGGCGCCTGTTGGCGATGCCTCACTGCAGTACAGGTTCTCGCTGCCGGAAGGCACCAGTCAGGTGAAGGTGCACGTGGTGGTCAAGTCGACCCTCGACTTTCTGAATGTAGGCGGCCATGAATACACCATAGGTATCGACGACGGTGAAGCACAAACCGTCAACTTCAACAAGACACTCGTCGACCGTCAGCCCTATATGTACTCCGAGTTCTATCCTGCCGTCGCCCGCCGCGTTGTCGAGAAGGTGGTGACGCTGCCCGTTGGCAAGGGCGACAAAGACGGGATGCATTGGCTGACATTGCAACCCAAGCATCCCGGCATAGTATTTGAGAAAATCGTGGTAGACTGTGGTGGCTACCAACCTGCCTATTTGTTTGGCACAGAAAGCGAATATGTGAAAGGTGACATGGGCAATCCCGTCTTGCCATAGACGTTGGCACGCACAGGATTGTTCTTCCAAGCATAGCGCACTTGCTGCGGCGCATCGAGGGGCGACTGGACAATAATCCGGTCGCCCTTTGCTGTAGCCACGGCATTCTGGAAACGGCCATCGGCACCGGCCACCTCGCATTCATAGACTGCACCCTCTGTCTGCAAGGGTTGGTCGAGCGTCAGCACAATTTGCCGACCGGCGGCCTCTGCCTTGACCACCTGCGGTGACAGCAGTGTCTTCCGGTTCCAAAGCATATGGTCGAAACCGGTGGCAATGCGTTTGGCTACCTCCCGTTTCCGCAGCGGATGTATGTCGACAGCCTCGCCCAGGTCAATGATACAGGCCAGTTCGGTATTGGCCAGTTTCGCCGCCACCTGGCGCTGCGCCTCACGCACCACGCTCCAGTTAGAGTTCTGCGGCTGGTCGGTTGGCTCCATGTAGTTTGCCAGTTGCACCACCATGAAAGGCAGGTCGGGCATCTGCCACAGTTGGCGCCATCCCGTCACCAGTTGTGTCAGCCATGTCTCGTAGTGACGGGCATCGCCACCGGTGTTCGACTCGCCCTGATACCACACAACGCCCTGCAGGGCATAGGGGGCCAGCGGATAGAGCATCGCATTATAGAGTACGGTAGGCAGGTTCTGACCGCCGGCATCCATACCGGGGCACGACTGCAAGCGAGCGCCCTCATGGATGCGCCACTGTTCGGAAAGGGCTACTTCTGTGCCGTCGTCGAAAATCAGTTTATAGGGTTTCTCCGGTATAAAATGGGGTGCGCCGCCCTTGGTCACGAAACGCACCGTCAGCGCATTACGGCCCTCAACAAGCACTCCGGCAGGAATGGTATAGCGGCGTGGCGGATACTGATAGCCCGTCGAACCGACTTGACGACCATTGACATAGGTCTGATCGGCATCATAGAGGGTGCCTACCAGCAGACGGGCCGGCAGACCGGCATGGGCCGCATCGACCTGCACATACTGACGGGCCCAGAAAGAACCGTTATATCGGAATTCCTTGGTTAGGTTCTGGGCTTGCGGACGACCGTTCGGCTGAATCGTGAAGGCGGATTTTACCTCCCACTGGCTGTCGTCGAAGTCGAGGGCGTCGTAATGTTCTGCCAAGCCCGGGTCAGCGTCGTTCAGCAGTCGTTGCCAACGGCTCTGTGCTTGCTGGTTGGCCCGCTGCATGGCCCGCACCATCTCGTCGTCCTGATAGAACACCGTCCGCTCATACTCCGCAGGGAAATGCTGCTTCAGTGTGTCGGCAGGCAACCATGCCTGGATAGGTGTGCCGCCCAGCGAATTGACAATGACGCCCTGGGGCACGCCGGTCTTCTCATACATCTCACGTCCGAGGAAATAGCCTACGGCAGAGAAGAGCCATGCATTCTCTTTCGAAACGGGCTTCCAGTTGATGGATGTCGGCTTCACATCGCCCTTCGGACCGTGGGTGTCGAAGTCGGTCTGCACACGGAACATACGGATCTGGTCATTCCGGTAGTCGTCGATTACCTTCCCATACTGCGGATAGACACGTTCGACGGTAACATCAATGTTCGACTGACCGGAGCAAAGCCACACGTCGCCGACGAGGCAATCGTCAATGGTCACATCGTTGACGGTCATCTGAAACGGACCGCCAGCCTTCTGTTGTGGCAGTACGACGCACCAGCGACCATCCTTGCCGGCAGTCGTCTCGTACACCTTTTTACGGAAGGTCACACGAACCTGTTCGCCGGCATCGGCCTTTCCCCAGACCGGGATGGGTTGACCACGTTGCAGCACCATGCCGCTCTGAAACAACTGCGGCAACTGCACCTTGGCATCCGCCGCCACTGCGCCTATCAGCGCAAGTATCATCAAAAAAGTATTTCTCATAACAATGGCAAAAGTAATACTTTCCTGTGAGAAAAACGACTGCAAGATGTCTCATTGTGGTGCTATGAAACATATTGTGAAGTATCTGCAACATTTTGTTACCGCCCTTATAAAATAAATGTAGTACTTTTGCAGCAAGAAACCAAAACATAAATATAACGATATGAACGAATCGACACAACAGAAAGGGTTCTACAAACTCTCGTGGGTGCAGCGCATCGGCTTCGGCTCGGGCGACCTGGCACAGAATCTGATTTACCAAACCATCTGCATGTACCTGCTGTTCTTCTACACCGACGTCTATGTGCTCGGTGGCGATGCAGCCAAGTCGGCCGGACTGGCAGGAACCATGTTCCTCGTCGTCCGTTTGGTCGACGTGCTGTGGGACCCGCTGGTGGGTACCTTCGTTGACAAGCACACGCCGCGCTGGGGTAAGTACCGCTCCTATCTGGTGATGGGCGGCATCCCGCTCACCATTCTGGCCATTCTCTGCTTCTGGGACGGATTCGCCCCCTCTCTGCTCTATGCCTACATTACTTATGTGGGGATGTCGATGCTCTATACGCTGATCAACGTGCCCTATGGTGCCCTGAACTCGTCGCTGACCCGCGACACCGACGAGATTACCATCCTGACCTCGGTCCGTATGTTCATGGCCAACGTGGGTGGCCTCTGCGTCTCGGCCGGCGTACCTATCATTGTGGCTCTGTTTGCCCAATCTGACAACCTGCCCATCGAGATGGCCCTCTTCATGGGACTCGGTTCGCTGCCTTCGTTCATCTTCATGCCGATGGTGCCGGCCATCAAGCGGCGTGTAGGCAAGAAGAATATGTTCTACATCTTCCTCAGCGTGGCCATCATCGGCATGGCGATGCTCTATATCATCAGCAAGGCCGGCACCGTGAAAGAGAATATCACGCTGGTATACATCGCCCAGTTCATCAAATCGACGGGTGTCATCGTCGCCACCGGCTATATGTGGGCCCTCATTCCTGAGGTCATCTCCTATGCCGAATACACTTCCGGGCGCCGTATTGCCGGCATCGTCAATGCCCTGACAGGCATCTTCTTCAAGGCGGGTATGGCCCTTGGCGGTGTTGTGCCGGGACTCGTCCTGGCCTGGACCAACTATGTCGCCACAGAAGAGGCTTCGACCCTGCCCAAGGATTCCGGTGCCTGGTTCATGACCATGCTCATCTTCTCGCTCGTCGGCCTGGCTCTGCTCATCTTCTGCTTCTCGCAGACCAAGGAGCGTGTGGTGATGGACGAGAGCGAGACGAAGAACGTGAAAGTGTCCGACCTCTGGACGGAGTTTATGCGCAACCGCCCACTGCGTATCATCGCCCTCTTCTTCATCACGGCCTTTGCCATGATGTCGGTGGGCAATGCTGCCGGTGCCTACTTCATGAACGACCTGGAACTGCAGACTCCAGAGGCTCAGGAGGGCATCCGCTGGCTCGTCTGCATCATCCCCGCCCTGCTCTTGCTCCTGGCTATGTTCATCATCTCGAAGTATGAACTGAGCGACGAGGTCATTGACAAGATCAACAAGGAGATAGAACAACGTAACAACAAGCAATAATTCTAATTAAGCAAATAATTCAAGCGTAAATAATTCAAGCGTAAATAATTCAATGATTATGAAACCCAGATATCTCTTCCCCAGTGACTATATGGCCGACCCTGCAGCACACGTGTTCAACGGCAAACTGTACATCTACCCCTCTCACGACCGTGAGTGCGACAACGTGTTCGACGACGATGGCGGACACTTCCAGATGCGCGACTATCATGTGCTGTCGTTCGACGACATTGAGAACGGTCCCGTGACGGACCACGGCGTCATCCTCGACCAAGATCAGGTGGACTGGGTGGAGAAGCAGATGTGGGACAGCGATGTCGTCGAGAAAAACGGCAAGTACTATCTCGTCTTCTCTGCCAAGGACTACAACGGTGAGTTCCATCTCGGCGTAGCCATCGCCGACAAGCCCGAAGGTCCGTTCGTCGCCCAGGAGCACCCCATCCGCGGCGCCTACAGCATCGACCCCTGTGTGTTCAAGGACGACGATGGCCAGGTGTATTGCTACTATGGCGGACTGTGGGGCGGACAGTTGCAGTGGCACGTGCCCCTTCAGGCACCCTTTGCCCCCATTGCCCTGCCCGACGGCGAGCCGGCACCAAGGGGCTATGCCGACATCGGACATGCCTCCGACAAGAAGACCGAACTCTACGCCCCGGCCGACGCCCCGGCACTGACCAGTTTCGTGGCCCGCATGAGCGACGATGTGCTTCAGTTCACCGAGGCTCCGCGGCCAGTGACTATCATTGATGCCGACGGACAGCCCCTGAAGGCTTCCGATCCCCATCGCTTCTTCGAGGCGTCATGGATGCATAAGTACAACGGAAAGTACTACTTCTCCTATTCTACTGGCGACAGCCACCTGCTGTGCTACGCCATCGGCGACAACCCCTACGGCCCCTTCACCTACAAAGGTGTGATGCTTGACCCTGTTGTGGGATGGACCACTCACCACTGTGTCGTTGAGTTCAAGGGGCAGTGGTATCTGCTCTATCACGACTGCGTACCCTCCAACGACATCACTCATCTGCGCTCCTTGAAGGTGCAGCGCCTGTTCTACAACGAAGACGGAACTATCGAAAAGGTTGTGAATGAATAACCGGCACATCATCGAAAACTATTATCGGGCCCACAAAGATGAGTTGATCGCCTTTGTGAGCCTTCGACTTCATTTCAGCAACGACGCCGAAGACTTGGTGCAGGAGGTCTTCCTCCGACTGCTCTCCGGCAACCGCCCCATCAACGAGACAACGCTGCCCAGTCTGGCCTACACCTTCTGCCGCAACCTGATCACCGACTGGTATCGCCGCCACATCACCCGACAGGATGTCGAGCACACCATCAGCCGTTGGCAGTCGGTAAATGCTGAAGAGCAGAGTGCAGAGTCGCTGCTCTCTGTTCGTGAAATCAACGAACAACTGGAGCGCGGACTGGCCCGTGTGCCTAAAGAGTGCCGCGAACTCTACCGGATGCATATCTATGGTGCCATGCCCATCCGGGATATCTGCCGGAAGACTGGACAGCCCTACAAGGCCGTGGAATACCGGTTAGGACAAGCCCGCAAACAAGTCAGATACCAACTACGACATATCTTATGAAGAAATACACCCCATACCTCCTTTACCTTATCCTTTGTCCTTTATGCTTTAGCGCAGCATCGGTGCGTGCTGAAGACGGCAGTCGGTTGTGGCTCCGCTACGACAGCACAGCAGTGAAGGACATCACCTACCGTATCGACCCCACCATGCCCGACGACGATGGCTATCGCATCAGCGGTCGCGAGGTGTCGGCCCGCACCCAGCAGGGACTGCTCTACGGCAAATACGCACTGCTGCGCGGCGAACAGGGAGAGTCGCACCCTTTTTTCCGGCTGCGCATCCTCAACCACTGGGACAATCTCGACGGTTCTATCGAGCGTGGCTATGCCGGACAGAGCATCTTCTGGGATGATTCTCCATCCTCTATTCTCAATCTTCAATTAATCACCCGCTACGCTGAGGCCAATGCTTCCATCGGCATCAACGGCACGGTGCTCAATAATGTGAATGCCTCGCCGAAGATGCTCACCCGCCCTTATATTAATAAGGTATGCGCGATTGCCGACCTGCTCCGCCCATGGGGCATCCGTGTCTATCTCTCCGTCAACTTCGGCACGCCGAAGGCACTGGGCGAGACAAATACGGCCGACCCACTCAACCCACAGGTGCGCCGCTGGTGGCAGCGTAAGGCTAAAGAGATCTACGCTCTCATCCCCGACTTCGGCGGTTTCCTGGTCAAGGCCAACAGCGAAGGACAGCCCGGACCCTTCGACTACGGACGTACCCATGCCGACGGGGCCAACATGTTGGCGGAAGCCCTGAGGATGGCTTCACCTAAGGGGAAAGATTTCACCGGCATCGTCATCTGGCGCTCCTTCGTCTATGGTGCCAAGCACAAGGGCGAAGACCGCGTCATGCAGGCCGTCAGCGAGTTTGCTGACCTCGACGGACAGTTTGACGACAATGTCATCCTGCAGTCGAAAAACGGACCGCTCGACTTCCAGCCGCGTGAGCCCTACGCACCCATCTTCGACCAGATGAAGCGTACACCGCAGATGGCCGAACTGCAGATCACACAGGAATATCTCGGACAGGGCGACCATCTGGTCTTCCTCGCCCCTATGTGGAAGGAGTTTTTCTCTTTCGTCTCGCCCGACAAGTTGCAGGGCATCGCCGGCGTGGCCAATATTGGTATCGACAAAAACTGGTGCGGACATCACTTTGCCCAGGCCAACTGGTATGCCTTCGGTCGCCTGGCGTGGAACCCCGCCCTCTCCTCACGCCAGATAGCCCAAGAATGGCTTTCGCAGACTTTTACCCCACGCCCGTCCTCCGTCGACGTCCCCTACGGAGAGACCAAGGAGAGGTTGCTGGGGCTGATGCTCCGTTCACGGGAGGCCTGCGTAGACTATATGATGCCACTCGGACTGCACCATATCTTCAAGTTCGACCACCACATGGGTCCCGAGCCCAACGGCTACAAGGCTAGTTACCCCATCGAGTGGTGCCCCGTCTACTACCACAAGGCCGACAGCCGTGGCGTAGGCTTCGACCGCAGCAGCCGCGGTACAGGGGCCACCCGCCAGTATCGCGAGCCTTACAGCACGCTCTACGACAGTGCCGCCACCTGTCCGGAGCAGTATCTGCTCTGGTTCCACCACCTGTCATGGGACTACCGTACCCTGAGCGGCCGCACCCTCTGGGAAGAGATGCAGTACCGCTACAACCGGGGTGTCAGCGAGGTGGAAGACTTCGTCAGCATCTGGCAAGAAGCGAAACCCTCTATCGACGACCAACGGTGGCAGGAAGTCAACGACAAGTTGCAGAAGCAACTCACCGATGCCCGCGAGTGGCGCGATGTCTGCCTGAACTACTTCGGACAGTTTGCCAAGAAGAAACAAAAACCTTAATTTTTTTACTAAAAGGGCGAGTGGCAAAATTCCTTTATTATCTTGCTACCTCCACCATCACCACGGCAGGAACTGAAGTTCCAGTTCTACCCACTCGCCGTGTGAGGGTAGCGGCTTGTCCGGTTGCTGGGCATGGCCGGAGACACCGAGACCCAACAGACGGACGGGGTGCTGAGGCGAGATGTCTGCCTGCCGTACCAATTGCTTGGCCAGCGGCAGGATGTCGCTTTTACGTCGGAGAATCTTCTCTTGTGTGATGCTGCGTGTGATTTGCTGAAAGTCGGCAAATTTGACTTTCAGCGTGAGTGTGCGACCCTCAAAGCCGTTCTTGGCGATACGCCGCTCCAGTTCCTCGACGGTGTGGTAGAGTTCGATGGCTATCTGCGACGGTTTGAAGATGTCCGTCAGGAAGGTCTGCTCGCAACTTACCGACTTGCGTTCCCACTCCGAGACGACGGGTCGGTCATCGATACCTCGGGCGAAGTTGTAGAATATGCGGCCCATCTTGCCGAACTCCTTGGTAAGGTGGTTCAGCGAGAAACGCTGCAGGTCGGCACCGGTGAAGATGCCCATGCGGTGCATGTG
>OCTX012194752.1_pt1 | contig 15306 bp, 3 predicted proteins | sample 1539691 | NCBI WGS metagenome assembly OCTX01 (sample SAMN02144231, study PRJEB22623) | gut metagenome | biome: sheep rumen | host: Ovis aries | place: New Zealand | reverse complement strand
TTCAAAATAACAAAAAGTTTAATTTAATTTAATTTGTAACTCGATAATAATATTAATTATTATTTAATTAATTATTTTATCATATAAAATTGATAAATTAATAATACTAACATTTTTCCCTTTTTTTCTTTGTAGATTTATTCAATTTAGGGTCTTTAGTTTTAACAACAACTTTAGTAGGATTTGGATTTTTCTTTTCAACTAGATTTCCTGATGGTTTTGGTTTTTCAACAATTTTTTTTTCGACTATAACACTATTTTTAAGGTTTGTTAATAAGCTTTCATCACCACCTAATAATTCATATAAATCCCTTGCATAACCTATTTTTATATTGAATTGGGCGTTAATTGTATCTATTTCCCTTTCAAAATAAGGATGGGCGGTAAAAGAATAATCCCAAAGATCTTCTCTTTTTAATTCCTCCATTAGCGGTTTTTTTTCATCAAATTCAGTATCTTGTGTTAATCCAGATAAATATTTTGAAATAAATCTTCTTATTGAAGTTGATAAATTTAATTTATTAATAATAAAGCTATCACCTAATTCATCAAAATATTGCTTAATTTTTTGTCTTTCATTTTCTTCAAATGTTTTTTTATATTCATTATTAATTTTTTCTTTTATTTCATCCCAACATAAATGTTCAAATAAATTATAAAAGTCGATTAAAGAATTTACAGTGAATAAACTAATATTATCTTTTCCTATTCTGTTATTGATATTAATAAATTGTTTAATTCTCCCTAAATGAATGATTGATGGCATATTATTAATAATATCATTTATGCTATATTCATTTTTATAATTTTCCTCTTGAATATAATTTATCATCTTTTGAAGGTCAAATAAACATTCAATATAATTAATATCTTTATTATTTTCAATATAATTAAAAATTGCCGAAAGTTCGTCAGAATTTAATTTTCTTTGCGGCTTATATTTTTCCATATAATTAATTAGAGTTTCACCTTTTTTTCCTCTATATCCTTCAAATCTATAGATTACAAATGTAATATCTGGTTTAAACTGCTTCACTTGAGGTAATACATTATCACACAAATTTTCTTCGATTTTATCCAAATTCATTTCAATACCCTCATAATTATTAAATATTACAATACCATCTTTCGAAAAGCATTTTCTTATTGAGCATAAATTAATTATCTCGCTTAGTTTTTCCTCATCACATAATTTAACTATATCTTTCTTTTCAGCATCTTGGATATTTATTGTTTTACTTAATTGCTTAATATAATTTTTATGAATTGAATCATTTCCGTTTTCATCACTGAAATTAATAATACTATTAATGAAACTGGTTTGAATTCCAATAAGACTTTGATAAGCTGCCGCTAAATACATTCCATAGTTCATTTCAGATTTATCCACTAAAAAGAAAGCAATTTTTTCATCTTCAATTTTTTTTATTTCATGCGGTATCATTTCATCCTTGCACTCGAATTTAATCGCTATATTTTTAATATTATTCCAACTTGTTTCGAAACTTTTCATTAGATTATTAAATTTTTGTTTGTCACTATTGAATAAATTAGTTATCAAATTTTCCTTTTCTGAACCCAATGATTTCTCTTTAGCATCTTTTCTTTCTATATTGTAAGAATAATATTGACGAAGGGAATTGCTAACTTCATTTATGATTGGGATATTTTGTAATAATTCAATTTCATGATTTTCATTTAATATTTTGTTCAAAATTGGATATTTCTTATATCCATCAATATTATTTTTAAAATTTTTTTTTAATAAATCAATACTTGGACAAGTAGATAACATAAAGAATCTTAATTCTTTTAAATATGGATGATCCATATATTCATTTTCTGTTGGCTCATATTCTTGATTGATTATTTTTTTTAAGGATTTTTTATTTAAATTTAAATATTTTATATTTTCCTGATAATTTGTTTTTAACTTTTTAAATACTTCACCTTCATAATTTACAATAGATGAATTTATTATTTCATTTATTTTTTTTTCATATAATTCTCTTTTTTCTTTTGTGTCAAAAATTTCTTCAGATTCTTCTATATCTTTTTCCAACGCATAATAAATTATATTCATAAATTCTTTTATATCATTAATATTATTAATTTGATTTTTAATCAATGTTTGGATAATTTTATAATCTTCCTCTAATATATCAAAAATACACATTTTTTCAATTTGAAGATTTTTAATATCTTCATCGGATATGATTTCTATAATATTTGAATAAAAAATATGTGAATATAATATGAAATTTAAAACTCTAAAAGTTAAGTCATCTATATTTCTTCTATTTAAATTCAGAGTTGGATTTATAAAATCATTTTTTCTCATAAGAATTGAATTTTGTTCTTGAACATTGCTAATTTCTTTTTCTTTTTTTTCAACGAATGATTTATATTCATTTAATAATTTATAAGGCATTGCTTTATCAGCATAAGAAATTTTGTCGATTTGGCTTATTTTAGCTTCTTCATTTAAAAATATTCTTATATGTCCCTCCCTTCTAAACAATATATGATCTTCTCCTCCAATTATTTCTCCACAATTCGAACATTTACTTTTTTGAGTAGGGAATCCACAAGGAGCAACAGTATAAAATGTTCCACAGGAACATACATAAGCTCCTTCTCTAACATTTTTTGAATTCAAATGAATCTCTATAGCTTGCAAATATTTTGAATAATTAGAATCTTGAGCTAATGGTATACCAGGTAAAAATGAGGTTTTTAAAATATTATGAACTTTTTCTCTGTTTAATAATGAAGAGAATATATTGCTTTTATTATTTTTAATTGAAAGTAGAACGAATTTTAAAATAAATAAAATGATATTAATTTTTTCTTCATTTAGTTTACAATTTTCCGGGAGTTTTGACTTTAATTTGATATAAAATCCTACAGCTAACATATTTTCATAAAAAGTTTTTATTTCTGAGGATATATTAACATTACTTTCTTGAATATTTTTCCAAATATTAATAATATCTTCATCTATATTAAATTCTTTTTCTTCTGTTAAATATTTTGGTATATATTGATTTGCTAATAATGAGAAGAAATTTTCAATAAGATTAATTAATTCTTTTTCATTATTTTTTACAGAATCAATTTGTTTTTCCAAATTTAAATCTAAGTAACCTTGTCTTAAATTAAATATACAGGCATCTTTTTGTTTTTTTTCATTTTCTTTTCCCTCTTCTATATTATCTTTATCTTCTCTATAATTTTCAATGAATCCTTTTAAAAAATTTAAATGTTTTTCTTCTAATGGATATGTGTATATATCAAAACCCTTATGATTTATTAATTTAAGCATATATATTTTAAGTAATTTTATTTCATTACGTTGATTTTCTTCGTTGTTTTCAAAGTTAAGTATTTCATCATTTTTTAATTTATCTGAATCATATTGTCCATCTAATTTTAAATCTATATAGTAACTAAGGTATCTTTTAATATAAGCAATGGAGTACAACTTTAATAAAATAGTATAGGCTTCTTCGGAAGTAATTTGGTCACTTTTTATTTTAATATAGGTCAATAATAAGCTTTTGAAATAAATAAAGGGGGATGAATTAAACAATTTATCTGCATAGTTATCATTATTTTTTTCATTATAATATTTTTTTTTTAGTTTAATAAAGAAATTTTCTATTTGACATTCGAATAAAAATAGTAATATTTGATGAAATGTATTATTATTTCCTTCCTCTTCTATTAAATTATATATTTTGTTTTCTCCTTCTGTTTTCATAAAATAGTCTATTAAAGCATTATTTTCATTATTATCATTTCCCCCTTCATTTTCAGCTGCATTCTCTTCTAATTCTTCTTTTGGTTCTATTCCTGAGAAAATATATTCTAAAATTGGTAAAGATTTTTTTATTAAATTATTATTTCCACATATTAGTTCAACTATTTTATTACGATGGTCATCATTTTGATATATCCTATATTCATTTAATAATATATTTATAAATAAAGAAGAATATTCGTCAGATTGTTCTCCTAAATGTTTAATAAAGATATTTTTCATTTTTTCAAGATTTTCAGCCAATTCATTTTGAAGATTTTGATTTATATAATTTCTTTCATTGTCTAAAAGTCCAGTAATTTCAATTAAATCATCATTTTCAAATTTTTTATCTTCTTTTTCAAAAGATTTAAATACTAAAATTAAATTTTGTAATGTGTATATTTCCTTAGAAAAAAAAGAAAAGAATGAATTAAATTGCTTAAATTCTGATATATTTGATTTAATGAAAATTATATATTCTTCTATGTTCTCTTTTTGTTCGCAGAGGTAATATAATATTTTTTTCATTGAAAAAATGAGAGATTCAAAAATTTTAAATAATTTTGAATTAACAATGGCAAAATATTCTTCACATCTATCACTTTTTTCATGTTCAAAATTTTCATTTATGAATGAGTTTATAAATTTACCTTCAATTGAAGGAGAAAATTTGTAAATATCTAAATATACATTTATTATATAATAAAGATAATCAGAATAATTTTGGAAAAATAATAATAATTTTACTACATCACAAAAATAATCATCGTAATCATTATTGTTAATTTTATCTTTATGCTTTTCAATAAGTTTTTCTACGTAGCTTGTGGAAAAATCATTTTCATTATTTAAGGAATTTGTATCTAAAAAATATATTTGGACAATAGAATCCAAGAATTTAATCATTATATCTGTTATATTATTATATTTATTTGATAAGAAAATCATATATAAATCCTTGAAAAAAGCTTGAATAATGGAATTATCATTTATTTTTAAAATTTCATTTAATTCTTTTATTTTATTAATTTGATTTTTAGTATTAGTTTCTAATTCATCTTTTTGTTTTTCATACTTGTTTTTTGCCTCATTCTCATCCATATCATCAGGTAAATAGTTTCTTAATAAATTTTCATTTTCAGAATATTTTTCAATTATATTATTTTTTATGAAAACCGACATTTTTCCTAATAAAATATAAGTTTGAGGAACTTGAAGTCCAAAAATTATTTTTAATGGTTTTTTAATATTAACATATTGCAAATCAATATTTTCAATAAAGGAATCAATTATTTTTTGATAAATCTCTTTATTATATAATATATATGAAGATAAAATCTGATTTTTTTCAAATATATATATAATTTTTGCTAAAGTTGATAGTATATCGTTTTTATAATAAGCTCTAACTGTAGATAAAAGCTCAACATCATCGCTATGAAAACTATTTGAATTAGTTAAAATTTCTGCAAAAATTTCTGAAATATTTTTACACATTTTATTTAAAATTTCATCGAATTTTTTAATTAAATATTCACTTCTAACGATTCCTTCTGAAAGTTTTTGCTTATAGTCATTTATACTAATACTTTTTGTTTTATTCTTATAGGAAAAATTAATTTGATTAAAACAATTATATATATTATCATTTATAATTTGTTCAACATTGAATAAAGTCTTTATAATATTATTATTCTTTTTTGAAACTAAATCAAAAATATTATAATTATCAGTTTCATTATTAAGATTATCTATTGTAACTTGGTTGAAATTATCCATTAAAGCAATTTGATCCTTTATAATTATTTCTTTTTTGTAGAGTGGTTTTTTGTCTTTATTGTTTGATTTTTCATTAATTAATTCCCTTCTCATATAAACGATAAATAAGTAATATTTAAAATTAACAGTTGATTCGATTCTTTCCATACTATCAATTATAGTTTTAACATAATTCATTTTATTTAAATCTTCTTCTTCGAATTTAATTATACATAAATTATGCGGACTTTTATAAAAAAGATCAATTAACATTTCAAGCTTTTTAGTGCTTTCAATTGAATCAATAACAATTTCTGTTGTATTTTTCTTTGTAAAGAATGAATTTTCATCTTCTTTATCTTTGTCTTTAAAAATTAATTCTGTTAAATTTGAAAAAGTATATATTATATGTCTTAACTTTGGTTTTGGTATTTTTTGTAAATAATCATTTATATTAGAAGCATAGGATTTATTATATGAAGTTTCAATAACATTAGCTAATTCTCTTTCCTTTTCAACAAATCCATTTATACTAATACAAGAAATAATATCTTGAGTTAAAGTTGGAGAAATTAACTCAAAAATTTTGGAAGTTATTTCGTCATTCGATAAATTATCATTATTATTTGTTATATTGAAAACTAAATTTTCTATTACTTCTTTATCACAACAAATTAATTGTTTTTTTAAGTTAACCATTAATTTTTTTTTATCGTCATTACTTTCATATTTGGTTAATTCTTCAATTTTTGAATTTATATTATTTACTAATCTTATATAGTTTGGGGGAAGAATATTTTCGAAAGATATTACATGTTTTTCGAACCTATTTAAAAATGGTTTATCTTCATATTCGACCATCTGTTTATCCACTAAAACAACAACTTTAAATTTATTATTAATTAAAGAAGTTGATTGATTATTAGAAAATGAGATTTTAGCATATCTATTTCCATTGAATTCAGAAAAATTTTGATTAAATAAATCATATAAAGAAGGATAAATTACTTCTAATCCTTTTAGAATTAATATAATTTCATTTTCCATTTGCATTTGAATTTTATAAAGAATCTCTTCTGTATAAGCTTCACTTTTATCCCCTTTAAATTGACTACCAATATATATAACACTTTCTTTTTGTTCTTTTTGAATTATTTGTTCAATTAAATTTTGACTTGTACTATTTTTTGATATAAGTAGTAAATATCTACTGTTAGCATCATTAAAATTATCGCTTATATTTTCCACAATATTATATCTATGATTTATATTATTATATTTTGATATTTCATAAAATATTTTTTTCATATCATATACAGAATTATCTAGACCTCCAAAATTTCTCTCAATTGCTTTAATTGCAGAAATATTTCTTATATAAGGAATTTTTTCTTCACCTTCTTCACCTTTTTCTTCTTTTAAGTATTTAATTGTATTTCTAATTAAATTATAAAAATCTCTATTTCCATGAAAATTTTTTTGAGTTGTTTTATCTTGCTCAGTTCTGAATTTATAATATGCTTTTGATAAAAATACAAATACTTCTTCATTATCTTTGTAAAGTTTATCATCTATTGATTTAGCAATTTCAGAAGCGGTTGTAATTAAATCTTCTTCATCAGGGTCTTGAACAAAAATCCTTATACCTCTATTCATTTTCGAAGCATCTAAAGCCCAATTAGAAATACCAAAGAAAGCAAGATTATTATCTTCCCTTTCTAATTCAGCATGTAATACTTTTAATGGATTTTCACTACTTTCTTCTGCTAGACCCATTTCATCAAAGAAAACCAAGCTGATCATTTCTTTATTTTTTGAAGAAAAATTTCTTGCTTTTTCAAAAGCTTTGAGGACTCCTTTTGATGTACATGTTGTACTACCTTGGAAGGGATAGGGTATTACTTCTTTATAATCAGGGTTTTTAAAAAATTCACTTAATGAAGATTTTCCTTTCATATTATCCAAAAGTAGTTGAACACTTAAAGTTTTACTATTCCCTGGTTTTCCACATATTATAAGAGGAACTTTATTGACTAAGCAAAATAATTCACAAAAAATATTTTCTCTTAAAGCATTATTTTTGGCAATTCCCCTTTCTGGATTAATATCTAATTGATCCAATATATACCTGCTTTCTTTTAATGGAACATTTAAAAATCCATAATCAAAATATTTATTTCTATTACGATCGACTAGCTCACTTAATATTTTTTCTAATTCTTCTCTTAAAGATTTAGTTGGCAATCTTAAAAAATAAGAAATATAAGCACTTAAATTTATTGATTGCTTTTTTATAGATTTGTCTCCCATTTCAGAATAGGCTTTTAAATTAGTATTTTGTCTTGATAATCCAAAAAATTGCTGTTTTGATAAAATTTTTAAATAATTAAAATATTTGATAAATCCTTGATAGAAAATATTAAAATATTTAATATCTCTTAAACTTACTGAAGAAGAATCACTTTTTTCTTTTATAAACATATGACATTTCCCTACTGTTTCAACTGCTATTTCTAATAAATCACCATCATCAATTACTTTTTCTATCATTTTTCTTATATATAATTCTATATCTTGATTAGATAATTCTCCAAAATCCATTACATAATTTAAAAGAGAATGAGGTAATGGATTTACAGTATAGACTAAATTAGATTGTTTTTTGTTTCGAAGATTCAAACAGACTTCTATATTTTTATTTTTTTCTGATGCAATAAGGTAAGGATTACAAGCACCTATAAAAGCAAATCTTTCAGGAATTGGTTTCCCTCTATAAGTTCTATTACAAAATATTTCTGATATTAATCCCATTGAGTTACATGTATTAATTTCATCAAAAAATAACCACATTTGTGTTTCACTTACTTCTTTTGTAATTTTATCAAATTCTTTCTTTTTTCTTTCTTCCTTTAATTTAAATTCATTCTCTTCTATTTTTTTTTGGTCTTTTATTTCTTGATTTTTATCGATTTTTTTTTCATTTTTTTTTATATTTTTTTTCTTATCCAATTCTACATTTTTTTTATCAGGAACTATTTTTTTATTTTTAAGTGCTTCTTCTTCTTCTTTTAAATATTCCAAAAATTTATTTTTTCCATTTAAAATTAAATCTTCATCTTCTTTATTTGTTTCTTCCATAGTTCTTTCCAAAAAGGAAATAATCTCATCATCTCCAACTCCTTGATGAATATTTAAAATTTTCATTCTTATACCTTTTCCCTTATTTTTTATCAGAGATAGCATTTTTATTAAACTTGTTTTCCCACAGCCTGTTTCTCCCATCATTATTATAGGAACATTTGCTCTAATTTTCATCAATATATAAATCATTTTAATATAATTATCAGTGGTGAAGGCATATCCAGGATACTTTTCTTTTATTTTTTTTAGATATTCTTTTCTTTTTATTTCATTCTCTGCTCCACAAAGATCTAATATATCACTTAATAATTCTGTCTCGTTTTTGAATTTTGGTTTTTTTAATGTTACAGTCGTATTTCCAGCTGATTGTGTATTAAAGAGTTCATTTAATTTATTATATTCTTCTTCATTACAACTACTAGATGGTATAATTTTGAAAAAAAAACTTGATTTATTATCATCAAAAGCTAAAATACTTTGTTTTATATTGTCATATGTTATCATTGTTTTTAACTTATCATTTGCTAATCTAGTTATTTCATTCCTATTTTTTTCTTCTTCAGAAACCAAAAATATTATTTATTAAAGAATTAATTATTAATTCTCTTATTTCAATTGTTTTTTTTTCTCCAATTCTATCATTATTATTATTTCTAGCAGAAAAGTTTTCTTGCAAAAGAAAAGGAGATAAAAAAACTGATTTTGTAAATCGAGTGAATTGATCAGCTAATAAATTTATAAACATTTTTTTTTGATAATAATTTGGGTTCTCAATTTTCAGATCTTTATCACTATTATTATTAAAATAAAAATCTATAAATTGTTGACAAGATATAAATTTATTTTTTTTATTATCATTTTCTTGAACCTTATTCATAGGTAAATATTCAGATGAGTTTAAATCAATATTTGAAAGTCCAATTTGTTTATTATATAGTTTTTGAAATATTTGAGATACTATTTGGATTTTAGAAGACTCAACTTTTTTATCTTTTTTATATTTGTTATTGTTTTCGTCTTCATTTAAAGGGGCCATTTTTATAGGAATTGAATTACAAAATTTAAGAATTTCAAAATTACTAATTTCATTATGTATTTCTATAAAAACTTCAAATTGGTTTTGATCATAACAAAAAATATTATTATCACAATTATAATATTTCATAATTAAAAATTTAAACAAAAATTCCAAGACCAAATCTTTTAATTCTGTATATATAAGATCTATATGTAGAAGATATTGTGTTTGTTTTTTTCGTATTTTTATTTGTTTTATGAGCCTTTTAAATAAAGATTTCCTAGTAAAAACTCCTCCTATTTGAAAATAAATATAAATTTTTGGTTGATTTTTGGTCTTTGTTCTAATAAAAGTAGATTTACCTTCTCCACATCTTTCAGAATTAATAACATTTGTATTTTTTAATTTTGGAAATTTATTTAAATAATCTTCTTTATAAATATTATTTTCAAATTTACTTTGAAAAACTTTTACATCTTTAATATTATTAAATCCTTTTTTTATTTCACTTCTATCATCGGAATGAAATATGATTAAAATGCTTTTCATATTGTCTTTATACATTTTCATAAATTCATTCACTTTTTCTATCAAAAATATTTTATTAAATTTTGTCAATGAATCTGATTTACTTATGGCAAAAAGTGTCTTTGATGGACATAAAAAAACTCTAAACAAAAAAGAAATAATTTCCTCTTTTTTAGTTTCTTCATTACAAATTAGAAGAGATGAAAGATTAGGGTATGATTTAGTTAATTCTAAGTAATATATAAATAATTTTTTATCGTTATTTTGTTTTGAAGCCGTTGAGATAAATACACCGTTATATTTTTCTTTATCTTCTATTTCTTTTATTTCATTAGTTTTATAAACATCTTCACAAGAAATAATACCATTTTTTCTGAAAACTTGTTTACTATATTCAGAAATATTGTACATCATATTCTCATATGAAAAAATAATTGGATCAATATTTATAGAACTACTTCTAATATTCACCTTATTGATATCGATATTTTCATTTTGTTCATCATTTTTTTCTTCTCTGTCCTCTTCATTTTCTTCTTTTATTTCTTTTATTTCTTCTTCATCTTTTTTTTCTTCTATTTCTTTTATTTCTTCTTCATCTTTTTCTTCTTCTATTTCTTTTATTTCTTCTTCATCTTTTTTTTCTTCTATTTCTTTTATTTCATCTTCCATGAAATTGTCATTATCTTCTTCTTTTTCATTAAAATAATCATCATCATCATCAATATAGTTAAAATCTGAATAATTAAATATTGAATTCAGGTCATAATTATAATCTTCTACAATATTTAATATTTTTTCATTTGCTAATGATTTAAAAATAGGTAATAATGTTTCAAAATTTTTAGATTTTAAATTTCTATCAATGAATTCAAAAATTTTACCGTGAAAAAATCTTATAAATTCATTTTCCATATAACATTTTTCAGTCAATTCTTGAATTTCAATTTTTAATTTATATAAATAATCAATCAAATTTTTCAACTTAAATTCTTTACCACACATTTCACAAACAATATCAGAATAATCAAAAGCATCATTTTCAGAATTTTTTATTTTTTTTATTTCATTAATGCCAATTTTGATTGAAATTATATATTTTTCAGGTTCAGGTAATCCTATATCAACTAATTCATTTAAATAATCATATAATGTTTTGAAATTTTGAATTAAATCAACAAATTTTCTTACATTAAAATAACCAGAATCCTCTAATTTCTCCCCTTTATTTCCTTTTTTCATATAAGATTTCATTATTAGAGCTTTTCCTCTTAATTCCTCTATTTCATCAAAATTAATTTTATTCTCATTATTATCATTATTATAATATATAATACTTATATTTTTATTTGTAATTTTTATCTCAGAATTTTTTAATATTAAAGAGATTATTAAAGATGAAGATTCTGATTTATTCAAAGATTCAATATATAATGTTTTTATTCCATTAAAATTCTTTATATATTTATTAATAAAATCTCCAATATAATCTTCATCATTTGGAACAGTTATAGCGTTATTTAATTTTATTACTAATTCTGTATACTTATATTTCTTATCCTTGTTTTTATCAAAAAATTCAACTGTTTTAATAAACCCTTGAACATCATTTTCTTGCAAATTCTTTTTTGAGTCTGATTCAAATAAGAAATCCAATAATAATTTAGAATTTATTTTCATTTTTGATTTTGCGAAATTTATTGGCTCAGGATTGTTTTGAATTAATTTCAAAAATGTAAAAAATATCTCTCTATTTTTAATATTTTCTTGTTTAATATTATTTATCTCTTGTTTTTCTTCAACCAAAAATATATTAAATATTTTTAAAAAAGAAATAATTTCTTCAATTTGTTTTTTTTCTATCTTTGGATCTTTAAGTACTTCTAAATAAGTATCAATATTTTTAAGAATCTCTTGCTCTTCTATTATTTGTTCCTTGAATAAATCAAATAATTCTTTCAAGCCTAAAAGAGCATTATTTATTTTATTTGTCTTAGCAAATAATATTATATTTGTATTTATTTCTTCAATTTTCTGAGGTTCAACTTTTATATTAAAATAATTTTTAAGAAAAATAATTTCTTTATTTAATATTTCATTATTATCATTCAAAGCAAGATCTAATAAACATTTAACATTATCACTTATACTCTCTAATTTTTCATTTTCAAATATATTTTTCAATTCATTGAATTTTTCTAAGGCATTTTCCAATAAAACTTTTTCATCAAAATTTCCTTCATTTTCTCCATTATTATTTGATGAAATTTGATTATTAAGTATATACTTAAAGCTATTAGATTCATTCAATTTATTATAAAATTTTGATTTATCTAAATATTTTATTATTTCAGTATATTCAGGTTTTTCTATTATTTTATTAAAATCTTTTAATTGAGATTGTTTAAACAAAACTATCAATTCTTCAGTTTTAAATATTTCTTCTTTTTTTGAATTTTTAAAGAATTCTTCAAAATATTTTTTTATTTTTTCTAAATTAGTTATTTGTTCTAAGAATTTCATTACATCACTTTGAAATTCGCTATAAATATTTTTAACTTTATCATCATCATCCTTTGATAAATACAATAATTTTAATTTATAATAAGGACCATCTTTAGTTGCTAGAAAATTGTCATATATTTTGAAGGCCTTATCAAAAGAAAAAATTTTTTGCTCGAAATTTGCTTTTATTGATGATAAAACAATTTTTGTTTTTTTAGTATATTCATCTAAATTATTTTGAACTTTGTTATCAAAAAAATCATTTTTTATTAAATCATTTAGAACCTTTATACTCTCTGTTATCTCTGAACTATAAAATTCTTCTTCTTTGATCACTTTTAATTTATCTAAAATGAGATTAATATCTTTTTTATTATTTAATTTGGAAATAATATGTGGTATTATAGTTGAATCATTTGTTTCAAATTTGTTGTTTTTATTTGCTAGAAAATAATTAATGATTATATCTTTAGGTTTTTGTTCTAATTTATTGTGCTCTAAGAAATATATAAATAATTCTATTACATCTCCATCATTTAGACTTTTAGGAATAATTTTCAGAAAATCATCTATTTTTTCTTTCTTTTTATTTATTAATTTTGATAAAACATTAGACAAAGATATCTTAAGCTCAGTTGTTAATTTAGCTGAATAGGATTTAATTGCTTTTGAAACAAAATCATATAATCTAAGAGTTATTTCGTTATTATAATTTTCTTGGGGAATTATTTGAAGAATATAACCTAAATATTCAATATTTTTTATATTAATAATTATATTATTATAAAATTTTGAACAACTATTATTATTTTTGAAATATTCATATAATTTATTGGAAATTATTATTTTGAATTTTTCATTTAAATTTTCTTGTTTTTCTGTTCCTATTTTAGCACTTGCTAATATTTTAAATTTATCTTCATCTTTAAAATTCATGAAATATTTATTAATTTTTGGTATAATTTCTAAATAATATATACCTGGATATTGATTTGATTTAATATACATTTCAATTGTACTTTTAATTGCATTACCTAATTTATTTTCTGCATCCGTTAATTGCTCCATATAATCTTTTGAATTGTCTTTTGTGTTTCTATTTTCATCTTCCATAAGTTCAATTAAGTATATTAGATTATTTAAATTGCTATCTTTAAAAAGGTCAATACTTTTTTTTATAAAATCTTTAAATTTCAAAAAATATTTATTTTTTTCTTTTTCTTTTAAGAGAATATCCTTATATATATGATTTATTTTATTAAAATCTTCATCAGGTTTTATTATTCGTGACTCAATATTATAAGCAGTTTGAGAAACTTTTTCAGTTAATTCATATAAATCATAAAATTTTTCATTAATAAGTTCAAAATATTTAAGAAGGTCATTTTCCATTTGTAGTTTTTCTAAAATCTGATTATTTTCATCGCAAAATTTCATGAATATATTTCTGCATTTATAACTGATTATAACATCTCTTTTAATACTTTTAATTTCGGTTAGTGTTTGAATAGTCTTATTTTTAATTTTTTCATTAATAATAAAAACCTTATAATCTTCTTCTCTTCCATAACAATTGATAAAATATTCCAAAAAAAATGAAATAAAAAGAATTTCATTCCTAGTAGCTTTTGAATCTACTTCTTGATTGTCATTATTTCTTTTATCAGTTTGGTTTTTTTCTTCTTCTCCTTCTTCTTCTCCATCTCCATCCCTATTTTCTTCCTTTTCTTTTATATAATTAAAAGGCCATGATTCATTATCTGTCTCATAATTTGAAAATATTTCTTTTAGAAAATCATTTACTACTTCTTTTTTATATATGTTCAGTGGAATATAATTGAAAGTGTTTTTATAAATTATGTCTATTATAAATGAAATATCTAAATTTGTACTTTTACTATGTACCAAAATGAAAAATAAAATTTCAAAATATATTTTGAATTTTTCATTTTTATTTTTTTCTAAAAATGCCATAGTATCTTTTGCCAAATTTTCTAAATAATCAGTTTGTAATTCAATGTCTTCTACTTTCATGATATTATCATAATATTTAACAAAGGTCTCATTGAAATCCAAATTCTTTGAATCAAATCTTTCTCCAGACATATTTTTTTTACCGATTAAATTTCCAATTTTTAACCCGAAGACAAAATTAGTCCTATTTTTTTGTATATGGGATAAATACTTCATATTTTTTAAGATTTTTTTTTTCATTGGATAAATCAGATATTTCTAAATTTATTTTGAGAGATCCTTGATTTTCTTCATGAACTAAATTTTCATCTATTTTTAATTCATTCAAACAAACCTGATAACCATCTTTATCATTTTCAGGAATTATCTTGTATGTTAAATATAAATTAGTTAAAATTTTATTGTTTAAATCAAAATCAAATTTATTTTTATCCAAAAGAGACTTTTTTATGGAAAATAAAAAAAATATTTTTGTTTTTTGTTCCTCCATTTTTTATATTTTAATTAAAAACATTAAATTATATAAAAAATGACGAAAAATTATAATTTAGTATTCTTTATAATTATTTATATCTTG
>OCTX012240851.1_pt1 | contig 15314 bp, 11 predicted proteins | sample 1539691 | NCBI WGS metagenome assembly OCTX01 (sample SAMN02144231, study PRJEB22623) | gut metagenome | biome: sheep rumen | host: Ovis aries | place: New Zealand | reverse complement strand
GCCGTGCTGCTCTACGTGCTGAAGAAGGTGTGGACAGACGTTGACCCCGACATCAAGGCGCGTGCGCGCGAAAAGCTGTCGAAGTGGTTCGACGACGACGAGATCAGCGAGATCGACTCGCTGTTCGATTAGCGCATGTAGGGATTCATGCGCACCTCCTCGCCGATGGTTGTCGTCGGGCCGTGGCCGGGGTAGACCTTCGTCTGTGCGGGCAGTTTCGCCAGCACCTGCGTCAGGCTGTGGTGCATGGCCGTCCAGCTGCCGCCCTCGAAGTCGGTGCGGCCGATGCTCATGCGGAACAGCGTGTCGCCGGCAAAGGCGGCGTGCTCGGCCTCGCAGTAGAATGTCACCGAGCCGGGCGAGTGTCCCGGCGTAGGCAGTATCTTCAGGCTGTGCGAGCCGAAGTTGATCGTGTCGGTGGTGCTGGGCAGCAGCTTGGCCGCCACCTGCTCCACGTCGTAGCTGACGCCCATCATCTGCCTCATCTGCCGGCGCAGGTCCATCAGCCCCTCGTCCTCGGCAGCCACCTCGGCCTGAAGTCCGTAGCGGTGCCAGACGAAGGCGTTGCCGAAGTTATGGTCAAAGTGGCCGTGGGTAGCCAGCAACCTGACGGGCTTCAGCCCTTCGCGCTCAATATAGTCGGCCAGCGCCTGCTGCTCCTCGGGGTAGAGTGCGCCGCAGTCGATGATGACGGCTTGGCGAGTCTCGTCGCTCACCACGTAGCAGTTCTCCTGCAGCATGTTGCATACGAAAGTCTTTATCTGAATCATAGCGGTAAGTAAACGACGTTCTTCTCCTGGAACCACTCCTCGCAGAACCAGCTGCTGATGGGCGTCACCTCGACGATGTTGCGGTAGGGCTGCAGCTCGGCCTCGAGGGCGCCCCCCTTCAGGCATATCAGGCCGTTGGGCGTGGCGTTCTGCTGTCGGCTGCTGATGTTCTTGCGCACAATCTTTGCCAGGTCGGGCAGTGGCATCACGGCGCGGCTCACCACGAAGTCGTAGCTTCCCCGCTCGTCCTCGCCGCGCAGGTGTTCAGCGCGGCAGTTCTTCAGCCCTATGGCAGCAGCCACCTCGCTGGCCACGCGCACCTTCTTGCCCGTGCCGTCGATCAGCTTGAAGCGGCACTCAGGCACCAGGATGGCCAGCGGCACGCCTGGGAACCCGCCGCCCGTGCCGAAGTCAAGAATCTCGGTGCCGGGACGGAAGTTCACGGCCTTGGCGATGGCCAGCGAGTGTAGTACGTGGTGCTCGTAGAGGTTGTCAATGTCGCGCCGCGAGATGACGTTGATCTTCGCGTTCCAGTCGTGGTAGAGCTCGTCGAGCATGGCGAACTGCCGCAGTTGCTCGTCAGTCAGCTTTTTGAAGTATTTCTTTACAATCTCCATAGTCGATGGTCAGTTCCGTAATTCCGTTTTCGTAGGGTGCAATCTCGTAGGCGTTATAGACGAAGGTGATGGCATCCTTGCCCAGGGCGAAGTTCTCGGTGGCAAACATCTCCGTCTGCTGCAGGAAGCCCTTCGCGCGCAACCCTTCCATGTCGTCGGCGCCCGCCTGAGCCATGAGGCGCTCTGTCAGCATGCTGCTCAGCTGGCGCTCGTAGCCAGGGGCGAAGACGTCGGCCAGCGTCAGCCGTCGGCCCGTCTTGTTGTCGAAGTTCAGCAGCAGCCGCTGGCTGACGCCGTGGGCGCCTCCCTCGTAGTAGCTGACGTTAGCCGTATAGACGGTCACGCCGCTGCGCCCCTCGTCGGCCTTGCCCTCGGCACTGTAGCGGTATTCATACCACTGGCGTTTCGCTGGGTCGCCGCGGTCGTCGCGATAGAGTGGCCCTATGTTCTGGCGGTAGCTCTCGGTGTAAGCCCTGGCAAACGAGTCGGCGGCGGTCTTCAGGTTGGTCGTCTCGAGGTCGAGCAGCTCGCGTGCCAGCGTCTCGTTGACGGCTGCAGCCCTCTGTCCCTGGCTCTCGGCGGCGGCTTCCAGCTTCACGTTGACGCTGCACGTCGGCGCGCCCTCCTCGCTCGCTATGCTCACCGTCCTGTCGGCACTGACGGCCTGAAACTCCAGCGTGGCGCTGTCGCTGCCGCTGCCGCATGCGGTCATCACTGCCGCCGCCAGTATGATTATCCACTTCATCGTCTTTTTCATTGTCATGTTCTGTTAGTCGGCTGCAAAGTTACGAAAAATATTCCATATACAGATGTTTTCGCCCGAAAATTCGCCAATTTTCGCCGCTCAATTCGGCTCATTTTCGACGAGCCGTAATACCTGGCGCCGGGCGCCGTAATTTCCGGTGCCCGGATATTACGCTTCCCTGCATTTCTCTTACCTCTCACCTCTTAGAAAACTGTTCGAACTGTTCGTTCGCCCATGCCGACAGCCGACCAGAATAGACGAGAAAACCGAACGAACAGTTCGAACAGTTTTTTGTGAGCGAACGGACATAGAGGGATAATTATATTAATATAATTATAGGGCTAAATTCATGTTCACGCAGAAACTGTTCGAACTGTTCGTTCGCTCAAGCCCAGCCGTGAGGTATTCTCCGTTGTCGCGATAATCGCCTGGTTGTGAGTTGTTTGCGCGTTTGTTGCGAAATTGGCGCGTAATTTTGCATATTTTATTTGCTCTATTCAATTTTTATTCGTAACTTTGAACCCGAAAAATACGAACAGCTGATATGGATACCAAACTAATACTCGATTTCCTGCGCGCGGTCGCCTCGAACAACAACCGGGAGTGGTTTCAGAGCCACCGCGCCGACTACGACGCTGCCCGTGGCGAGTTTGAGCGCGGGGTGGAGCAAGCTATAGGGCGCATAGCCGACTTTGACGCCAGCATCGCCGCCGTGACGGTGAAGGATGCCACCTACCGCTTCTACCGCGACACCCGCTTCTCGGCCGACAAGTCGCCCTACAAAAACCACTTCGGCGCCTACATCAACGCCCACGGCAAGAAAGCGCTGCGCGGTGGCTACTACCTCCACATGGAGCCAGGCAACTGTCTGCTGGCCGTAGGCAACTACTGGCTGCCGACGAACATACTGACGGCCTGCCGCAACGAGATGATGGCCAATGAGGAGCAGTGGCTCAAGTGTGTGGAGAGCCGCTCGTTCAGGAAGTACTTCGGCAGCAAGGTGGAAACGACGGAATGGGCCGAGTCGTGGGACGTGCCCCAGGGTTTCGGTTTGACCAAGCTGAAGACGTGCCCGGCCGGATTTCCCCGCGACTATGCCCATGTGAACTATCTGCGGCTGAAGGACTACTGTGCGTGGCACCACGTGGCCGATGACTTCTTTGCCGCCGAGGGCTGGCTCGACGAGACGGCGCGGATTCTGCGAGCTGCCAAGCCCATGATGGACTTCATGAACGCCGTGATCGACGACTACGAGTGAAATACTTAAACAACCAATAACGATATGAGAAAACTACTGTTAGGAATGGCGTGCATGACCGTGATGACGGTCAGCGCACAAAAGACGCCGGTGTGGAAAGACCCGGGCGTAAACCAGGTGAACCGCGAAATGCGCCGTGCGGCCTTCTTCGCTTTCGAGAATGCCGACAAGGCGCGTGAGAACGACAAGACGAAGTCGGAGCGCTACCTCTCGATGGAGGGAAAGTGGAAGTTTAACTTCGTGAAGGACCACAACAAGGCCCCGAAGGACTTCTACAGCGTGAAGTACGACGACTCGAAGTGGGTGGACTTCCCCGTTCCGGGGCTCTTCGAGATTGAGGGCTACGGCGACAAGACCTACAAGAACGCAGGATATGCCTGGTGTACGACGTTCGACAACAACCCGCCCTACATCGGCGAAACCAACAACTACACCGGCTCATACCGCCGCACGTTCGAGCTGCCCTCAGGTTGGAATGGCCAGGAGGTCTACTTCCACGTAGGCTCGGCCACGAGCAACCTCGCCGTGTGGGTCAACGGCAAGTACGTCGGCTACTCGGAGGACTCGAAGGTGGCTGCCGAGTTTAACATCACCAAGTATCTGAAGAAGGGTCAGAACCTGATAGCCATGCAGGTAATGCGCTGGTGCGACGGCTCGTGGCTTGAGGATCAGGATTTCTGGCGCTTCACCGGCATCGCCCGCGAGGTGTACCTCTACGCCCGCCCGAAGGTGCATATTGAAGACATCACCGTCACAACAGACTTTGTCGGTGAGGCTGGTAAGATAAACATCAAGCTGGCAGCTCCCAAGGCCAAAGGCAAGAAGTTCGGCGTCAGACTGTTGGCTCCTGACGGCACGGAAGCTCAACAGATAACATCCCTGCAGATTAAGAACGACGGCAACGGCGAGGCCGAGGCGCTGATTCCCAATCCTAAGAAGTGGACGGCCGAGACGCCCAACCTCTATACGGCCATTATCTCACTCTACGACGGCGACAAGCTTGTGGAATCCATCCGCCAACGCATCGGTATCCGCAAGGTTGAGATCAAGGGCGGACAACTGCTGGTAAACGGCCAGCCGATACTCATCAAGGGTGCCGACCGCCACGAACTGGACCCCGACGGCGGCTATATTGTCTCCGTGGAGCGTATGATTCAGGACATCAAGATCATGAAGCAGCTGAACATCAACGCCGTGCGCACGTGTCACTATCCTGACGACCCGCGGTGGTATGACCTCTGCGACGAGTACGGCCTCTACGTCACCGCCGAGGCAAACCTCGAGAGCCACGGCATGGGCTACGGCGAGCAGACGCTGGCCAAGCGCAAGGACTTCGAACTGATGCACCTGGAGCGCAACGAGGCCAACGTGCGCGTGCTGAAGAACCACCCCTCGATCATCGTGTGGTCTCTGGGCAACGAGGCCGGTTTCGGCCCTAACTTCGAGAAGTGCTACACCTGGATCAAGAAGTACGACACGACGCGCCCCGTTCAGTATGAGCGTGCCCCGTGGGACAGCGGATATACCGACATCACCTGCCCCATGTATGCCGACTACGGCTGGTGTGAGCGCTACTGCAAGAGCAACAACCCGAGGCCGCTCATACAGTGTGAGTACGCCCACGCCATGGGTAACTCGATGGGCGGATTCAAGGAGTACTGGGACCTCGTGCGCAAGGAGCCGAAGTATCAGGGCGGCTACATCTGGGACTTCGTTGACCAGGGCATGCGCGACAAGAGCCCCATCACCGGCCGGACCATCTTCACCTACGGTGGAGACTACGGCGAATATCCCGCCTCTGACTATAACTTCAATTGTAACGGCATCATTGCCCCCGACCGCCGACTGAATCCCCATGCCTACGAGGTGCAGTACTTCTACCAGGACATCTGGGTGAGCGACAAAGGCCTGAAGGAGGGCAAGTTCGAAGTCTACAACGAGTACTTCTTCAAGACGCTCGACGACGTTGAGCTGGAGTGGTTTGTAGGCGGTGCCGGCGACCATCATCACGACAACCCCGGACGCCCCGCAGGCATGACGTTCGGCCACGGCGGCAAGATCGACCTCGGCGGCATAAAGCCCCAGCAGCGCAAGCTCATCAGCGACGAGCAGCTGCAGCAGACGGTCAGCCGCGTGCTCGGCCACCACGGCGACGACAGCGAGGTGTTCGTCATCTTCCAGTTCAAGTCGAAGAACGGCGCCCCGCTCATCGAGAAGGGTCAGGTGCTGGCTCGCCAGCAGTTCGCGCTCAACGCCTACAAGTTCCCTGAGCTGAAGACCGTCGAGGAAGCCGGCGTTACCAAGGAGGAAACCAATACCTACGTGAAGCTCTCGGCCGCCGGTACCGACATTGCCGTTGGCAAGCATACGGGATTGATTGACTATCTGAACGTCAACGGCCAGCGCATGCTGCAGTTCCGCGAGAGCATACGTCCCGAGTTCTGGCGCGCCCCGACTGACAACGACTATGGTGCCAACCTGCAGCGTCGGTTCCAGACGTGGAAGAACCCGCAGATGAAGCTGAAGAAGTTTGAGGTCAAGGGCAACAGCATTGAGGTGGAGTTCGACATGCCCGACCAGAAGGCAGAGCTCGAGCTGACCTATACGCTGCGAGCTGACGGCCAGGTGATTGTGAGCCAGGAGCTGGATGCTGACGACGACGCCAAGGTCAGCGATATGTTCCGCTTCGGAATGACGCTGCAGATGCCTAAGCAGTTTGACCGCATTGAGTACTATGGCCGCGGCCCTGCCGAGAACTATATTGACCGCAATGCGTCGGAGTTTATCGGCGTGTATAATAACAAGGTGCAGGACGAATACTTTGAGTATGTCCGTCCGCAGGAGTCGGGCAACCATACCGACGTGCGCTGGTTCCGCGTGCTCGATGAAAAGGGTGGGGGACTTGAGTTCTACTCAAATGCACCGATGGAGGCCAGCGCCATGCCCTACACCATGGATCAGCTGGACGACGGCATGAGCAAGAACAAGGCCTGGGGCCACCACTCAGGCGACCTCATACCGGCGGGGCGCACGCAGGTGTTCGTCGAGCAGCGGCAGTTTGGCCTTGGCTGCGTCAACTCTTGGGGAGCTTGGCCGCGCGACGAATATCGCCTCGGCTACGGCGATAAGACGTTCACCTTTGCCATCAAGCCCGTCGGCAAATGACGAGAATCAACATCCTGATAGTGGCACTGCTCTGCGCGGTGCCACTATCTGTTTCAGCACAGCAGCTGCGCCTGAACCGCCAGCAGAAGTTTCACGACGACATGCCAGCGGGAAACTACAGTGGCATAACGCCCATCGGCGGCGACCGCTATGCCGTGGTCAGCGATAAGACGGCCGACGGCTTCTACGTGTTCCACATCAGCATCGACTCCGTCTCGGGGCGCATCGTCAGCGTCGGGAACGAGGGCTTTCGACCCTCCGGCCACGATAGCCGCGACCAGGAAGGCATAGCTTGGTGCCCTCGCACGCGTACATTATTTATTAGTGGCGAGGCCGACAACCAGATACTGGAGTACGACGCCGACGGCCGGCGCACGGGTAGGCGGCTACAGGTGCCGGCCACGTTCAGCCAGCTGAGCGGCAACTACGGCTTGGAGTCGCTCTGCTACGACGCCGTGAGCCATCGGTTCTATACCGTCAGCGAGCGTCCGGCGCGCGGCGACAGCCTTCTCCGCCTGACGGCCTTCGACGACAGCGGGCGCGTCGTGGCTCAATATGCCTATGCCCTCGACGGCGTCAAACCCAAGCGGAGGGGCACGCTCGTCAACGGCGTCAGCGAGCTCTGCGCCCTCGGCGACGGCCGTCTGCTGGTGCTTGAGCGCACGCTGCGTGTGACGCCGCTGAAGATTGGCTCCTATGCCGAGACGCGCCTCTACGTGGTCAGCCCTACGGCCGACGCCCAGCCGCTGGCCAAAAGTCTGCTCTGCAGCTTCCGCACGCGTATCAACCTCTTTCGTCGCAATTTCGCCAACTACGAGGGCCTCTGCGTGGCTCGTCGTGGCGCTGACGGGACGCTGGTGCTGCTGCTCATTGCCGACTCGCAGAACCGCTACCGCGGATTGCTGCGCGACTGGCTGCGCACTATTGTCGTTAACGACAACGGCGGCTGAACAAGCAGCTTACAGGCAGTAATGATAATAGCGGCAATGGGGGTGTTCCACTGCCGCTATTGTCTTTATACGTTGTCCGTTTTGGCTGGAGAAATCAGTTGTTGTACTCCTGCCAGGCCTTGATCTGAATGTCTTTCTGACTCATGGCGGTGAAGGCCTCGATGAAAGCCTTGGCCAGCCGGACATTTGTCATCAGCGGAATGTTGTGGTCAATGGCACCGCGGCGTATGCGGTAGCCGTTGGTCAGTTCGCGCTTGCTGTGGTTCTTGGGCACGTTAACGATGAGGTCGAACTTGTGGTCGGCAATCATGTCCATCACCTTGTTCTCGCCGTCCTCGTCGGGCCATGACACGGGCGTGGCCTTCACGCCGTTCTCGTTGAAGAACTTGGCCGTGCCGGCGGTGGCATAGACCTCGAAGCCCTTCTTGACCAGCTGCTGGGCAGGCTCAAGCAGGCTCACCTTGCCCTTGGCGTCACCCGAGGAGATGAGCACCGACTTCTTAGGCAGACGGTAGCCTGTTGCTATCAAGGCGTTGAGCAGAGCCTCGTTAAGGCTGTCGCCAAGGCAGCCAACCTCGCCTGTCGACGACATGTCAACACCCAGCACGGGGTCGGCATTCTGAAGGCGTGCAAACGAGAACTGCGAAGCCTTCACACCGATGCGGTCGATGTCGAACTCTGACTTGTCGGGCTTCTCGTAGGGGGCATCGAGCATGATGCGCGTAGCCGTCTCGATGAAGTTACGCTTCAGGATCTTCGAGACGAAGGGGAACGAGCGGCTGGCCCTGAGGTTGCACTCGATGACCTTCACCTCGCGGTTCTTGGCCAGGAACTGGATGTTGAAAGGTCCGCTGATGTTCAGCTCGTGTGCTATCTTGCGCGAGATGTGCTTAATCTGGCGGATGGTGCTGTAATAGATGTGCTGGGCGGGGAACACCATCGTAGCGTCGCCGCTATGCACGCCGGCATACTCGATGTGCTCGGAGATGGCGTACTCGATGACCTCGCCCTTGTCGGCCACGGCGTCAAACTCAATCTCCTTGGTGTCCTGCATGAACTGCGACACCACCACGGGGAACTCCTTCGACACCTCGGTAGCCATGTTGAGGAAGCGGTGCAGCTCTTCGTCGTCGTAGCAGACGTTCATGGCGGCTCCGGAGAGCACGTACGACGGACGCACGAGCACGGGATAGCCTACATGGTCGACGAAGTCCTTGACGTCCTCGAAGCTCGTCAACGCACGCCATGCCGGCTGGTCGATGCCCAGCTTGTCGAGCATGGCCGAGAACTTATCGCGGTTCTCTGCACGGTCGATGTTTACCGGACTTGTACCCAACACGGGCACGCCCTGGCGGTGCAGTTTCATGGCCAGGTTGTTGGGTATCTGTCCGCCTACGGAGACGATGACGCCGCGGGGCGACTCGAGGTCGATGACGTCGAGCACGCGCTCAAGCGACAGCTCGTCGAAGTAGAGGCGGTCGCACATGTCGTAGTCGGTCGACACGGTTTCGGGGTTGTAGTTGATCATGATGCTCTTATACCCCAGCTTGCGAGCCGTGTTGATGGCGTTGACCGAGCACCAGTCGAACTCCACCGAGCTGCCGATGCGATAGGCACCAGAGCCGAGCACCACCACCGACTTGTCGTTCTGGTAGTAGTTGACGTCGTGCTTCACCCGGTACTGCTCGCCCTCAGGATTTCCGAAGGCGGGCGTGTGGGTGTAGGTGAAGTAGAGGTAGTTGGTCAGCTCGGGATGCTCGCTGGCCACGGTGGGAATGCGCTTCACCGAGGGCACGATGCCGCGCTCCTTACGGTACTGGCGCACCACGAGGTTCTCCTTCTCCATGTTGCCGCCCTCGGGCTTCAGTACGAAGCGGGCAATCTGGAAGTCGCTGAATCCGCAGCGCTTCACTTCGAGCAGGAATTCGTCGGGCAGCTCCTCTAACTTGTTATACGACTGCAGCTTGTGCTTTAGGTCGACGATGTGCTTCAGGCGCTCCAGGAACCAGACGTCAATCTTGGTCAGCTCCTCAATGCGCTCCACGGTGTAGCCCTCTTCGAGTGCCTGGGCGATAGCGAAGATACGCAGGTCGGTGGGGTTGGCCAGCTCCTGGTCGAGGTTCTCGAACTTGGTGTGGTCGTTGCCCACGAAGCCGTGCATGCCCTGGCCAATCATGCGCAATCCCTTCTGGATCATCTCTTCGAACGAGCGACCTATCGACATAATCTCGCCCACCGACTTCATGCTCGAGCCGATGAGACGGCTGACGCCGGCAAACTTGGTCAGGTCCCAGCGCGGTATCTTGCAGATCATGTAGTCGAGACTTGGGGCGACGTAGGCGGAGCTGGTGGTGCCCATCTCGCCAATCTGGTCGAGCGTGTAACCCAGGGCAATCTTAGCGGCGACAAAGGCCAGGGGATAGCCAGTAGCCTTAGAGGCCAGTGCCGAAGAGCGCGAAAGGCGGGCGTTAATCTCGATGATGCGGTAGTCGTTGGTCACGGCATTGAAGGCAAACTGGATGTTGCACTCGCCGATGATGCCAAGGTGCTTGACGCAGCGGATGGTGATGTCCTGAAGCATCTTGACCTGATCCTCGGTGAGCGAGCAGGTGGGGGCAACGACGATCGACTCGCCGGTGTGGATGCCTAAGGGGTCGAAGTTCTCCATCGAGGCTACGGTGAAGCAGCGGTCGTTGGCGTCGCGTATACACTCGAACTCAATCTCCTTCCAGCCCTTCAGACTTTCTTCGACGAGGATCTGTGGAGCAAACGTGAAGGCCGACTCTGCTAACTCTACGAACGCCTTTTCATCGGGACAGATGCCGCTGCCGAGTCCACCGAGTGCATAAGCCGAGCGAATCATGATGGGGAAACCAATCTCGCGGGCGGCGCGCAGCGCATCATCCATGTTCTCGACGGCATGGCTTACGGGCACCTTCAGGTCAACCTCGGCCAGCTTCTTGACGAAGAGGTCGCGGTCCTCGGTGTTCATGATGGCCTCGACGCTGGTGCCAAGCACCTCGACGCCGTACTCCTTCAGCACGCCGTTCTGGTAGAGCTCCGTACCGCAGTTGAGTGCCGTCTGGCCACCGAAGGCCAGGAGTATTCCGTCAGGACGCTCCTTCTTGATGATCTCGGTGACGAAGTAGGGGGTTACCGGCTGGAAGTACACCTTGTCGGCGATGCCTTCCGAAGTCTGGATAGTAGCGATGTTGGGGTTAACTAACACGGAGGAAATTCCCTCCTCGCGAAGTGCTTTCAACGCCTGCGAGCCACTGTAGTCAAACTCGCCTGCCTGTCCGATTTTCAGGGCGCCCGAACCAAGCACGAGCACCTTCTTCATTTGCTTTTTCATTATCCTTGTCATTATTGTTGGTTTGCAAATTGTGTGCAAAGTTACTAAGTTTTTTCTAATATGCAAAACATACTCCGAAAAAAGTTTCCGGAGCAGCTCGCTACGACCTGTCGGCAGCCGTCTCCTTGTCGTACTGCTCGTAGGCGTTGACGATACGGGTGACGAGCTTGTGGCGGACGATGTCGCGGCGGTCGAGGTTGACGACGCCGATGCCCTCGACGCCCGTGAGTATGTGCAGGGCTTCTATCAATCCTGACTTCTGGGTGCGGGGCAGGTCAATCTGCGTCATGTCGCCGGTAATGATCATCTTCGTGTTCCACCCCATGCGGGTAAGGAACATACGTATTTGCGCCGGCGTCGTGTTCTGAGCCTCGTCGAGGATGACGACGGCGTCAGAGAGTGTGCGGCCGCGCATGAAGGCCAGTGGGGCTATCTGTATGATGTGCTTCTCCATCATGTCCTGCAGCTTTACCTGGGGCAGCATGTCCTCCAGGGCGTCGTAGAGAGGCTGCAGGTAGGGGTCAATCTTGTCTTTCATGTCGCCGGGCAGGAATCCTAGCTTCTCGCCAGCCTCTACGGCCGGTCGCGAAAGGATGATTTTCTTGGCCGTCTTCTCCTTGAGTGCCTTTACGGCGAGGGCTATCGAGAGGTAGGTCTTACCCGTGCCGGCGGGACCTACGGCGAAGACCATGTCGTTCTCCTTGTAGGCCTCGATGAGCCGTTGCTGGTTTTCAGAGCGCGCCTTAATGGGGCGGCCCGACATGGAGTAGACAACGACGTCGTCAGGAATGTCGCGACTGTGCCCGCCGCGAATAATGTCGAGAATGTCTTCTTCGCGTAAGGAGTTGAACTTCAGGATGTGCCGACGAATGTGCTCAACGCTTTCTTCAAATGCAGCCATCTGCTCTTCGTCGCCCAGCACGCGGATGACGTTGTCGCGTGCCACAATCCTCAGTTTGGGGTAGAGCGAGCGTATCATCTGCAGATGACTGTTGCCCACGCCATAGAACACCACGGTGTCGATGTCCTCAAGTACGATATGCTTTTCTATCAAACCAAAAATCCGTTTTATTGTTTCAGCGCGCAAAATTACGCAAAAAATCGCTAACTGCCGCATTTTTTACCGAATATTTTCGTACCTTTGCAGAACTTATGAAAATGTTTACAGGAAAAAGTACGCCGGGTGACTATAGTCACTACGTCGTTGAAGAGGAAGCTCCTCTGCTGGAATGGCTGCTGAAGAACGTGGCGCAGAGTCGGTCGAAGATCAAGGCTACGCTGCAGGGGCGTGGCGTCAAGGTCGACGGTAAGACGGTTTCGCAGTTTGACTTCCCTCTGCTGCCCGGCATGAAGGTTGCCGTGTCGAACACGAAGCGCAACCAGCAGGGCTTCAAGAACCGCTTCGTGAAGATTGTCTACGAGGACCAATGGATCATTGTCATCGAAAAGGCCGAAGGTATCCTGTCGATGGCAGCCGGCCATTCGGCGCTAAATGTGAAGGCGGTGCTCGACGACTATTTCCACAAGAGCAGGCAGAGGTGTACGGCTCACGTGGTTCATCGTCTTGATCGCGATACCAGCGGCTTGATGGTATACGCCAAGGATATGGAGACCGAGCAGACGCTGGAGCACAACTGGCACGACATCGTCTACGACCGTCGCTACGTGGCTGTCGTGAGCGGCGAGATGGAGCAGGACGACGGCACGATAGCCAACTGGCTGAAGGACAACAAGGCATACGTCACCTATTCCTCAGCCACTGACCCCGGCGGCGGCAAGTATGCCGTGACCCACTTCCACGTGCTCGACCGCACGACGGAGCACTCGCTCGTGGAGTTTAAGCTCGAGACGGGGCGCAAGAACCAGATTCGTGTTCACTCTGCCGACATGGGCCATCCTGTCTGCGGCGACGTGAAGTACGGCAACGGCGACGACCCTCTGCACCGTCTTTGCCTGCATGCCTGGCTGCTCTGCTTCACTCACCCCGTTACGGGTCGCCCGATGGAGTTCGAGACGCCCATCCCCGCTGCATTCAGAAAACTATTCAAGTGATAAAACGACAATAATGGAAAATAACATCGGATATTACGTCTTTGTATTGGTGGCCATCATCGTGGCCTTCATCATTATTAAAAAGGTAACGACCTGTCTGTTGAAGTCGGCGGTGCTCATTGTACTGGTGGCCGTGCTGGCCGCTGTTTATTACTACTATATCAGATGACGTTCGAGTATCAGATTAGGGTAACGCCCCAAGTGGCTGCTAATGAGCAGAATCTGAAGTCGTGGCTGGCCGACGAGCATGGCTTTGACGTCAGAACGTGTACCGCTGTGCGTATCTTGAAGCGCAGCATTGACGCCCGCCAGCGCAACATCTTCGTTAACCTGAAGGTGCGCGTCTACCTGAACGAACTGCCAACCGACGACGAGTACGTGCATACGGAGTACGGCGACGTATCTGATGCGGCGCCTGTTATCGTGGTAGGTGCCGGACCTGGCGGCCTTTTTGCGGCCTTGCGGCTCATAGAGCTGGGCCTTCGCCCCATTGTCCTTGAACGGGGCAAGAATGTTCACGACCGTAAGCGCGACCTGGCCGAAATCACGCGGACACAGCAAGTTGACCCCGAAAGTAACTACTGCTTTGGCGAGGGTGGGGCGGGAGCCTACTCTGACGGTAAACTCTACACGCGCTCGAAGAAACGCGGCAACACGGATAAAATCTTGAATGTCTTCTGTCAGCACGGAGCTTCGACTGCCATTCTGTCCGACGCTCACCCCCATATAGGAACCGACCGTTTGCCCCGTGTGATTGAAAATATGCGCAACACGATCCTGCGCTGCGGTGGCGAGGTACACTTCCAGACAAGGATGACCGGCCTTATCGTCGAGGGCAACAAGGTGGTAGGTTGCATAGCAGACAAGGAGTATATCGGCCCTGTAATTCTGGCTACAGGACATTCAGCCAGAGACGTTTACGAATATCTGGCTAAAGCAAAGGTTGAGATTGAGGCAAAGGGCATCGCCGTCGGCGTCAGGTTGGAACATCCTTCGCAACTGATCGACCAGATACAGTATCACTCTCGTCAGGGACGCGGGCGTTTCCTTCCTGCTGCCGAGTATTCGTTTGTAACCCAGGTCGATGGGCGTGGCGTCTATTCGTTCTGTATGTGTCCCGGCGGCTTTGTCATCCCGGCAGCCACCGACCGCGAGCAGGTCGTGGTCAACGGCATGAGTCCGGCCAATCGTGGAACGGCGTGGTCGAACAGCGGGATGGTTGTCGAGGTTCGTCCCGACGATCTTGAAGGTGGCGACGATGTGTTGAAGGTCATGCGCTTCCAGCAGCAACTGGAGCGGCTCTGCTGGCAGCAGGCTAACATGAAACAGACGGCGCCGGCACAGCGTATGGCCGACTTTGTGAACGGGCGCCTCAGTTACGACCTGCCCCGCAGCAGCTATGCGCCGGGCTTGCTTTCAAGTCCGCTGCACTTCTGGTTGCCACCGATGATCAGCCATCGCCTGCAGCAGGGCTTTAAGACCTTTGGTCGCCAGGCTCACGGTTTCCTGACCAATGAGGCTGTTCTGATAGCGGTCGAGACGCGCACCAGCAGTCCTGTACGCATCGTTCGCGACGCTGCCACCCTGCAGCATGTCCGCCTCGAAGGGCTCTTCCCCTGTGGCGAAGGTGCAGGCTATGCCGGCGGTATCGTCTCGGCTGCTGTCGACGGTGAACGTTGTGCCGAAATGTGTGCCAAATATCTCGGCCGATAATTTTTTTTAGGGAATTATCAACCTGAAACGTATTATAAGCGTAAGTCAAAAACATTCATTAAATTATGGCTAATAGATATTTGTTAGGCTTTGACGTCGGCAGCTCGTCAGTCAAAGCATCATTGGTAAACGCCGACAGCGGCAAGTGTGTAGCTTCAGCCTTCTACCCTGAGAAGGAGGCTCCGATAATGGCAGCCAAGGCCGGATGGGCAGAGCAGGAGCCTGATTCGTGGTGGGAGTATGCAAAGCTCTCGCTGAAGAAGATTATGGCCGATGCCGGCGCTACGGCCGACGAAGTGAAGGCCATTGGTATCTCCTACCAGATGCACGGTTTGGTTTGCGTCGATAAGAATCTTCAGGTGCTTCGGCCCTCAATCATCTGGTGTGACTCGCGCGCCGTGCCATACGGTGAGAAAGCATTCAATGACTTAGGCGCCGACAAGTGCCTGAGCCACTTGCTGAACTCGCCCGGCAACTTCACTGCAGCTAAACTGGCTTGGGTGAAGGCCAACGAACCCGAACTGTATAGTAAGATATATAAGGTGATGCTGCCCGGCGACTATCTGGCAATGCGCCTGAGCGGTGTCGCCAATACGACGGTCAGCGGACTTTCCGAGGGCATGTTCTGGGACTTCAAGGAGAATCAGCCCGCTCAGTTCCTGCTTGACTATTATGGCTTCGACCGTCAG
>OCTX012175057.1_pt1 | contig 15319 bp, 12 predicted proteins | sample 1539691 | NCBI WGS metagenome assembly OCTX01 (sample SAMN02144231, study PRJEB22623) | gut metagenome | biome: sheep rumen | host: Ovis aries | place: New Zealand | reverse complement strand
TAAAATAATTAATCTTTAAATTTGATGGCTTAATTATCCTTCTTTATTATATTGTCTTCCATGGAGTTTACTTTACATTCAAAAAAACAATTGAAATATCGAGTTGTTTTTTTTCCTCTATTACACTTGTTCGTAGTGTTTGCAAATTTTACACAACAAAAATACCCTGAGTTAAAAACTCAGGGTATTTTTTTCTTATTAATCTTTTTTATTTAATGTTTCTACTACTTCATCTACATCAACGTAGTGAACAGCACAAGCTTCTTCTAAAGTTTCGTATGCTGAAATGGGGCATTCTAAGCAATGCATTCCAACATCTAATAACACTTGTGCTTTTTCTGGCATATGTTCAAGAATCTCATGTATTTGAGTTTCTTTTGTTACTTTAAATTCTTCTTCCATTCTCTTCTCCTTGTCTAAATTTGTTTCAAAAACAATTTATATTAATCATTATAATTTATTGTTAAAAATCCTGTCTAATAATGTATTTTGTTGACTTACAAATAGTACCACATTTTCCAGTAAAAGTCTAGACAAAAGCCAAAACTCTAACTATAATGCGCATTATTGGAAGAGGTGATTACTATTTTTATCATTCTATTTTTTATTATTCTAATTTTTAATTTACTGGTCTGTTTGTTTTCAATTTATTATTTTATTCAGACTAAGTTCTTTCATAATCTTCAAGGTTCTAAACTTAAACTAAAACTAAAAGAAGGTCACAATTGAAATTTTTTATATTTATTTTCTCTACTTTTTGTTCACTAATTGTTTCTTTTTTCTTATTACTATTTTTCAAAGATATATTGCTAAACAATACTTTTCAGATACCAGACATTAAAGTTATCAAGTTCTTGGTTTCAGATGAACAACTATGGAACATCGTTAGATTGTTGTTTGTTTCTAGCCTTTTTCTATCTAATCTTTTTATCTTCCATTTTATTATTAATAAACTCTTTAAAACGCAAAACAACACTTCTATTTCAAAAGCCCCTGATTTTGGATTGCTAATTGGTAAAGATCTAAACAACAATAATATCTATATTCCAGAAAAGAGCATGTATCAAAACATCTTAGTCATTGGTTCTATTGGTTCTGGAAAAACATCTTCTGCAATGTACCCTTTCACTAAGCAATTAATTAAATACAAAAGTAATATCTCTAAAGAAAAACTTAGCTTTTTAATACTCGATGTAAAAGGAAACTATTATTCTAAAGTCTTAAGTTTTGCAGAATCTTATAATCGTTTGGACGATGTTATCGTAATAGAATACGGTGGAAAGTTTAAATACAATCCTCTAGATAAACCTGACTTAAAAGCCTCTGTTCTAGCCAACAGATTAAAAACAATAATGCTATTATTTTCTCCGAATAATACAGAGTCTTATTGGCTTGATAAGGTCGAACAGGTTTTAGAAAGTTGTATTGTTCTTTTAAGAGCTGCTTATGATGGATATTTTACTTTCTATGAAGTAAATAAACTTGTCTGTGAAAAAGATTACTACACAATCTTAAAAGACTTAATAAGAACAAACTTTAACAAAGGTTTATATGATTCTAGTCAATGTTATTCCATATATCATAGTTTTGAATTCTTAGATTCTGATTACTTTTCTTTAGATGATAGAACTTACAATTTATTAAAATCAGAGATTACGAGAATTACAAATTGCTTTGTTTCTAACTATAAAGTTAAACAAACTTTTTGCCCTTCTAAAGACGAAGAAAACTTTTATGGTTTTGATGATGTTTTAGAAAATGGTAAAATCGTTGTTTTAAATATGAATGTGGCTGAATATAAAAACTTAGCAAAGATTATAGCTGCCTATTTAAAACTCGATTTTCAAACTGACGTGTTAAAACAACTAAGTAAAAAATCTAGTAAAGACATTCGCCCTAGTGTATTTATCTCTGATGAATATCAAGAATATGTTACCTCTTCCGATGCTGATTTTTATTCACAATCAAGAGAATCAAAATGTATAAATATCGTTTCTACACAAAGCTATACTTCGATTCTTAACACAATAAAAGATCAGTCATCTACTAAAGTAATTATTCAAAATTTAGTTAATAAACTATGTTTTAGAACGGATGATATTTTTACAATTGAAGACTTACAAAAGCAAATCGGAAAAGAAGAAAAAAAGAAAGTTTCAAAAACCTATTCGGAAAGTTCAAAAGAAAGTAAATATGACATTATTCATAAAAACTTTATTTCTTCTCAGGGTAATATATCTGAAAGTGTTAATACCTTTTATCAAAACGATTATGTGTTCGATTCTAACTTCTTTACTCAATCTCTAAAGTCTTTCCAATGTCTTGGTTTTCTTTCTACTGGTGATGAAATACTAAAGCCTCAACAACTGCAAATGATTCCATATTTCAAGGAGGATTCACAAAATGAAAAAACATAAATTAATAATTTTTATTAAATTATTCATACTCTTTTTGCTTATATTTTTTTCTTATATTAATTTCTCTTATGCAGCAAATGCTGATGTTATAATCAAAATTGGGACTGCATTTAAAACGATTAAAATATGGTTATTTTCAATCTCTACACCAGCAGCTGCTGTATCTATTACTGTTGGATTATTTATGAAAAAATTTAGTTTTGGTGACGAAGAAAAAATGAGAATTGCTAAAAAGATTATACGTGGTACTTTTATTTCTTATGGATTAATAATATTGCTAGATCTTATATTGTCAGCTGTTGAATCACTACTTGTATAGGAGGATTTGTTGGAATCTTATTTTTCTCAAACTCAGTTATCTGAAATCATAATACAAACTATCAATCAGATTTTTAGTACAATGTTTTCTTCAATAGATAACACTCTCTATACAAATTTGGATAATCTAGTCTTTATTAATAAAGATATCCTTAATGGTTCAATCTTTAAAAACTTACTTGGTGCCAACACATTAAGTGGCCTTGTGTATCTTGCTGATGCGATGCTTGCCGGTATTTTAATATACTATGTAATTAGATATTTTTATTCTAACTTTGTTGATGTTAGAATTGAAGAACCTCATCAATTCTTCTTTAAACTATTAATCTTTGCCTTTGCAATAAATGGCTGTTACTTAATATTAGAACAAATAATTAATATTAATTATTTCTTATCTTCTTCCATACAAGAACTTGGAAAGAGCACTACTGGTATGGATATAAGTTTTTCACAACTATTGTTAAACACCAATAAGTTTATTGGTAATGATATCTCCTCTATTAATTTTATGTCTTTTGATGGTATTTTAAAAAGTTTCATTTCTGTTGGATTAATCGGTTTAGCTTTGAATTATTCTTTGCGATTTATATTGCTGCAGGTTTTGATTCTTTTTGCTCCCTTTGCTATCTTAAGTTTAATGACCTGCTCTACTTCTTGGATCTTTCAAGCTTGGAGCAAGGCTTTTTTATCGCTACTTATTGTTCAAATATTCGTTCCTATAGTTATAATTATTATCTTTAACATAGACCCATCTAACAAAGTTTTATTTGTTGGTGGTATCTATGTAATGTCTAAAATTAATAGTTATGTCAGAGAAATCTTTGGTGGTATTAGCTCTGAATTTTCATCAAGCTTGCCTGTTTCGCCCGGATTAATTAAGAAATAAAGAAAGGATTTTATGAAATTTATCATCCCTAAAAACTATAACTATCACCTAAAAATATTAGGAGTAATTGACTATCCCACTGCAATATTTAATTTCGTAATACTAGCCTTGCTTTGGATTATACTTTCTCCACTTTTTCCTAACATATTGCGGAAAACTGCCGTGGTAATTATTCTTTATTTACCGGTATTGTTGATAACTTTAGTTGAAAGTCAAAACGAAAGTCCCGTGTATCAAATCTATTATATTCTTAAGTTCTTGCTGAAACCCAAGATTTATCTGTATTTTTGATATTTATGTAAACTTGCTAACTTTAATTTTTTATTGTAAATTGACCTAGTAGATGATATAATACAAACACTAAAATTTTGGAGGTCAAACAATGAAAATTGAGCAAGGTGAATCTTCTTTAATTTCATCATCAACTTCTATTTCGGATTTATTCTTTACTGAGTATTTATCTCAAGCTAATGGTGACTTTGTTAAAGTTTACATGTACTTATATTTCATTTCTAAGTACAACAATGACTTAAAAATTAATGACTTAGCAAAGAAGTTAGAATTGCCTTTAAAAACAATTCAAGACGCCGTAAAGTATTGGGAAGAACAAGGCTTATTAATTAGAAAAGGCCAAGGATTTGTTTTGACTAATATATTAGAAGTTGAAATTCAAAAATTATATAAACCAAAAGTTTCATTGTCTCCAGAAAATATGAAAGCTATTTCAGATAATAAGATTAGAGCTAAGGCTATTACAGCTATTAACAATGAGTTTTTCCAAGGTGTAATGTCTCCAAGTTGGTATGGCGATATTGATCTTTGGTTTAAGAAATATAATTTTGATGAAGAAGTAATGATTGCATTATTCAGATATTGTTTCAATCGTTCTGCTTTAAACAGAAACTATGTAGCAACCGTTGCAAATGCTTGGAATAAGAGTAAGATTCAAAGTTTCTCAGATTTAGATGCTTACTTCCAAAAGCAAGAAAAACTAAATGAACAATGCAGAGATATCAAGAAGAAACTAAGATTGACTCGTAATTTATCAATGTTTGAAGAAGCATATGTTGAAAAATGGATTACGAATTATGGATATAATTCTGATGTAATTGATTTAGCATTAATGAAAACTACATCAAAATCTAATCCTTCATTTGAATATTTAGACAAATTAATATCAGACTGGCACGAAAGAAATTACAAAACAGCTGATCAAATTAAGAAATATTTAGAAACTAAGAAAACAATGCCTGTTCAAAAAGATACTAAATCAGGCAAGGATTCAAAACTTATTAAGCATAATTATTCAAGTTTAAGTGACTTCTATGTAAACGCTGATGATGAAGATTAGTAAAAACTAATATAAAGAGGTGATTAAATGGACGCTAATTTAAAGACTCTTCTAAAAGAATATGAACAAAAAAGAAACTTAGCCGAAGTAAGGGCTGCTCAAAAGAAAGAAGATTTATATAAAAAGATTCCTGAACTAGCTAAGCTAGAAGAAGATTCTAATATTTATGCATTAGACTCTATTATCAAATCTCTTAACTCTGGTAATGCTGATAAAACATTATCAAAGAATCTTAAAAGTAACACTACAAAAAAGAATCAAATTCTTAAAGATAATGGTTATGATATTCATTATTTAGATCCTGAATATGAATGTAAAAAATGTAATGACACCGGATATGTAGACAATAAAGGTAACAAAGAATTATGCTCTTGTATCAAACAAAAGCTATACAACATTGCTTATAACAACTCAAATATTTATGATTTAGAAAATCAAAACTTTGATAAATTTATATTAGATTACTATTCAGATGAATCTAATAAAGAAAAATATGGCACTAAAGTTTCACCTAAAAAGAACATTGAAAAGATTCTTAAAACATGTCACAATTTCGTAGATAATTTTGATGATGTTAAAACAAACAACTTATTATTCTGTGGTGCTACAGGACTAGGAAAGACATTCTTATCATCTTGTATCGCTAACGAAATGATTAAAAAAGGTAAGGTTGTTTTATATCAAACAGCTCCACTTATGTTAGATCAAATCATTGATTATAAGTTTGGAAAATCAGATAAAAACGTATTTGAAGCCGTGCTAAATGCTGATTTATTAATCATCGATGACTTAGGTGCAGAAACCGTTAATGCTTTAAAGAATACTGAAATATTTAATATTATTAATTCTAGAATATTAAATCAAAACAATAAGATAACAAAGACAATCATCTCAACAAATCTTTCACTAGACGATTTAAATTCTGTTTATGAAGAGAGAATTACATCTAGATTAATTAGTAATTATGATTGTTGTTTATTTTATGGTGATGATATAAGAATCCAAAAGAAATTAAAAAAATAAAATAAAAAAAGAAGTAGTTAAATACTACTTCTTTTTATTTGTTCTTATTTGCTTTCAGAATCCTCATTAGCAACATTTTCTTCTTCGTCTGGAGATATTGTTTCAATACTTACAATCTTTCCTCCATCATTTGTTCTCATCAATGTTACACCTTGAGTATTTCTTCCTAATACAGAAACATCTTTTGCTGGAATTCTAATTACTGTTCCGTTGTCTGTAATCATCATTACATCATATCTGTCATCGCAGATTCTAATTCCAACGATTTCACCAGTTTTAGGAGTAATCTTATATGTAATAACACCTTTTCCACCTCTAGTTTGTACTCTGTATTCTTCAAGTTCTGTTCTCTTTCCAAATCCGTTTTCTGTTATTGATAATAATGTTCCGTTCTTTCTATCAAAGATCTTTTCCATACCAATAACATAATCGTCTGAATCAAGTCTAATTCCAATAACACCTTGTGCTGTTCTTCCTACTGGACGAACGTCTTTTTCACTAAATGTTATGCAGATACCTTTTCTTGTAACAAGTACTACATCATTATTTCCATCTGTTAATCTAACATCAATTAATTCATCATTCTCTTCTTTTAAGTTGATTGCAATTAATCCTGTCTTCTTACCAGAATCATATTCTTTTAATGGTGTCTTCTTGATTAAACCAGAACGTGTTGCCATTAATAAGAATTCACTATCTTCAAATGATTTTAATGGAATAACTGCTGTGATTTTTTCACCTGGCTCTAACGCTAATAAGTTAACAATAGCTGTTCCTTTAGCTGTTCTTCCACCTTCTGGAATATCAAATCCTCTTAATCTATACATCTTACCTTTATTACTAAAGAATAAAATTGTATCATGTGTTGAAGCTTTGAATATTTGTTTTACAAAATCTTCTTCACGAGTTGTTAATCCTGCAATTCCTTTTCCACCACGTTTTTGGCTTCTATATGTATCAAGAGGAACTCTCTTAATATATCCAAAGTGTGTTAAAGAAATAATTGTTTCTTCGTCTTTGATTAGATCTTCTTCCTCGAATTCGCCTTGAGCTCTTACGATTTTTGTTAATCTATCATCACCGAATTTTTCAATTGTTTCTAATGATTCTTCTTTGATTAAGTTATAAACAAGTTTTTCATCAGCTAAGATTGCTCTTAAGTGCTCGATTAATTCCATTAATTGTTTATATTCTTCTTCAATCTTTTCACGTTGTAATCCTGATAATCTACGTAATTGCATATCTAAGATTGCTTGTGCTTGAATATCGTCAAGTCCGAATCTTTCCATTAATCTTTCTTTTGGATCATCATAAGATGCTCTAATAATCTTGATTACTTCATCAATATTATCAATAGCAATTCTTAAACCTTCCAAAATATGAGCTCTTGCTAAAGCTTTATCTAAGTCGAATTTTGTTCTTCTCTTAATAACTTCTCTTCTATGATCAATGTAGTAATCTAAACATTGTCTTAAAGTTAAGATTTTTGGAACATTATCAACCAAAGCAAGAATGATAACACCAAATGAGTTTTGCATTTGAGTATTCTTGTAAAGTCTGTTTAAAACAACTTGAGCATTTGCATCTCTCTTTAACTCTACAACAACTCTAACTTTCTCTTCTCTATCTGATTCATCTCTTACTTCAGAAATTCCTTCAACTTTCTTATCTTTAGCTAAATTGTTGATATCAATTATTAGTTTAGCTTTGTTTACTTGGTATGGTAAAGATGTAATAACGATCTTTTGTCTGTTGCCTGCCATTTCTTCAATTTCAGCTTCAGCTCTTTGAACGATCTTTCCTTTACCTGTTAAGTAAGCTTCTTTAATTCCATCTTTTCCAAGTATTGTAGCTCCTGTTGGGAAATCAGGTCCCTTAACTATTTTTAATAAATCTTCATCAGTTATTTCAGTATCTTCTTCTCTACATTCAACCATCTTAATAACTGCACTTAAAACTTCTTTTAAGTTGTGTGGTGGAATATTTGTAGCCATACCTACTGCAATTCCTGAAGATCCGTTTACTAATAATGCTGGGAATCTATTTGGTAGAACTGTTGGTTCTTGTCTAATACCATCAAAGTTAGGCATGAAATCAACTGTGTTCTTCTCTATATCTTGAAGCATTTGCTCTGCAATTTTAGACATTCTAGCTTCAGTGTAACGGTAAGCAGCAGCTCCATCACCATCGATAGAACCAAAGTTTCCATGTCCATCAATTAATGGATATCTCATTGTGAAATCTTGTGCTAATCTAACCATAGCATCGTAAACAGATGCGTCACCATGTGGATGGTATCTACCTAAAACGTCACCAACAGTAGTAGCTGATTTTCTATAAGGCTTCTCTGTTGTTAAACCATCTTCATACATTGTATAAAGAATACGTCTATGAACCGGTTTTAAACCATCTCTTACGTCTGGTAATGCACGTTGTACTATAACGCTCATTGCATAGTCGATATATGCTGTCTTCATTTCATTAACGATTTCTCTGTTAATTATCTTTCCGTCAGACCATACTTCTTCTTCTTTTTTATTGTCGCTCATAAATACCTCTTTTCTTGTATTTTACACGAATTTATTATACTAAAACGCACTATAAAATGCAAGAAAAAATATGCTTTTTTTGCTTGTTTTTTCGCCATTTTCGGGCATTTTTGCTATGTAATTTTTACATGTAGATTTACATAATTTTTAATATAAAAATTTTAGTTGTTTTTTATAAAATTTTGACATTATGCTAACTTTTTTGCAAGCTCAATTTCTTCTTCTGTGATGTTAAAATTTTTATTATTATTCTTAATTAAGCTATGTAAGTTCTCAATAATTCTTGCCTGTTTTATGGTATTTTCCGTTGGCATAACCTTGTTTAAAAGATTCTGCATCTTCTTATACTCTTTCTCCATACCAGTAAAATCCCTGTTTTCAAAACACTCTTTCCAGTTGTTATTATACTTATTTAACTTCTCTAATGAGTTTAATTGATCATTAAAACTCTCTTTTATATTTGCTTCAATACTATCCATTATAGTTTTGGTTCCATTAGTTAATGTTGTGGAAACTTCAGCACTTATTTCTTTATTAGCACTAGCTCTACTTATTGAATTCGTAACGGCTTCTCCGACTTCTCCAATTATATTTCCATTTTTTAAAGTATTGTATGCTTGTGTTATATTTTGAAAAACTGTAGATGCTAATCCTCCTCCAACTTCCTTTGCCATCTCAACAGCCTTTTGAATTCCTCCTTGTAATCCATTATTAACTAAGGCATCTTTTATTCCTATAACTGCATCTTCTAAAAAATTCGGAAGCAAAGCTCTTATTCCTACATCTAATCCAGAGTTAATAGTCTTCCATAAATTCGATTGTAAAAAACTATTCTGTTGATTTGATAAACTCGTATTATTTGTTAAAGTATTGCTTAAACTATTAGTTAAATTATTACTAATTATACTTGTTAAATCCATGTTGTCCTCCTTAATTATTAATAATATTTTTTTCATATTCAGATGAATCTATTTTAGAAACAATATGATTAGGTCCTACAAATAATAACGATTCACCCTTATTTAATGATTTAATCTTTATCTTCTCCTTTTCGTTTAAATTAATATTTTCACTTAGTATTTTTATATTTTCTTCCTCCATATTAAAGAAAGCTTTAAACTCAGAATTATTTAATAAGCTCTTTCCAAAAGCTCCATCCTGCAAACTAAACATATCTGAAATATCTTGTGTAATTGCTACTGCACTACCACCATACTTTCTTATAGTTTTAAATATCTTATATATAAAACTAGCAACTTCTTTATTAGATGTAATTCCTATTAACTTCCAAACTTCATCCATATAAATGATTTTATTTTCATTTCGATCACTCTTAATTTTATCCCAAAACAAATCTGTAAAAACAAACATTCCATACTTTAAATTATCTTCACCTAACTCATATACATCGCCTACTATTAAGTTATTATCCAATTCTATATTTGTATAATTGTTAAAAAATTTAAGTGACCCTTTAACAAATGGAATAAGTTTTATCTGATATTTGTAATCTAAATTATTATATAAATCTTCAAATATAGGCATGTCATTTGTAGTTTTGAAATTACCTTTTCTATATAAAGAATCATCGTCAAAAGTAATATTTTTATCTTCATATGTCTTAATTATTCTGGATTCTAAATATCCTTTTTCATCTTCTGTTAAATCACTAAATATCAATTTAAAGAAAGCCATAAGCTTAGAAAGTTTAGTTTGTAAATATCCAGATTGGTCATTCTCTAAACTATCTTTTCTGATATCAAAAATATTAATATATGTATTTGAGCTTGGTCCTATTTTTATTAATGAACCATTAAGTTCATCAACTAAGTTTCCATACTCTCTATCTGGATCTATTACATATTGATTTATATTTAATAAGTGATTTCTTAAAATCATTACCTTATTAAAATAAGACTTGCCAGAACCAGAAGTTCCAAATACACACATATTAGAATTTTTATATTTATCTTGATTAAATCTGTCTATAAAAATTAAACTATCGTTATTTAGATTTGTACCGTACATTATCCCCTTTTTGTCATTAATTGTGGATAAAGTAAATGGATAAGTAACTCCTATAGAACTAGTTAAAATATTTCTTTTAGCTACATTTTTAATATCTTTGTCATTATCCATAAATGGAAGGCTAGATTTAAAAATTGACTCCTGTCTAAAATAACCTTTTTTAGAAACCATACCACTCGATTTTAAAATACTCTCTATCGTGTTTATTTTTCTTTCTAGGACTTTTTTATCTAAATCATAGGTTAGAATATATGTATAAACAAAATACATATCCTCGTTATTAATTTGAATTTCTTTTCTAATATACTTGGCATCATTAATTGAAAACGATGCAATATCACTGTCCTGCCTACTCTCTCCTATCTTCTCTATATCAATAGAATTATTAGATATATTGAATGTTAGCTCTTTTATAACTTTAGCTTTATCCTGCTTTTCAAAATAAACTGAGATATTAATATTCTCATCATTCTCAACAAGCTGTTTAAAAATTAATTCATTATATTCTCTTAAATAATCTACGACTATAAGCCGCGAAAAATAAACTCCATCTATTTCAAAAATCTTAGGATTTTTAAAATTAAAGTAAGATGGACTTAGCAAATCTTTAGTATCAATTTTCCCTTCTTTTATACTTATTCTATCCTCCTTATTTTATAAAACGTTTCGATAACTTTTATTAACTCATTCTTTGAATTAATTACAGCTCCTCTATTACCACAACGTTCTAATAACTCTTTAATTTTATTTACTTTTTCATCAAGTTGATTTTGTTCTGGACTCTCTTTTATTACGATATAAAAATTTTTATTATTAGATTTTTTTATTTGATTAAGACTTTCAATATACTCAATGTAATTATTAAGCAATTGTTGACGTGAAGATTGTTGATTTAAAACTTCTTTATTTTTACTTTTTATATAATCAATATTGGTAGATAAATCTTCTTTTGTACTTTGAATTATTATTTGAATATCAAAATTTATGGACTTAAAAATATTCTTATATGAATTTAAAACTACCTCCTTTTCCATTTCTGATCTTAGAAAAAAATTAATTGGTTCTATTTTTAAAATTCTAATTTTACTATTTTCTTTAGTAAGTATTGTTCCATTTTCTAAAATATCTTCTACACAAAACCAACTTTGTATAGAATTTATTTTTTTATTAAACATTAATCTCCTTTCTTATTTTCTCTATTAAATGAATAAAACAAAACTGCCTGAAAATCAATATTTTCAAGCAGTTTATAAACTTCATTTTATTTAATTCTTCGACTATATATCTAAGTTTTGTACATACTTAGCATTTTCTTCGATGAATTTTCTTCTTGGTTCAATTTCATCACCCATTAAGATTGAGAAAATTTCATCTGCTTTTTCAGCATCATCCATTGTAACCTTTACGAAAACTCTCTTCTCAGGATCCATTGTTGTTTCCCATAATTGTTCAGGATTCATCTCTCCTAAACCTTTGTAACGTTGAATTGAAACATTATCTTTTCCAATTTCAATCATTGTATTATCAAGTTGTTCATCTGTATAACAGTAAATATCTTTCATTCCTTTTTTAGATACTTTGTATAGTGGTGGTTGTGCTAAGAATACGTGTCCTTGCTCAATTAATGGTCTCATGTATCTGAAGAAGAATGTTAATAATAATGTTCTAATATGTGCACCGTCAACGTCGGCATCGGCCATGATAACAACTTTTCCATATCTAATTTTTGATACATCAAAGTTTGCACCAATTCCAGCACCAATAGCTTGAATAACTGGTTTTAATTTATCGTTATCATAAATTTTATCAGCTCTTGCTTTTTCAACGTTAAGCATTTTACCCCATAGAGGTAAGATTGCTTGGTATTTTCTATTTCTACCTTGTTTTGCTGATCCACCTGCAGAGTCTCCTTCGACGATGTATACTTCACATTCATCAGCGTTCTTGCTTGAACAATCAGCTAACTTTCCAGGTAATGTTGTTACTTCTAATGAACTCTTCTTTCTGATATTTTCTCTAGCTTTCTTAGCTGCATCTCTAGCAAGTTTTGCGTTAACACATTTTCCAATAATAGTTTTAGCTATTGATGGATTTTCTTCTAAGAATGCAGATAATTCATCTGATACTAAAGATTGAACAATACCAGCAACATTTGAGTTTCCTAATTTTGTTTTTGTTTGTCCTTCAAATTGTGGCTCTTTAACATCTACTGAAATAACACATGTTAAACCTTCTCTACAATCATCACCAGATAAGTTTTCATCTTTATCTTTAAGCATACCTTTATCTCTAGCATATTGATTGAAAACTTTTGTTAATGCTCTTCTGAAACCTTCAAGGTGTGTACCACCTTCAATAGTATTAATGTTATTAACAAAAGATAATGTATTTTCAGAATATGATGTTGTATATTGCATAGCAATTTCAATTGGATATTCTTGAATTGTTTTTTCAATATAAATTGGATCTTTGTGTAATACTTCTTTCTTTTGATTTAAGAATTCAACAAATGATCTTAATCCACCTTCATATTGGAATTCATTCTTAATAGGAGTTTCTCCTCTTAAGTCTTCTATACTGATATAAAGTCCTTTTGTTAAGAATGCCATTTCTCTCATTCTTTCCATTAGAACATTATAATCGTAATCTAAAGTTTCAAATATTTCAGAATCAGCTAAGAATCTAACTAATGTTCCTGTTTCTTTTGAATCTCCAATCTTCTCTAATGATTGAACTGTTTTTCCTCTTTGGAATTTCATTTGATAAATTCCGCCGTCTCTCTTAATTGTAACTTCAGTCCACTCTGATAATGCATTAACAACTGATGAACCAACACCATGTAAACCACCAGATACTTTATATCCAGAGTCTCCACCAAATTTTCCACCAGCGTGTAAAACTGTATAAACTGTTTCAGCTGCAGATATTTTTGTTTTAGGGTGAATATCAACTGGGATACCTCTACCATTATCTTGTACTGAAATAACGTTTCCTGGTTCAATTTTAATTTCTATTCTATTACAATATCCAGCTAATGCTTCATCAACACAGTTATCTACAATTTCATAAACTAAGTGATGTAATCCTCTGATTGAAACAGATCCGATGTACATACCTGGTCTTTTTCTAACTGCTTCTAGTCCTTCTAGAACTTGAATTTGATTTGCATTATACTCATGATCGAACTTTTCCATTAATTCCTCCGTTTAATTTTTAAAACTTATTTTATATACTTTTTTAAAACAAAAATCTAATAAAATTCTATATAAAAATTAATATAAATTTTACTTATAAAAAATGCTTAAAAGTATAATAAAATCAAGCTTTTCTAACCTTTCATATTATATGAATAAAAACCTTTTTTGTCAAGCATTTTTATAGCCTTAAAACCTTGTTATTTCAACAAAATTTTGCCGTTGTTTACATAAAAATTAGTACTATTTTCTAAATCTATTTTTTCTGTACAAGTTATAATTACTTGTATATTATTTATACTTTTTAAGAAATTAGTAATTCTCTTTTGATCAAGCTCTGACATAAAGTCATCAAGTAATAAAATAGGATATTCCCCTATCTCATCATTTATAACCTCTAATTCTGCCATTTTTAGCGATAATATGGCCGTTCTATTTTGTCCTTGTGAACCATAAATATCTACCTCGTCGCCATTAATTAAAATTTTAAAGTCATCTCTATGGCATCCAACTGATGAGAATCCTCTATATTTATCTTTTTCTCTATTCTTTTTTAACTTCTCTAAACACTTCTCTTTTGATTCGCAATCTGTTTTATATACTATTGAAATATCTTCATCTGTAATATTACTGTGAATCTCTTTTATTTTTTCTTTTATCTTCTCAATAAATTCATTTCTATATTGATAAACATTTTCAGAATATTCAGCTAATTTTTCATCATATACATCAAGCATATCATCAGATATATTTCTTGATTTTAAATAATTATTTTTTTGTTCTAAGTTTTTCTTATAATTATTTAAATTATAAATATAATTTTTTCTTAACTGACTTATCATCATATCTAAAAATTTTCTTCTAACCGCAGATTCATCTTTTAATAAATTAATATCCTCTGGTGAAAAAATTACTATATTTATATTTCCTAATAATTCACTTAACTTATTTAACTTAACACCATTTACAGAAATTGATTTATCATCTCCTAAAAATAAATCAATATATCCTTCTCTATCCTTCTTTTGAAATTCTGTGTGAATTTTAAAGAAGTCTTTTTCTTTCATAATAACTTGTTTCTCTTTTGATGTTCTAAAAGACTTTCCAAGCGCACTAAAAAAGATTGCTTCAAGTATATTAGTTTTTCCTTGAGCATTATTTCCATAAATAATATTTATGTTTTTATTAAATTCAATTATCTGATTTTCATAATTACGAAAATTTTCTACTTTAATATTTTTAATAAACATTATTATTCCTTAAAATAAAAATAAGTTATCCACATTTAGTAAAAAGAATGTGAATAACTTATTCTATAATTAATCATTTTTTAATCTGATTGGAAGAATCATATATTTGTAATCTCCATCATCTTCAACACTTCTTACTATACATGGTGAAATTGCTGTTCCAAAATCAATATATACTTCTTCATCATCTATATTTCTTAAAACATCTAAGAAATATTTAGGATTAAATCCTGCTTCTAATTCTTTTCCTTCTGTTGTAACTATTAATTCTTCTTTAGCATCACCTGTTTGATTAGTACATGA
>OCTX012258333.1_pt1 | contig 15320 bp, 8 predicted proteins | sample 1539691 | NCBI WGS metagenome assembly OCTX01 (sample SAMN02144231, study PRJEB22623) | gut metagenome | biome: sheep rumen | host: Ovis aries | place: New Zealand | reverse complement strand
ATGGATGTGCATGGTAATGGTTGTTATACGTCGCAGGCTGCCATGAAACTCTACAACCGACAGAACGAACATCTTGGAGATGCTGCTGAGCGTACGGCTGTGATGGCGAAGTGGTTGGGGACTGCCAAGTATCCATCATCCCGACTGACTGAAAACTGGCAACGTCTCATCTGGCATCAGTTCCACGATGACTTGACGGGAACAAGCATCCCCCGTGCTTATGAGTTTTCTTGGAATGACGAACTGATTGGTTTGAAGACGTTCTCGGATATCATGTCGCATGGTGTTTCGGGCATTGTTCGTAAGATGAACACGCAAGTGGCTGGTCAGCCCGTCATCGTCTATCAAAACGAAGCATTCCCTGCTGCCTCTATCGCTGAGGTGAGCCTTGACAATGCTGCTAATTATCAGGTTACTGATGCCAAGGGAAAACGGGTGTTGTCTCAGGTGGTTAGGAAAAATGGCAAATACAGCCTTCTCTTCGAGGCCAATGCTCCATCAACGGGTTTCTCTGTCTATAGCATGAAAGCATCGGGTAAGGCGAAAATCACAACTTCTTCCTCTCGGCAGATAGAGTCATCGCGCTATGCATTGACCGTGAATGAGCAGGGCGACATTATTTCTCTCCTCGACAAGCAAACCAACAAACAGTTAGTTGCAGAGGGTAAGAGCATCCGATTGGTTGTCTTTGATGACTGTCGTTCTGAGGCCTGGCCTGCATGGGAAATACAGAAGGCTACGCTCGATAAGACTCCCCTACCCGTTCATGATGCCGTGGAAATCACGTCAGAAAAAGGTCCGTTGCGCCAGACGCTGACAATCAAGAAAAAGTATGGCGAATCGGACATCGTGCAACACATTCATCTCTATGAAGGTAATCTGGCAGAAAGAATCGACTTTGAAAACGAAGTAGACTGGCGTTCGTTGAATGCGTTGCTCAAGGCTGAGTTTCCTCTAAGCGTGAGCAATTCCGAAGCTACCTATGACATCGGCCTCGGTAGTGTGAAACGCGGTAACAACCGTGATAATCTCTTCGAGGTGTATGCGCATCAATGGACAGATCTCACCGACCGCAATGGCGACTATGGCGTAACATTACTCACCGACTCACGCTATGGTTGGGATAAGTCGAATGATAACACCATGCGTCTCTCGTTACTCTATTCTCCTAAACCAAAAAACAGCTATACCTATCAAGCTCGTCAGGACTTCGGACATCATGTGTTCACCTATAGTTTGGTTGGTCATGCTGGTCCGTTGAATCCCATCTCTGCCGTGCGTCATGCTGATGGTTTGAATAGTCCATTGCGTACTTTCTTGGCTACCAAACATAAGGGTGAACTGGGACGTGAATTTTCTTTCCTCAGCACGGATAATCCGAATGTTGTCGTAAGGGCATTGAAACAAGCTGAGACGAGCGATGAACTGGTTGTGCGTGTCTATGAATTAGGTGGAAAATCTCTTCAAAAGGCAAACATCACTTTTGCTGGAAACATCATGAAGGCTGTTGAGGCGGATGGTACAGAACGAACCATCAAGTCTGCTTCATTTGACGGTCGTTCGTTGCAGGTGGAAATCAAACCGTATAGCGTGAAGACTTACAAGGTGGTTCTCGCATCTCCTTCCATGCAAAAATCGAATCCAGCTAACGAAACGCTACAAGCCGCGTGTCTCTCACTTCCTTTCGACCGCCATTGCTTCAGTTATAATGAGTTCCGTAGTGCTGCCAACTTCGAGGGAGGGTATAGTTATGCAGCGGAATTGTTGCCTGATGATGGTATCGAAGTCAACGGCATTCCTTTCCGTTTCGGTGAGAAAGATGCTGCCAACGGACTTTCTTGTCGGGGCAATATATTGGATTTGCCTGATAACGCCAATGGTCGTCGTCTTCATCTTCTCATGGCTTCCGACAATGGCGACCGACAGGCTGTATTCACCATGGGTAAGAATCGCCAGACATTCACCGTACCTTATTACACGAACTTCATTGGCCAGTGGGGACATGATGGTCAGACGACAGGTTTCCTGAAGGATGCAGAAGTAGCATGGGTGGGAAGTCACCGCCACTCTTCCGGTGGTGATGAACCTTACGAATTTACGTATATGTTCCGTGTTACGCTCGACATTCCTCAAGGGGTACGTAGTGTGCAACTGCCCGATGATGAACACCTCGTTATCTTTGCCGCTACCTTGGCTAATGATGAGGCAGACTTGCAACCTGCTGCTCCACTGTTCAAGACATCATTGCTCACATCTGAAGCACAGGCTAAAGCGGCTCAAGAGAAAAGCAATGAACCAAACTTGCTGAAAGACGCAAAGATTATCGACGTATCGGGTGAGGTGAATGATAATGAGCGTGCCGGTCATCTGGTGGACGGAAACGAACAGACGAAATGGTGTGATAGTAAGGCTGCACCTAATTACGTGGTGTTCGACTTTGGAAAGACCACTTCGGTGAAGCGCTGGCGAATGGTCAATGCTGCATGTGAACATTCTTCTTACATCACTCGCACCTGTCTGTTACAAGGTCGCAACGATGTAAACGAAGAATGGAAGACACTCGACATGTTCGATGGCAACCGCAAGAATATCGTAGAGCGTAGTTTCACCCCTACTTCCGTGCGATATGTTCGTCTCTATGTCATCAGTCCTACGCAAGGTTTCGACCAAGCCGCCCGTATCTACGAACTGGGATTGTATTGATCAGTCACCAATGGCAGATGTGATAAAACCCTGCCGAACAAGTTTCTTGTAATTATCTTTATAAACATATTGTTTCTGATGCCTAAACGTATCGTTTACGCTGGCTAAATGTATCATTTGCGAGGCGCAAATAAATAAATACTATGTTTCAACGGTGAAGGATGTGAAGGATGTGAAGGATAGTTTTGCGACTTTCCTTATAGGAAATTATTTACCCCCGACCTAAATGATTTTCTATATACGAAAGTTAGTATTTCATCCTTCACATCCTTCACACCCTTCACCATGTCTTACATCGAACTCACGTTTTATATGAAGCATGGGATTTTGTGGATGATTATTTTCGATATGGCATTCTCATTAAAGGCGATGTAGAGTTTTGGTAAAGATTATAGTGTTTTTTGCCAATTAATATGCGAAGTTACTCCGTCTCAACAAAAAACAAAAAAAGATTCTTTGTTATGCGCTTGAAATTCCGTAACTTTGCATAGTGAGGAATTCAACTAAAGAATAAGATATGTCTGCGTTAAATGATTTAATAGCACAAATAGAAAACGAAGACTTACGCAAGAGAATTGATGCGGAAGTAAAGCGTCTGTTGAAGCAGAAGAAATTTGGGTTGGTCTTTGAAGATCATTTTCCCGAGGGTCTCATAGAAGGGCCAATTTATCCAACATTAAGAGTGATGGACCAAGTGGAACATGCACCCGACAAATCTTTGTGGCATGCTTTGATAGAGGCAGACAACTATTACGCATTGCAGCTGCTGGCATATCTATATCCAGGGATGGTGGATTGCATCTATATCGACCCCCCGTATAATACGGGAGCGCGGGACTGGAAATACAACAATGACTACGTTGATACTTCTGACCAATACCGTCACTCTAAATGGCTTTCGATGATGAAGCGCCGTTTGTTGTTGGCAAAGAAGTTATTGAATCCGAAGGACTCTGTGCTGATTGTTACTATTGATGAAAAGGAATATCTGCATCTGGGATGCTTGTTGGAAGAGTTGTTTCCTGAGGCAAGGATGCAGATGGTAAGCGATGTAATTAATCCTAGCGGTTCTTCCAGAAAAGACTTATTCAGTAGAAGTGATGAGTATATTTTCTTCGTGTTGTTTGGCGAAGCAAAAGTTATATATAATAGAAACAATATGCTTTACCGTATTGAAGAAAGAAAAGCGAGGTGGGATGGACTTGTTAGAAGGGGAGCAACAGGGAAACGTAATGCTAGACCCAATCTTTTTTATCCACTATTTTTCAACAAATTCAATGGTAAATTTGTAGCCACAGGTAAACCTTTGCCAAAAGACATGAATAGAAATGAAATAGTACCTCCAAATGGTTGTTTTGCGCTATTTCCTATAAGTACAAATGGTGATGAAGCAACATGGGGTGTTAGCAATGAGAAATTTATTGAAAAGTTCGCTAAGGGATATATAAGGTTTGGTGAATGGAAACCTGGGACCGAGTTTCGTACTGTTTCACATTTACAAGAAGGTATGATAGCTGCATTAGAAAGAGGAGAAATTGACATTCTTGGGAAAGATGAAGATGGCGCGTATATTTTAGGTGTGTCAAATAAACCAGTAACACCAATGACTACATGGGTACAACAATCTCATAGTGCTGGTGATTTTGGAACTAGGTTGTTAAAATTAATTTTTCCTACAGCTCGTTTTTCTTTTCCAAAATCCCTCTATGCTGTTCATGACACCATCCGTTTCTTCGTTGCCAACAAACCCAATGCTTTGATTGTTGACTTCTTTGCGGGCAGTGGCACAACGCTCCATGCTGTAAATCTGTTGAATGCAGAAGATGGTGGAAATCGTCGTTGCATTATGGTAACAAACAATGAGGTTTCTGACCAAGAAGCAAAAGCATTGACAAAACAAGGATATAAGCCTGGTGATGAGGAATGGGAGCGATTGGGTATTGCCCGATATGTGAACTGGCCTCGTACCATCTGTAGCATTGAAGGACACGACGTGAATGGTCAGCCCTTGAAAGGAGAATACATTGGTACAGACCATCGGGAGATGAAAGAAGGATTTGAGGCAAATTGTGTTTTCTTCAAGCTCAACTTCCTTGATAAGACAGCTGTTGCTTTAGGTCGTCAGTTTAGTGAACTTTTACCCATGCTTTGGATGAAAGCAGGTGCCATAGGAACATGTCCTCAGTTGGAGAATGACGAAATACCAGAAATGCTTGTGTTGCCAGATAACCATTTTGCCGTACTGACAGACGAAAAGGTTTTCAACCTATTTGTTGATGAAGTAAATCAGCATGAAGAAATCACGATGGTCTATCTCGTAGTAGATAGTGATATGATGTATCGTGAGATGGCTCGTTTATTCCCTAAAAAACAAACTTGTCAACTGTATCGTGACTATTTAGATAATTTCCGTATTAACCAAACAAGATAATAACATGTTAGTCGAATTGATAACTTTCCAAAAACGTGCTTTAGAAAAATTGCGCAATCAGTGTGCGGCTGCTCATAATGAATATCGAAATAATAGAGAGAACCAAGTGGTATCATTCACTGCCCCTACAGGTGCTGGCAAGACCATCATCATGTCGGCACTGATAGAAGATATTTTGTTTGGTAATGAAAAGTATGTTGAACAGCCCGATGCCATCTTTGTATGGTTGTCTGACTCTCCAGAGCTTAATTTGCAATCAAAAGAGAAAATTGATGCGAAGGCTGATAAGATAAAACTCGATAAGTGTATAGTCATTTCTGATGATAAATTCGACCGTGAAACGTTTGAAGAAGGATATATTTATTTCCTTAATACCCAAAAACTGAGTCGAAGCAGTAACTTGACACAACACTCTGATAATCGACATTATACGATATGGGAGACGTTGTCTAATACCATCTATGAGAAGGCAGACAAGCTGTATTTCATCATTGATGAGGCTCACCGTGGTATGAAAGGTAGTGATGCAGGACGAGCCACAACAATCATGCAGAAGTTTATACTTGGGAGCGAGAAAGATGAATTGCCGCCTGTACCAGTCGTTATAGGAATGTCGGCAACCATTGAGCGATTCAATCAATTGGTAAAGAACTCTACAGCTACTAACCGACCTGTACGTGTAAGTCCAGATGAAGTACGTTCGTCGGGATTGCTGAAAGATAGAGTAATCATCTATTATCCCAAAGACAGTAATGAACAGAAAGACATGGCAGTGCTTCAGGCAGCTACTGACGAATGGATAGCGAAATGCCAACATTGGGAAACGTTCTGTCGTGAACAGCACCACTGGCTTTTCAATCCCATTTTCGTGGTTCAGGTGCTAAATGGTACTAAAAATAGTATCACAGAAACGCCTTTGGATGATTGTTTGGCGAAGATAGAAGAACGGATTGGCTGTAAATTTGTGAAAGGTGAAGTCGTTCATTCATTTGGTGATACCAAAGGGGTTATCACAATTAACGGACTTGATGTACCGTACGTAGAACCGTCAAAGATTCAAGACACCAAACAGATACGTGTAGTTTTCTTTAAAGAAACGCTCTCTACTGGATGGGATTGTCCAAGAGCGGAGACCATGATGTCGTTCCGTAGATATGTAGATGCAACAGCTATTGCCCAATTGTTAGGGCGTATGGTACGTACGCCAATTCAGCAACGAATATTGGTTGATGATATGTTGAACGACGTGCAGCTATTTCTCCCTCACTTCGATGCTGATAATGTGAAGAAAGTGGTAGATGAACTTCAAAACGAAGAAGGTGGTGAATTGCCTACTGATATTTATGGTGATGAGATTGAGCATGGCTCATTTGTTATGTTAACCTCAAAACACTCACGACATAGAACCCAGAAGGTAGATATGAGTCTTTCTTTGTTTGATCAACTGGAGACAGACAACGGAAGCCAAGCTGAAACTCAAATATCCAAAAAACCATCACCAAATCAGACTCCAATTCGTAGCAGTAAATCAGTCGTTCCTATTAATCCTGAACCAATTGATTTTGAGTTTGACGAGATTGACCGTCCAAAGATAGTCAACTATCTTAATGACTTGGCACTACCCAGTTATCAGATAAGATCATTCCAAATGAACGACTACCTTAAATCTTTGTTTAGTTTATGTCATTTTCTGCTTTTGGCTGGATTGGATGTTAATGCTAAGGAACAGACAATATCTAATATTGTAGAAAGAATACATTCATATATTCAACATCTTAAGAATACTAAGAAATATACGGATGCTAAAGCAAAGGTAGTTAACTTTGAGATGTTTGCCAAAGTATATGATGCTTTTGGCGAACAAATTAAAGCAGAACCCGTAAAGAATTTGTTTTCAGAATCTGATATTGATATTGAAAGACAGTTCAGAATAGCTGAAAAGAAATTGAACAATGAAGGAGTGGGTATAGCATACGGTAGGAAATATGACAACCCTGATGACCAAGGTAGTTTTATGGTTGATGTCATCTTGTTCGTGCTTGACGAGGAACAAATGCGACAATTACAGGAATTTGCCAAGGCTGAATATCACAAATTGAATGATAAGTATAGACAAAAGACTACTCGATTGTCTGATGCTATGAAAACGAAGTATAGAAATATCGTTCGTGATAGTGAGCAATTGTCTGAAGTGCCGTTCTTCTTGGGAGAAAACATCATGTTCCGAAATGATGAAGACGGTGAAGAGTATAATGACCATCTTTTTGTAAATGAGCAGACGGGTAAAGTACGTATCAAACTAAATACATGGGAAAAACGAGTCATAGAAGAGGAACGTAAACGTGACGACTATCGTTGTTGGTATCGCAATCCCTCTCGTGGTAGAGACTCACTAACATTGTATCACAACTATAAAGGAATCATAAAGCCGTTCTATCCTGATTTTCTAATTGTTCGAAAGGAAAATGGTGGCGATTATATTGTAGATATACTTGAACCACACGACCCAACTCGTGACGATAATGTGAGTAAGGCAAAGGCATTAGCTCAGTATGCTACAGAGAATCCTTGTATCGGACGGGCTCAACTTATCAGAGTAATAAAGGCAGCAACGGGAGAAGAACTAAAGCGTATTGATTTCGCTGCACATAGTGAACTACGAGAGAAGGTTGCATCCATCAGTTTACCAGAAGAACTTGACAATTTGTTTACGATATATGGTGAATAGTATCGAAATGTGGCAAAGAAAAGACGACTGATGCAAATAGACCTTGACATCCATCATACGGAAGAGATAATGAAGAACGACCATGAATATAGAGGTTTGTTGATACCATAAATCTAAAATAGAAACGTTTATTGAATATGGAAAAGAAATATAATCAAATAGAAGAAGATTCTTTCATGGCTTGTGAACCATCATCGTGGGGTGGCCAATGGACAGAAGAAAAGTTAGATGCATTTGAGAAATACGTCAATGCATATCTCACGATAATGAATGCTTCTCGTGACAAGTATAACTGGAAGTTGATTTATTTCGACGGCTTTGCAGGTAGTGGCTCTCGCAATGAGAAAAAGAAGGAAAAAGACTCCGTTTTGTTGCAAGATTTCTTCAAAGATTCAATCCTGCAAAAAGAAGAATTGAACCTATATAAGAGTGCTGCAGAAAGAGTTTTAAGTATTCCTCAAAGAGGCTTTGACTACTATTATTTTGTAGATAAAGACAAGGAATCAAGTCTTAAATTACACGAATTGTTGTCTCGCTTTGAAAACGAAAAGACATTAGTCTATAGAAACTCAGATGCTAACAAGCAAATAGAGATGCTCGCTGAGGCAATGCTGAAAGACAGGAAATTCGCTTCTTTGGTACTTCTTGATCCATTTGGAATGCAAGTTGACTGGAGTTCCATAGAAATGCTGAAAGAAACTCGTACTGATTTGTGGATTCTGATACCAACAGGTGTTATCGTTAATAGACTTCTTGATAGAAAAGGAGATCTTACTCATATAGAAAAACTGACATCCTTTTTCGGTAAAGACGAGGAGTTCTTAAGAGAGTATTTCTATACAAAAACTCAAGAACAAACATTCTTTGGTGATATAGAAAGGATAAAGAAGGTTGAGGAACCAATCCAAAAGATAGCAAAATTGTATATCGACCAGCTTCATGGCATTTTCAAATATGTTACACCGAATCCGTTGGTATTATATAATTCTCGTAACACTCCTATTTTCCACTTTGCTTGTGCTTCAAATAATCAGGTGGCAGTAAAAATAGCTAATGAAATCATCAATAAAAAGCAGAAGAGATGAGAACCACAAAGATAGAATGGACAGATAAGACTTGGAATCCCATAACTGGGTGTACCAAGAAGTCTGCTGGTTGTGCTCATTGCTATGCGGAGGTAATGGCACGAAGACTTCAAGCTATGAGTTTGGAGAAATATCGTAATGGCTTTGGGTTGACTCTTCATGAGGATGATTTGGACGAACCATTCCAATGGAAGAAACCTCATAATATCTTCGTCTGCTCTATGAGTGACATATTCCATGAGGAAGTTCCATACGAGTTTGTTGATAGAATAATGAATACTATTATACAGACACCACAACACCGCTATCAGATTTTGACAAAACGCGCAGAGCGGATGGAAGAGTATTTCAAAACGCGAACTATACCTCGGAATGTGTGGTTAGGTCTAACCGTGGAATGTCAAGCGACAAAATACAGAATAGAACATCTGCGCTACTTAGATGCTTCAGTTAAGTTTCTGTCTTGTGAGCCGTTGATAGAGGATTTGGGAAATCTGAATCTCACAGGTATCGATTGGGTGATAGTTGGTGGTGAGAGCGGTCCAAAAGCCAGACCAATGAAGCCTGAATGGGCCGTTAGCATTAAGCAGCAAGTGGAATCGCAAGGTTCAGCTTTCTTTTTCAAACAATGGGGAACATGGGGAAGTGATGGTGTGAAACGTAACAAACATGCCAACGGGAAGTTGCTTCAAGGCAAGATAATACAACAAATGCCAGTATTATAGGTCGTAAATGATATGTTTAGCGGTGAAAAAGATATGATTTGCAATCCGAAACGCATGAGTTTTGCGGTTTTTTGCAAGAACTCCCGTCCTTTTTTTCTAAAATCCTAATTATGAAGAGGTTATAAAATGGGAGGCCATGCAAGACCTCCCCTAAGACCTCCCGTAAGACCTCCCATAGACCTCCCGTAAGACCTCCCGTTTGGGTTGATGAGAGTTATTTTAAAATTTGTGCGGAAACCGTGCGAAATTTGGCTCCTTATGAAGGGTGGAAATTTGGTGGATTCATTTTTATTTTGTACCTTTGCATTGTCATTGTAGAAATGCGATGATTGGCTGTGAAAAACATGAGCCACTAAAAATTTATTAATCTTTTTAAAACTAACACAAAATGCAAAAAAAGCTATTTATCAATGGCGCGACACCATGTGCTGCCCAAAAGGAGGAACTTGCGGTAGAGTTGTTCCTTCATGACAATTATCTTTTCCGTCGCAACATGCTGAACGGAAAGGTGGAGTTCGCAACCCGTAATGATGCCGATGGCAACATGTCTGAGTATCGACCGCTGACGCAGGAGGCGCTGAACAGCATCATCTTGTGCGCGAAACGTGAAAATCTCTTCGACGAGGGCGTTAGCAAGTCGGACTTCAACGATTACATTCACTCCGAGGAAGTTCCCGTATTTGATCCCATCAAGGAGTATCTGGATGGTTTGCCCGCATGGGACGGACAGAATCACGTAGCCATGCTTTTCAGTCGCATTCCCGGAATAAGCTCGGAGCAGTTGGCTTACCTCTCCGTTTGGTTGCGCTCAACGGTTGCCCACTGGCTTCAGATGGACACGTTGCATGGGAATGAATGTGTTCCTACGTTGATTGGTGCACAGGGATGTGGCAAGACAACCTTCCTTCGTCGCCTTCTTCCTCAACACCTACGTCAGTACTATCTGGACCACTTGAACCTCTCGAACAAGTTTGACAAGGAGATGGCATTGACGAACAACTTGTTGGTGAACTTGGACGAGCTGGACGCGATTCGTCCGAGCCAACATGCGGCATTGAAGCAGACGCTCTCGAAATGCAAGGTGAACGGTCGTCCTATCTTCGGTTGCGCCCAAGAGGATAGGGTTCGCTATGCCTCGTTTACGGCTACTACCAACAATCCTCATCCGCTGACCGACGCGACGGGAAGCCGACGATACATCTGTCTGACGATTCCGCAAGGGAAGTTTATTGACAACGAGGGCGACATCGACTACGAACAGTTGTATGCGCAAGTGCTCTATGAGCTTCGCGAGCAGAAAGCTCCGTATTGGTTCAATAATGCGGAGGTGGCAAGGATTCAAGAGCTCAACCTTGACTATATGGAGCAGAAGGACATGGCGGAGATGATTGCCACTTGCTTCCGCAAGCCAATGGAGGATGAGAATGCCAAAATCATGAATGGCAAGCAGATGCTGGAGGTGATGAAGAAGGAATATCCTTCGCTGACAATCAATCACGGCGCTCGCGTGAGCTTGGGCGTAGCGATGAAGGAACTCGGCTTCGAGCATAGGGAGCATAGTCATGTAGCATTCTACAAGGTGATTCCCCTGAAGGCTTCGATGAAGATGCCGTCTGGTGCATTTGAAATGACCGAGCGAGCGACAGAACAATCGAAGTCCAAGGCCGCATGACGGGAGGTCTTAGGGGAGGTCTATGGGAGGTCTTACGGGAGGTCTTAGGGGAGGTCTTGCATGACCTCCCATTTTATAACCTCTTCATAATTAGGACTTTAGGAAAAAGGACGGGAGGTCTTGGGGGAAAATGAAGAAATTTAAAAATGAAGAATAATTAAAATGAAGAATGAAGAATGAAGAATGAAGAATCGCATTGGGCAATTCACAATTTTCAATTCACAATTCACAATTCACAATTAATAAGTAATAGCTCAGCACCCCATGGCATGAAGACAAAAATCTTCAAAAATCTTCAAAAATCTTACGAAAAACTATACTGGAATCTGTACAGGATCATCATTTTTGTTAGATTTTTGAAGATTTTTGTTCGTGGTAAAGGAGGGGGGCTGAGCTGTTACTTATTAATTGTGAATTGTGAATTATTCTCGCTTGCACGGAGACTCGTCTCCAAAGAGGAATGACGGTTGGTAGCCTCCTGCGTCAACGACTATCTTCTCGAAGAGGATGGCGGGGTCTTCTGGGTGGATGGTGATTGTATGCGTGGATTGCTGGGAGAGCGGAAGGGTACACTTAGTTTCTACAATCCTTCTCGCTACCGTGGGATAGAACACCGAATAGATATTTTCTTTTGCCTCGTTCAATCGGTCGTTGAATACGATGCGTTGCGGTGCTCCGCCATCGAGCGAAACGGTAAATGCCAATCCTCCCTTGTTGAGATAGTCGAGGGTTGACTTCAAGATAACGTGTATGGTGACCGTTTCGGGTTGCTTGCCGTTCATGTCGAAACGGTAGGTGAGCGTCGCATGATCCGTCTGTTCGGTATAAGGCATCAGCGTCATAGCACTACGAGTTCTGCCCATGAAGGGAATCACCGACCAACTGGCGCGGTCGGCGTGGTGGCTTTCATAATAGTGTTCTGCTTCCATCACTACCATTCCGTCCTTTTCCGTGAAGGTATATCCGCCATCGGCATTCTCTACATTGGTTACCCTTGGCATTCTGTCAGCAGGGAAATTATCGTTCCACGATGTATAGCCGATGTGTTTCTGCGTCATCATACCGTTCCACTTGCCGTTGGCGATGTCGTGGTTGTATGCGGCACAAAGCAAGGAATCGCGAACGAAAGCCTCACGTACGCGAGCAGCCCAAAGATTGGCATCAGGGTTGTTTTGCGAAGCCAACCATTGGTTCATGGCTTGTGCATAGTACATCTGGTGGATGTTAGACATGGCTTGTACGGGGAACAAGATGAGTTCTTGGTATGCGTCGCGATATTGCACGGGCAGGGTGATGAATTGTCTCAGAGCCTCTGCTTCCAATCGCATGTAGTCGTCGGCCACCTGTCGCCATTCGCCCGTTTTCACGTTGTACGTCCTCGCGTCGAGCATTTCGGCCGTAGAGCGTCCAGCATATTTGTTGCAGAGGTTCAAGATTCTTGCAGCTTCAGCCGCTTGTTCCTTTCCGAATTGTTGTTCGCAGAAGCGCAACGTATGATCCGTGATGTTGTTCACTTGGAATTCGCGTGGGTTCCAAGCCATATCCATGAACATGGTGATGGGATATTCCATCGGCTTGAGGTCGCCAACGTTGAGAATCCACAGACGGTCGAGACCATAATCGGCAGCAAGGGTGAGTTGTTCCCACATGTTTTGTGTAGGCGTAACGTTGAGCCATTTCGAGTTGCGTGGCGCTCCTACGTAATCAACGTGGTAATATAATCCCCAACCACCAGGATGCTGACGCTCCTTTGCATTAGGCACACGTCGCACGTTTCCCCAGTTGTCGTCGCAAAGCAAGATGAGCACGTCATCGGGAACGCGCATACCTTTGTCGTAATAGTCGAGCACTTCCTTATACAATGCCCACACTTGCGGTGTCTTGCTGGCAGGCTTTCCAGTTACCTCCTTGATGATTTTCCGTTGGTTTTCCACGATGCGCTGAAGCAATTTGGTATCAGCATCCTCACTCATCGCCTCGTCGCCGTCACCTCTCATGCCGATGGTTACGATGTCGTCGGTGCCTTTCATGCGCTCAATGCCTTCACGGAAGAATTGGTCGAGTTTTTGTTGGTTTGTTTGATAGTTCCATGCTCCCCAATCTTTTCGTTTTCGAGCATATTCCTGATGGTTGCGAGCCATCGGTTCATGATGTGACGTACCGATAATAATGCCCATTTCATCGGCAGTCTTCGAGTTGAGAGGGTCGTCGGCATAGAATGCCCATCCCCACATGGCTGGCCAAAGGAAGTTGCCTTTGAGACGCAAGATTAATTCAAATACTCTCTCGTAAAAGCGATGGTCTCCATAATTGGTGCCAAACGTATTCTTTACCCATGATGTAAGACAAGGAGCCTCGTCGTTGAGGAAAATACCACGATAGCGAACGGCTGGTTCACCGTCGGTATATTCACCTTGTTTGATAAACAACTGAGGATGCTTTTCTATGGGAACATCTGCCCAATCGTACCACGGCGATACACCCATCTGCTTAGTCAACTCATATATGCCAAATACGGTGCCTCGCTTGTCGCTACCTGCAATGACCAGTTGGTTGTCGATGGTCTTGATGATGTATTTCTCCGTCTTGCCTTTTAAGTCTTTCAACACACCCTTTTTTACCCAGTTGTCGATAAGGCTGTTGCTGCCAACGGTTCCTACGATGATAGCCGATGCAGGGAACTCTTTTGATTGCACGACTTGTATATTTGGCTGATGTCCCGTTACTTTCATCATGTCGTTTTGCAACGACTTAACGGCACGGCTTACGCAACTATGTTCTTGAGCCGTAAGACAAATGTCAGCATTAGAAAAGGGTAGGGCACCCTCTTGCGATTGGAAAACGACAAATTGTTCGACTGCACATAGTTGAATGGCAAGTCCGAAAAGCAAGAATAATAGGAAAAATACTTTTTTCATGGGTATTGGGTTATTATTGTTATTATCTTTTGAAAGTAAGAAGCAAGAAAGTAAGAAGCAAGAGATTACTCTTAATTCACAATTTTCAATTTTCAATTCACAATTAGCAATTCACAAGCTATATTTATCAAACTTCAATTGTGAATTATTAATTGTGAATTGTGAATTATTAATTGTGAATAGTCGATTCTTCATTCTTCATTCTTCATTTTCTTTCTTACCAATCTTCATCTTCGTTGCCTACCAATCCGTTTTTGATGACTTCCTCTAATTTGTCCATCACGGCATTTGAGTAAGCATGCGTCATGACGAGAGCCTTGGCACACGTACGTTTCTTAGAGTCTTTCTCCACGAAGGGATAATGGCGGGCAATCTCCCATTGGTCGTCGTAGAGGTTGGCATTGGTCTTGTCGTCCTTCTTACGTTTCGAGTCACCCCAGGTACGCTTGTCGTCATCACTACCGAGCGCAGAGAGCCATCCGCCGCTGATGTCAGCCAATATATCGTAGTTTTGCACGGTATAGGTAACGCGAATTCGACCTTCCTTGATGTCGATGCGAATGACGGGCGTGATGCTAACCGAATAGGAGTTGATGGTGCCAGTATGCTCCGCAATGTTGTTGATGGTGGACGAGATGATAATGCAACCAGCCTCCTTGTCGTTGAGCGTAATGGCTTGCCTATCCTTGAAAGTGGCAGTTGCCCAATAGTTCAGCATTACGTAGAGTTGTTCTTTCGTTTTCCCCTTTGCCTCAATGACTTCTTGGTAAGTGAGACTTTCGTTCTTATCGAGTTTCAGGTCTTTCGAGAGATTCATGGCAGCATCGAGCCATTTCTCTCCATAACGTTTCTTGGCGTATTTCTCCAAGTCGGCACCTTTCATGATTTGTGCCTGTGTGTTGATTGTATTCAAGGAGAAGATGGCTACGAGAAGCCATATAAAAACTTTCTTGTATTGATTGTTAATGTTCATCATTGTAAATATATTTGTTGCGACAAAGATACGAAGAAAAACCGAAATGTAAGAAAAGAATATGAAAAAATGTATTATCTATGGG
>OCTX012234203.1_pt1 | contig 15320 bp, 8 predicted proteins | sample 1539691 | NCBI WGS metagenome assembly OCTX01 (sample SAMN02144231, study PRJEB22623) | gut metagenome | biome: sheep rumen | host: Ovis aries | place: New Zealand | reverse complement strand
GGCGTGGACATCCCCGTGTTTGTAAAGAACCCCGTGAACCCCGACCTGGAACTCTGGATTGGTGCTTTGGAGCGTATCAATCAGGCTGGCATCAAGCGTCTGGGAGCCATCCATCGTGGTTTCTCAAGCTATGAACAAAAGATTTATCGTAATGCACCTATGTGGCAGATTCCTATCGAGTTACGTCGCCGTATTCCCGACCTGCCTATCATCAGCGACCCCTCACATATCGGTGGACGCCGCGAGCTGGTAGCTCCTCTGTGTCAGCAGGCTATGGACCTGGGCTTCGACGGTTTGATTGTGGAGAGCCACTGCGATCCTGACAAGGCCTGGAGCGATGCCAAGCAGCAGGTAACACCAGATGTGCTCGACTACATCCTTTCGCTGCTGGTGATTCGCGACGAGAAGACCACTACCGAGGGCATCACGCAGTTGCGTAAGCAAATCGACGAGCTCGACAATCAGCTGATGGATCTTCTGGCTAAGCGTATGCGCGTGTGCCGCGAGATTGGTCAGTACAAGAAGGAGCACAACATGACGGTGCTGCAGGCCAACCGCTACAACGAGATTCTGAACAAGCGTGGTGCCCAGGGCTCGCTCTGTGGTATGGACCCCGAATTCGTGGCTCACGTTTTCGAGAACATCCACGAGGAGAGCGTTCGCCAGCAGATTGAGATAATAAATAAGTAATTATTAGGCACGAATTTCACGAATTAACGCGAATTATTGAATAATAAGCTAAAATTCGTGTAAATTCGCGTAATTCGTGCCAAAAGAAAAAAGCAATGAAAATATTAGTAATGGGCGCAGGAAAGATGGGATCATTCTTCATCGACCTGCTGAGTTTTGAAAACGAAGTGGCTGTGTTTGAGCGCGATGCCAAACGCATGCGATTTACATACAACTGTCAGCGATTCACGACCTACGAGGAGATCGAGGCATTCAAGCCCGAACTGCTGATTAATGCCGTCACGCTGAAATACACTATTCCTGTGTTTGAAGAGGTGATTCCACACCTGCCAAAGGAGTGCATCATCAGCGATATTGCCAGTGTGAAAACCGATCTGAAGGATTTCTATGAGAAGACCGGCATGCGTTACGTATCTACGCACCCCATGTTTGGTCCTACTTTCGCCAACCTGCAGCAGCTCTCTGAGGAGAACGCTATCATCATCAGCGAGGGCGACACACTGGGGCGCTGTTTCTTTAAAGACCTGTACAGCAAACTGGGACTGAACATCTACGAGTACAGCTTTGAGGAACATGATAAAACGGTGGCTTACTCGCTGTCGATTCCTTTCGTCAGCACCTTCGTGTTTGCCGCTGTGATGAAGCATCAGGATGCACCAGGCACCACCTTTAAACGACACATGCGCATTGCCAAGGGCGTGCTGAACGAGGACGACTACCTGCTGCAGGAAATCCTGTTCAACCCTTACACCCACGATCAGGTGGCACAAATTCGTACAGAGCTGAAGGAACTGCTGGAGATTATCGACCAGAAGGATGCCGACGGTATGAAAGGCTATCTGACGAAGATTCGCAACAACGTGAGGGGCGACATCGAAATTAAACGCTAACTAAATATACTTTATGAAGAAAAAGCTAACTATTGTAACACTACTGTTGAGCGCTATGTGCATGCAGGCACAGGCGCAAACGCGCGAAGATTATGTGGCATTCCTTTACCAGTTTATGCCACAACCCGACAAAACCGACTACTCGCGTGATTTTTATGAGAAAAACGTAGCCCTGGCTCTTGAGGCCAAGGCTGCTTTGCCATGGGGAAAAACGGTGCCCGAAAGGGAGTTCCGCCATTTTGTGGTGCCCGTGCGTGTGAACAATGAGAATCTGGACAACTCTCGTGAGGTGTTCTACAAGGCGCTGAAGCCACGTGTGGAGAAACTGAACATGAAGGACGCCATTCTCGAAGTGAACCACTGGTGCCACGAGCACGTGACTTATCGCCCTTCTGACGGACGTACCAGCAGTCCATTGGCTACACTCCGTACGGCCTATGGTCGCTGTGGCGAGCAGAGTACCTTTACGGTGGCTGCGCTGCGTGCGGTGGGTATTCCTGCCCGTCAGGTTTATACGCCTCGTTGGGCGCATACCGATGATAACCATGCATGGGTAGAGGCTTGGGCCGATGGCAAATGGTACTTCCTGGGTGCCTGCGAGCCTGAGCCCGTGCTGAACCTGGGATGGTTTAACGAGAGTGCTTCGCGCGGTATGCTGATGCACACCAAGGCTTTTGGCAACTACGACGGTCCCGAGGAGGTGATGAGCGTGACACCATGCTACACCGAGATTAACGTGATCGACCACTATGCACCCACCGCCCAGGTTATGGTACGTGTGGTTGACGCCAAAGGCAAACCCGTGAAAGGTGCCCGCGTAGAGTTTAAACTCTACAACTATGCGGAGTTTTTCACCGTGGCCGACAAGACCACCAACGAGCAGGGCGTAGTAACGCTCACGGCTGGTAAGGGCGACATGCTGTTATGGATATCGAAAGATGGCAAGGTGACCACGCGCAAGGTGTCGTTTGGCAAGGACAGAGAGGTGAAGGTGCAGTTGGACGGCAGGCAGTTGCCTGACGTGACGGATCTGGACATCGTGCCACCACCCGTCAGCGGACAGTTGCCACTGGTGACGCCCGAGCAGCGTGCTGAGAACAACCGCCGTATGGCTATCGAGGACAGTATCCGTCATGCTTACGAGGCCACCATGCCGGTAGAGGATTGGCGCGGCAACCACCGCACCATTCAGCAGTTCCTGGATGAGGCACCCAACAAGCTGATGGCTCAGAAACTGCTCGGCATGCTGTCGAAAAAGGACCTTCGCGACGTGGAACTGGCTGTGCTGAAGGACAATCAGGTAGCAGCTGTTGACACATCCGATATCTATCTGAAGTATGTACTGTGCCCTCGTGTTGAACTGGAGTGGCTCACGCCCTACAAGGCCTTCTTCCGCAAGGAGATGAAGACCATCAAGACACCAGCAGAACTGGAGGCATGGTGCAACAAGCATATCCGACTGGACAACGATCACAACCCTCAGGGTCTGCGCATGCAACCCATGAGTGTGTATCGCGAAAAACTCACCGACGAGTTGGGGCGCAACATCTTCTTTGTGTCGGTGGCTCGCAGCTTAGGCATGCCTGCCCGTATCAACGAGGTGAACGGCAAGCCTCAGTACTATGCCGAAGGCCGCTGGATAGATGTGTTTGCTGCTGCGAAACAGCAGACTAACACCGCCAAACTTCGCTTGGACTACAAGCTTTCGGCGCATAATGATAATCCTAAGTATTACATTCACTTCACACTGAGCAAACTGGTGGATGGACGCCTGCAGTTGCAGACCTTCCCTGAGGAGGCTACACAGAAGGATTTTGCCGAGGGACAGGAACTGGACAAGGGCGAGTATATCCTTACCACTGGTGTGCGTATGGCCAGCGGAAAGGTGCTGGCACAGATGAAGCGCTTCACCCTGAACGGCGACACCACCATCAGCTATGCCCTGCGCGAGAATCAGGAGGATGTGCAGGTGATTGGGTCGCTAAATGCTGAAGATATCTATCACGATAAGGCAGACAATACAGAGAAGAGCTTGCTCGCTACTGCTGGTCGCGGCTATTATGTGGTGGCTATCGTGGCACCCAACCAGGAGCCAACCAACCACGCTATGCGCGACATCGCTGTGTATAAGCAGCAGTTTGAAGAGTGGGGTAGAAAGATGATTTTCCTGTTCCAGAATGCCGACGAGGCACAGCGTTTCAACTTTGCTGAGTTCTCGAAGATGCTGCCAAATACCGTGGTTTGGGGTACGGATGTGGATGGAAAAATAAAACAGGAAGTGTGGCAGCAGATGAAACTGCAGAGTCCAGCACTCCCTGTGTTCCTGATTTGCGATTCGTTCAACCGCGTCGTATTCGTTCAGCAAGGCTACACCATCAACTTGGGTGAGCAGCTGCTGAAGGTTATTCGTCAATTGTAGAAAGCACGTATTTCACGTCGTCGGCACTGGTAACACCACTGCCTGCCGAGAATGAACCGTGGATTTCCATACAGCCCGTCTGGTCGATGATCAGGCGGGCATTTTTTGTGGTCACACCACCGCCTGGCATGATGATGATGCGACCGGCTGCCTGCTCAACCAACTGGCGCAGCAGGGGGATACCAGCCTCGGCCGATAGCTGCTGACCTGAGGTGAGAATGCGGGCGCAACCGGCTGCTATGATCTGTTCGAGTGCCTGCTTGGGATCGCGACAGCGGTCGAAAGCGCGATGGAAGGTGAAGGGCTTGTCGCCCGAGGCCTCAACCATCAGTTTCAAGGCCTCAACATCGATGTCGCCATCGGCAGTGAGAGCGCCACATACGATACCATCGCAGTAAGGCCGCGACAGACGGATATCCTCGAGCATGGCCTCAAGGTCGGCCTTGTTATACACAAAATCGCCCTCGCGTGAGCGGATGAGCACCTGAATCTTCAGTTCAGGATACTGCTGGCGAATCCATTTCATCATACCAAGGGTGGGGGTGACACCACCCAGTGCCAAAGCTGTGCAGAGCTCGATACGCTCAGCACCGCCTTCAGCAGCTGCAATCACACTGGCCATATTGCCAGTACATACTTCTAATGTCCGTTTCATTATATATTTTTTAATTCTTCATGCGTAATGCGGTGCTTTTTCGACTGTCCTGCCTTCAGCACAATCTCCCCCTTCGGGTAGTAGCGCTTGTCGAGATGCAGCGTCACCTCGTCGAATACAGGCTCTGTGACAGCATACGAAGGAGAACCTGGGCAGTCGGGGTAGATTCCCATCATCGAGAAGATAAGCCAGGTTGACATGGTGCCGCAATCGTCGTTGCCAGGAATGCCATTGGGCTGATCCGAGAAATACTTGTCGATGAGTTGGCGCACAATCTTCTGCGTGCGCCATTCCTCGCCCTTGAAATAAGTAAAGAGGTAAGGATAGGCAATATCAGGCTCGTTGGCGGGGTCGTAAAGCCCCTCGTCGAACACGCGCTGCAACTTCTTGACAAACTGCTTGTCGCCACCCATCAGACGGGCCAGACCTTTCACATCATGAGGTACGTAGAAGGTGTAGTTCCAAGCGCTGCCCTCGTGGAATCCTGGGGCGTTAGAGAAGTCGGCACCATCCTTGGGATCGAAAGGTGTGAGGAACGTGCCATCCTGATTGATGGGGCGCAACGTACCCGACTCCTTAGAATAGTAATGACGGTAGCCCAGACTCTGCTGGCGGAATCGCTTGGCATCCTGTTTCTTACCCAGAGCCTCGGCCAGGTTAGCCAGCGAGGCATCGGCAATATAGTACTCCAAGGCGTGCGATACCGAGTTGTCGCCCGACATATCGGCGGCATATTCGCCCATAGGCACGTAGCCGCGCTTGTAGTAGTTGTCTACATCGGGGCGCATCTTGTTCTCCTTGCCAGGAAGCGTGGCCGACTTGCGGAATGCCTCGTAGGCTGTATCGATATCAAAGTCGAGCAAACCTTTCAGCCAGGCGTCGGCAATAAACGGGATTGCGGGGTCGCCCTCCATCGTCCACGTTTCGCGACTGTACAGTTCCCACTTTGGCATCCAGCCCCATTCCTGATACATGGCAATCATAGAACGTATCATGTCCAACTGCTTGTCGGGATAGAGCAGCGTCATCAGCTGACCCACGTTGCGGTAGGTGTCCCAGAGCGAGAATACGGTATAGCGATTGCCATCAGTATGGCCGATCTCGAAACTCTCCATCTTGGGATATTCGCCGTTCACATCCTGCAGAATGTTAGGGTGAATCTGAGTGTGGTAGAGGGCGGTGTAGAACATGCGGCGCTGGGCCTCTGTGCCACCTTTGACGCTGACGCGGTTGAGCGTCTCGGCCCATGTCTGGCGGGCTTGCTGACGGGTGTGGTCGAAGGCAAACTGAGGCTGCTCGGTGTTCAGATTCTGTCGGGCATTCTCTATCGAAACAAACGATACACCCATCTGTACTTCAATCTGTTCGCCCTCGGCACAATTGTAATTGAAGTAGTAGCCCACATCATCGCCAGCCAGCTCCTTGCCGTAGGTGGTGTAGAGTTTATATTTGCCCTGATCGGCATCCCAGTCTTTCTCGGGGCCGTCCATCGGGGGCTGCTTCTTCCAGTAGCCAGCCGAGGTGGGGCGCTTGTTCACACGCATCACAAAGTAGATGGGGAACACGGCCTGCGGGTTGTAGCAGAAAGTGCCCACCAGGCGATAACCTTCGATTTCGGTATCGCTCACACGGCGCACCATGCCACCCACCTCGTTGGTAAGTCCGTTGCCAAGATTCAGCAGGATATGGCCTTCGCCTTTTGGAAAAGTGAAGCGTTCGGCCGAGCTGCGTGTAGTGGCGCTCACCTCGCATCGGATGCCGTATTTTTTCAAGCTCACGGCATAGTAGCCTGGGGTGGCTTGCTCGTTGCTGTATTCGGTACCGTAGTGGCGGTAATCCACATCCAGCTTGCCTGTGGTGGGCATGGTGAGCAGCGTGCCCAATTCAGGGCAGCCCACACCGCTCAGCGTCACATGGGCAAAGCCTGTGAAATACTTGTTGTTATACTCGTAAGGCGCCGACCACCAGCGTTTATCCTTATCATATACGTTCAAATCGCTACCCATCACGTTAAAGGGTACCACACTCATCATGCCATTGGGGCACACTGCACCGGGATTGCACACGCTGTAGTTGGTGGTGCCGATGAAGGGATCGACGTAATCTACAGGCTGCTGGGCAGTTGCGAATAGCGAACAGTGAATAGTGAACAGTAAAATGAGTTTTTTCATTATTCGACGGTGATTTTGGTTTTAAGAACAATATTGTCTGAGCTGGGACCAACCATCACGGTAAAGTCGCCAGGTTCTACTACGTGGTGCATGTCGGCATCAACAATAGCCAGATCTTCGGCATCGAGAGTGAAATGCACCCGACGTGTCTGGCCCTTGGGGATAAACACGCGACTGAACTTCTTGAGCTGCATCAGAGGCTGAGCAGTAGAGGCAAACTCGTCGTGCAGATAAAGCTGGGCAACCTCGTCGCCATCTCTGTCACCTGTGTTGGTAACGTTGAAGGTAACCTTAAACTGGGTATTGCCGGTTTTCTGGATGTTCAGGTTGTCGTATTTAAACGTGGTATAAGACAAACCGTAGCCAAAGGCATAGAGTGGGCGAGCGCTCATCTCTACATAATCGTGTGGCATAGGTGGTTTCTTGTTGTAATAAACGGGCAGCTGACCGATGTTGGCAGGTACCGATACTGGCAGGCGTCCGGCTGGGTTGTAGTCGCCAAACAGCACGTCGGCAATGGCGGTACCACCTTCCTGTCCGGGATAGTAGGCCGTGAGCAGCGCATCGGCGTTCTGGGCAGCCCAACTCTTATCCATCGGGCGGCCTTCGATATAAACCACTACCAGGGGCTTGCCTGTGGCCTTGAGGGCTTTGAGCAGTTGCATCTGATGACCTAATGGGGTGAGAGTGGCACGGTCGAATCCTTCGCCACAGTCCATATCGCTGATGGTCTTGCTGTCGGTCACAGCAGCACCTGTCTCTTTATAGCTGGTCTTAAAGTCGCGGGCACTCGAACCACCTACTGCCACTACAATCACATCGGCATGGCGGGCAGCACGAACGGCTTCGTCAATATTCGACTGGGTGGTGTCGCGTACGGCGCAACCCTTTACATAGTTCACTTTCGAAGCAGGCAGTTTGGTGCGGATACCTGTCAGGATGGTCTTCACGTTGCCCTCATCCTGTGGAGCGGTATAGTCGCCTAACATATTATAGACGTTGTCGGCATTCGGACCGCATACCAGTACCTTCTGTTTCTTGTTGAGTGGCAAAATGCCAGACTGATTCTTCAGTAGGGTGATGGTTTGGCGGGCTGTAATGAGTGCAATGTCCTTATTGGCTCTGCAGCGTACTTGCTGCTTGGCTTCGTCAACATCCACGTAGGGATGCTCGAACAAGCCCATCTCGAACTTCATTTTCAGGATGCGTCTAACGGCGACATCGATATCTGCCTCGGATAGTAAACCCAAATTGACGGCATCTGTCAACTGGGCAAAGGCTAAACCGCCCAGGTCGGCATCAACACCTGCCTTGAGCGCCATGATACCAGCGTCTTGCTTGTTGCGCGCCACACGGTGTGTACCATAGATGCCATCGATGCTATACAGGTCGCTCACTACAAATCCGTTGAATCCCCACTCGGTGCGGAGCAGATCGGTGAGCAGCGCCTTGCTGCATGTGCTGGGGATACCATCCAGCGAGTTGTAGCTGGTCATCACCGACAGGGCGCCAGCATCAATAGCCTTCTTGAATGGTGGCAGGAAACTCTCGCGCAGTTCGCGATTTCCTGCTACGGTGATACCACCATTCTGTCCACCCTCGGTGGTGCCATAGCCAATAAAATGTTTAAGGGTGGCGATGGTGCTCCAGGGGTTCGACAGTTTGCCGCCGCCTAAGCCGCGCACCATGGCGGCACCTAACTCGCCGGCCAGCACGGGGTCTTCACCCATCGTCTCTTCTACACGCGACCAGCGGGGCTCGCGCGCCAGGTCGAGTACAGGACCATAGCTGATGTGACCACCCTGCAGGCGGATTTCGCGACCAATCACTTGTCCCACCTTTTCAATCAGCTCTGGGTTCCAAGTGGCAGCCATACCAAATCCGGTTGGAAATACGGTGGTGCCGATAGCCATGTGACCATGAGGGGCTTCTTCGGCCAGGAAGAGGGGAATACCCAGACGGGTGTTCTCAATAACATATTTCTGTAAGGCATTGCCTGCTTTAGCGGCCAACTCGGGGTTCAAACCGTTCTCGAGTGATTTCTGGGTCCATGGGTCGGCACGATAGGTGCCCCAGAGCATGCCTATCTGGTCTTGGGCAATGTCAATCTTAAATATTTCTGATGGTTCAACGTTCTCGCCGTTAATTGTATAGTAGTTCCATCCAAGCGTGCAGCATAGCTGACCCACTTTTTCTTTGAGGGTCATACGACTGATCAGGTCGTTAACACGCTCTTCAACGGGGAGCTGCGCATTCTTGTAGGGCAGCATCTCGTTGGTGTTTGTTGCTGCCTGAAGGTTAAATGCCAGGCAGCAAGCCATAGTTGATATGAGAATTCGTTTCATTGTTAGAGGATAATCATTTTGTCGAATGTTGCTGATTCTGATTCGTTCACTAAGCGTGTGGCTTTAAGTTGCACATAACGGCAGTCGGCAGGTGCGAAGTACACATCCTGCATGATGGGATTGTTGCGGATGTTCGAGAACTCGCCTGCAGCAATACGCTTCATGGTGTCGGGGGTAGCACCTGCCCATATCTCGTAGTGCGAAATCATACCGGTTGTGGCGGGCTTGTAATGCAGCGAGCGCACCTGGCGCACACGTCCCAGGTCGAAGGTGAGACTATGACTGTCGCGTGAGCTTATCTGATAGTCGAAGCCTTTCACGTTCAGCTCCTGCTGCTCGTAATGCTCCAAAGCCTTAGGGGCATAGTAGGCTCCAATACCGTTGATGCAGAGTGGGCCACGACTCTCTTCGAAGCGAACACGCAGTTTCTTAGCGGTAATGGTCTGGAAGCGCAACAGGCGCTTGTAGCCGATAGTGGTGGTGGCCTCCTTGATGCTTACTGGCTGCCATCTGCCATTAGCGAAATACTCTAAGCTGAACTTCTTAACGCGCTGTCCCAGAGGAATATACTCCTGCAGCATCATGCGGTTGATCTTTGGTGTTCCTTTCAGCGAAATCTCAAGTGTCGCTGTGGTCACACCATCCTCGGTGGCCCAGTAGGTATCGTAGTTGCCATCTAAAAGGTGCTGCGTACCATACAGCTTCTTATCGCGTACATTCGAGGCTTTGATGCTGGCTTTCTGCAGCAGGTTATGACGCAGTTCGGCGGCCACCTGTTGGTGATAATTCACAGCATTTGCTGAGTCGATGGGGTGGATGAGTCCGTCCTTGTCAACAGGGAAGTTGAGTAGGAACGTGCCATTATGCCCCACACTGCGATAATACAGGTCGGTGAGCTGCTCAATGCTCTTCACACGGGTGTCTTCGCTCTCGTGATAGAACCAGCCTGGACGGATACTGGTGTTGCACTCTGAGGGCACCCAGGTATCGCCATCAGCATGTCCGCTGGTCAGCTCGTAGTACTTGTCGTATCCAGGATAAACCTCTTTGATGCGCAGGAACGACCAGTTGGTGGCATCGGCATAACCCTCTTCGTTGCCCACCCAGCGGCAGCCAGGACCACCATCGCTGAAGATAATAGCCTGTGGCTGATGTTTATATACTAATTGGTGGGCACGGGGGAAATCGTAATAAGTACGACGGTCAATCTTTCTAATCTCCTTGGCGCCGCCATACCAGCCGTCGCCTCCGTTGGCACCATCAAACCATACCTCGAAGAGCTCGCCATACTGGGTGAGCAATTCTTCCAACTGAGCATAGAAATACTCTACATAGAGTGGGGTACCATAGAAAGCCTGATGGCGATCCCATGGTGAGAGATAAAGACCCAATTTCAAACCATGTTTCTTGCAGGCTGCCGCCAGCTCGCCTACAATGTCGCCCTTACCATCCTTGTAAGGGGTGTTGCGCACGCTGTAGTCGGTGTACTTGGTTGGCCACAAACAAAAACCATCATGGTGCTTGGCTGTAAGGATAACGCCCTTCATGCCTGCAGCCTTGATGGTTTTGGCCCACTGTTCGGTATCAAGTTTGGTGGGATTGAAATCGGTGAGTGCAGCATCGCCGTAGCCCCACTCGCGGTTGCCGAAAGTGTTCGGACCGAAATGAATAAATGCATAAGTCTCAAGCTTCTGCCACGCCACCTGATGTGGCGTGGGCAGGGGAGCAACGGGTGTTGGAGCCTGTTTCTGTGCAGAAGCTGAGAGTAGTAAAACGTTAAAACTGAATAGTAAAATAGATTTTTTCATATGTTGTTATTATTGTCCATTCGTGAACGAGTAGGGCGCATCCTGTGGTTGGGTGCCGCGCTGCTTGTTGGCATTGGTTCCCATACCGAAACGGATGTTGGCACCCTGCATCAGCGTACTGTGGTTCAGATAGTTATGCTGATAGTCGGCACCGTTCAGTGTCATCTGCTGGATGTAGCAGCCTTCGCCCTCGGCACCGATGTTCACCGTGTTGCCATTCTCCAGATGCACTGTGGCATGCTTGAAGTAGGGAGTGCCGATAACATACTGATTGCTACCGGGGCATACGGGATAGAAACCTAATGCTGAGAATACATACCAGGCTGAAGTCTGACCATTGTCCTCGTCGCCGCAATAGCCATCAGGATTGGCGTTATACATGCGGTTCATAGTCTGGCGAATCCAATACTGGGTCTTCCAAGGTTCACCGCTATAGCCATACAGGTAAATCATGTGCTGGATGGGCTGGTTGCCGTGAGCATAGTTGCCCATGTTCATAATCTGCATCTCTCTGATCTCATGGATGGTAAAGCCGTAGTAGCTGTCGTCGAATACGGGAGGCAGAGCAAATACCGAGTCGAGCATCTGATTAAAGGCTGCATTGCCACCCATCAGGTTGATGAGTCCCTGGGGATCGTGGAATACCGACCAGGTGTAGTGCCAACTGTTACCCTCGGTAAAGGCATCGCCCCATTTCAGAGGATTGAAGGGCTTCATAAACTCACCGTTCTTCAGGCGACCACGCATCAGCTTGGTCTCGGCATCATACAGGTTCTTGTAGTTCATGGCACGCTTGGCAAATACGGCAATCTCCTTTTTCTTTTTGCCAAGGGCTTTACCCAACTGGTAGATGCACCAGTCGTCGTAAGCATACTCCAAGGTGCGAGCGGCGTTCTCGCGGATATTAACATCGTAGGGAACATAACCCAACTTGTTGTAGTACTCGTGGCCCAGGCGACCTGTACTGCTCACCTCGGGGTGTACAGCCTGTGTGCCGTGTACCACTGCTTCCCACAATTTATTGATGTCGTAACCTCGCAAACCCTTCAGGTAGGCATCGGCAACGATAGAGGCTGAGTTGTTACCTACCATGCAACCACGGTGACCAGGACTGGCCCATTCGGGCAGGAAACCGCTCTCCAGATAAGCATTTACCAGGCCCTCCTGCATCTTCACATTCATAGATGGATAAACCAGGTTGAGCAGTGGGAACAGGCAGCGGAAAGTGTCCCAGAAGCCGGTATCAGTAAACATATATCCCTTGCGAACCTCGCCGTTATATGGGCTGTAGTGGATAGGTTGTCCCTGAGCGTCAATCTCGTAGAAACTGCGGGGGAAGAGTACCGAACGATACAGGCAGCTATAGAAAGTGCGCAGGTGGTCGATGTTGTTGTCTTCAATCTCAATGCGTCCTAACACCTCATTCCAGCGATTGCAGCCGGCTGTCTTTACCTGTTCTAGCGAACGCTTGCCAATCTCTTTGAGATTCTGCTCAGCCTGCTCCAGACTGATAAACGACGAAGCCACACGGGCATTGATCTGTTCGCCTCTACGGGTCTTAAATGATACAATGGCACCAGCATGGTTGGTGGTCATCTCCAACTGGTTGCTGAATACGCTGTCCTTCACGGTAACGCACTCGGCAAAGGGTTTGTCAAACACAATCACAAACCAGTTCTTGAAGTTGGCTGGCACACCACCACTGTTCTTGGTTGTGTAACCAATCACCTTATTCTCTGATGGAATCAGTTTGATGTACGAGCCTTTGTCAAAGGCATCTATCACCACGTTGGCCTCGTTGGTCTCGGGGAAGGTGAACTGCAGTGCGGCAGCTCGGTCGGTAGGAGCCACCTCGGCAGTCACATCGTAATCGGCCAGATATACGCTGTAATAATAAGGTGTGGCTACCTCGGCTTTATGCGAGAACCAGCTGGCGCGCTTGTTCTCATCAAACACCTTCTTACCTACGGTTGGCATGAGCGAGAACTGTCCGTAGTCGTTAATCCAAGGACTGGGCTGGTGTGTCTGCTTCAGGCCGCGAATCTTATCCGAGCTGTAGGTGTACTGCCAGCCGTCGCCGTTCTTGCCCGTTTGGGCCACCCAGAAGTTCATGCCCCAAGGCATGGCCACAGCAGGGTAGGTGTTACCGGTTGAAAGGGTGTACTTAGAATCTGTGCCCACCAGTGTGCTGACGTAATCAACTGGGGCATTACTACTTGCCAAAGCCTTGACTGACATCAGGGCGGCAATAACAATTGTTGTCAAAGTCTTCATATGCGTTTTCTGTGTTTATAAATAAAAAATGTTTAGAGTTATTCTATTTCGAGTGCTACCGATTGTTGTTGCATCTGGCGGGGCAGGAATACTGTCACACCCTGGTCGGTAAGCTTGTACTTGAGTTTCTTACCATTGCTAACCAAACGGATGGCCTTCTTTGGCAGGTTCTGGCTCCAGCTGATGCTGGTAGGAAGTTTCTCGCCATCGTCCAAACGATAGATGGCATAATAGCGACTACCGTCCTTGGCTTTGGTGAACCATACGTTACCCTCATTATAATAAGGGGTGATGGTGGTGTTATAGATGGCTTTGCCATTCTGCTTGAGCCAGGCGCCGATGGCATTCAGGCGCTTCACACTCTCGGGTTCAATCAGTCCCTCGGGTGTAGGTCCAACGCCTAATACCAGGTTTCCACCCTTAGCCACAATCTCAATCAAGGTGCCGATTACTTTTTCTGGACTCTTGAAACGTGGGCGAGGCACCCAACCCCAGTCGTCGGTCAGGGGGATACAACTCTCCCAGGGGAAGGCCAGCTGTGTCTCAGGGATAGTGCGCTCTGGTGTCTGATAGTTTTCGTAAGGACCATGGATGGTACGATCTACGATGATGATGCCAGGCTGATTCTTGCGGGCGATACGTGCCACCTCGGGCATGTCAAGATCCTGACCGCGATTCTCCTTGGCCACCCAACCGCCATCGAGCCACAGGATATCTACCTTGCCATAGCGCGACAGAATCTCATTCATCTGTCGGTGGGTGAACTGCTTGAATTGCTGCCAGCGCCAGGGGTGCTGATCAACGGGGTAGTTCACATTGCGTCCTTTCTTGGCATACACATCCCACCAGTAATACTGTGAGTGCCAGTCGGGCTTCGAAAAGTAAGTACCAATGGTAAACTGCTTCTGGCGGAAGGCATCCAGCACGTGCTTCAGCACATCGCGGCGTGGGTCGTCCTTAAAAGCATGCTGGGCAATGGTGAAATCAGTTTCCTGTGAGTCCCACATGCAGAAACCATCATGGTGCTTGGTGGTGAAAATCATATATTTCATACCGGCATTGCTGCAAGCCTCGGCCCACTGGGTTGGGTCAAACTTGGTGGGCTTCAGTTCGTCGGCCAATCCGAAATACCAGTCCATATATTGCTGATAGGTGCGTGTCGAGTCGCGGGTAATCCAGTTCTCATCGCAGATAGCCCACGATTCTACCATACCTGGCACGCTATACAGTCCCCAATGAAACAATACACCGAACTTCAGGTCCTGCCAGGCTTTCAGGTTTTTAACAACCAACTGGTCGGTTGGCCACTCGTAGGTTTTGGAACGCTGATGAATTTCGTTATCCTGTGCCCCTATCGTCAGGCACATTGCCAGCCCTAAAGCCAGGCAAAATATTCTTCTTTTTTGCATGAGTTGAAATTGTTTATTAGTTATGGCTGCAAAGTTAGCAAAAAAATGGCGAAAGTTTGTATGGTATTCATTTTTTTTGTACTTTTGTGCACAAAAATAAGAAACTACGACAAATATGAAGTATCTAACAGTTCTTTTTTCGTGTCTCAGTATGAGTGCAGTGGCTGCACCCTACGAAACGGAGTACACGCGAGGCATCGGATGTTATCCTGGTGCCCCCAGTGAGTATTATGCACCCGCACTCAGTTGGGTGGACAATGGTCAAAAACTAACTAATGTGGCACGCCACCGTGCGGCTTGGGCTTCGTCGGCTATCGACTATAACCTGACGGCACATCTCGTAACTGATGGTATCTGTGATACCGCTGAACCTGTGATGCTGAAGGTTTCTACACAGGATGGCGTGCTGCCCCGTAAGGAGGCCGAGTGGGCTATTGATGGCGGGGCCTACTCCAAGAATATCCTGATGGGCGAAAAGACTTGGCTGCAGTACGACTACAGTGGTGCCATGAAGGTTAAAACCGCTGGGGTTCGCGTGGTTGGTATGATGGCCTATAACGACCAGCTGGCTACCAAAGGTTTTTCCATTCGATGCGAAGCTTCGGAAAATGGTAAGGACTGGAAAGTGGTGGGTGAATTGAAAGGCAATCAACTGCCTG
>OCTX014569447.1_pt1 | contig 15322 bp, 8 predicted proteins | sample 1539691 | NCBI WGS metagenome assembly OCTX01 (sample SAMN02144231, study PRJEB22623) | gut metagenome | biome: sheep rumen | host: Ovis aries | place: New Zealand | reverse complement strand
GGGGGATTCGAACCCCCGGTACAGTTACCCGTACGACAGTTTAGCAAACTGTTGGTTTAAGCCACTCACCCATCTCTCCGTAGCTTAAATTCAAAAGCGGGTGCAAAAGTACTGCTTTTTTTTGATATATGCAAATATTTGGACAAAAAAAAATAAAAAAAGTGCAAAAAAGAAGGTTGTGCTTCTTTTACTTTTCTCGGCTAGCAAGTAGCTGACAAAAGAAAAAAAAGAAGGTTGTCTCCCGACAACCCAATCTTTTCATTTAACCTTAAATCTAATACCATGAAAAACACGGTGCAAAAGTACTGCTTTTTGACGAAATGACCAAATATTATTGATAAAAAGTGCTAAAAATCTAAAATTTGTCATGTTTAGTTGACAAAATGTCTGTGCTTTGGCCTGTCTAGTCGCAAAGTGAGAACAAATCCTCTCTCGGATTGACAAGCATGACAGGCACTAAGGCGCGCTGGATGGCTTTGCGCTCAGGCGGACCGAAGAGAATATCATCCAGTCCATAGTCTCTGCTGGCGGTAAGAACCAGTAAGTCGTGCTGAAAATCCCGTTGTCGTTCCGCCGCCTCAATAGTCAGTTGGAACGAATCTTTGCGGGCAAGGACAATCTCATATGAGATTGGTTTCGATTGCTCATCCGAGGGGGATGATTCTTTCAGCCGCTCGTTGACTTTCCGGATATGGGTGACGATTCGATTGACATTCTGACGCGCATGCGAACCATAATCGTTTGCCTGCAGGAGAATAATATGTGCACCGGTTTTGCGCGCAATATAGGTACAAATCTCCGCTTTGTACGTCTCCTCCTCCAGCATGGAAACAGGCACTAAAAGGCGTCGCAAGGGCTTGATAGTCATGGTAGGTGTAACAAACACATACGGCCGCCGCTCCTCGCGGCTGGCATTGAGGTGGCCTTGGATAGTGCGGCGATCATTCGCGCACTCAATCAGCTTAATATCTTCATTATTATCCCAAATCATCAATCATCAATCATCAATCATCAATTATCAATCATCAATCATCAATCCCACTGTATCGTATCCATGGTGTGGCGGTATTGTCTCGCTGCTGCAGCATGGCCTCCGTAAGTGGAAGAGAAAATATGGGTGTTGTTCAGTTCAGGGCTGGCGCACATAAATAGATAATCTGTTTTGGGCGCATTCAGCACTATATCTATCGTGGCGGGAGCCGGGCAACGGATCGGTCCTGGCGGAAGTCCCGGGTTCTTGTAGGTGTTATAAGGAGATTCAACTGCCAGATGGCGATAGAGAACGCGCTTGAGTTTGAAATCGCCCACAGCGTATTTGATAGTAGGACATGCCTGCAACGGCATACCCTTGCGCACCCGGTTAAGGTAGAGACTGGCGATGAGCGGCAGTTCGCGTTTATTGGTACTCTCTCCCTCAACGATGGAGGCTACGATAGCTATCTCAATCGGAGTAAGTCCTATTGAGTCGGCTTTGGCACGGCGGGACTCATTCCAGAAAAGGTTGTATTCTTTGAGCATTCGGTCGAAGAGTTGGCGGGGCGTGATATTCCAGTAAACCTCATACGTATTCGGGATAAAGAGACACCGGCTGGTCTCTCTATTCAGACCATAAGGCGCAAGGAACTCGTCGTCTTCCAGATATTGGAGCAGTGTAGTACTATCCAGCATCAGATGGCGTGTCACTTTGCCTGCCAGATCCTCCCTTGTGCGGACATAATTATTCCACGTAATCCGAACAGGCGTCTGGTAACCGTATTTAAGGCGCTCGATCAATTCGCGGTCTCCTATCTGGGACGGAAACGTATAATGCCCCGGCTCCGGATGATTGAAGACAAGGAAGCGCATATGCATATTCAAATCCGTCTCCGAACTGATATCATAATCCGCCCGCAGTAAGTTGAGTACAGAGTCTGTGGTAGCTCCGGGATAGATATCATAACTATGCGATTCATCGTCCGTTGCGCGGAAATTGCATATATGCCAGCGATAGTACTGCTCTGCCACTAACGCGCTTGCCAGCATAGCAAATACTCCGATGACAATAAGAATAGTTCGCAGTATATAACGTTTCTTAACCATATTATTTCCCTCCTACAAGGCGTTTTATTTCCGATAGTTTATTAAGAGCCTCCAATGGTGTCAAATTATTGATATCCAGGCTTTTGACTTCGTCGCGTATCTGTTCCAGAACGGGGTCGTCAAGTTGGAAGAAGGATAACTGCATGCCCTCACGGGAATCGCCTATGTGCTCAATCGGTTTGGAGATGTCGCCGTTCTTTGCCGCATTCTCTAAATCTGCAAGAATCTGTGTGGCGCGCTCAATGATAGAAGCCGGCATTCCGGCCAATTTGGCTACATGGATACCGAAACTATGCTCTGAGCCGCCGCGCACCAGTTTGCGCAGGAAGATCACCTTGCCGTTCACTTCGCGCACGGAGACATTGTAATTGCGGATCCGGTCGAAGGTCTTCTCCATCTCGTTCAACTCATGATAATGGGTAGCGAAGAGCGTCTTGGCATGCCCTTTATTCTCATGGATATATTCCACAATCGACCAGGCGATGGAGATGCCGTCGTAGGTGCTGGTACCGCGTCCCAACTCGTCGAAGAGTACCAGTGAGCGTTCTGAGAGGTTATTGAGGATAGAGGCGGCTTCGTTCATTTCCACCATGAAAGTGGATTCGCCGAGGGATATGTTATCGCTGGCGCCGACGCGAGTGAAGATCTTGTCCACTACGCCGATAGAAGCGCTCTCAGCCGGAACGAACGAACCCATCTGGGCCATTAGCACGATGAGCGCTGTCTGGCGGAGCAGGGCGGATTTACCGGCCATGTTCGGACCGGTGATGATGATAATCTGCTGGCCGTTATTATCCAGCAGCACGTCGTTTGCGATATATTGCTCGCCGGCAGGCAACTGCTGTTCGATGACAGGGTGGCGTCCCTGACGGATATCGATGACGAGCGAGTCGTTCACATCCGGACAGACATAGCGGTTCTCGGCGGCTATGGAGGCGAAAGAGAGCAGACAGTCTATCTGTGCCAGCACATTGGCATCGAGCTGCATCTGAGGCACCCATTCGCATAGCGAGAGCATCAACTCCTGGTACAGACGATTCTCAATAATCTGAATCTTCTCTTCGGCGGTTGTGATTTTCTCCTCGTACGCTTTCAGTTCATCGGTTATATAACGCTCGGCGTTAACGAGTGTCTGCTTGCGAATCCACTCCGGCGGCACTTGGTCTTTGAATGTATTGCGCACCTCCAGATAATAGCCGAAGACATTGTTATAACCAATCTTGAGGCTGCTGATACCCGTGCGCTCTATCTCGCGTTGTTGAATCTGAAGAAGGTAATCTTTTCCGTCGGATTGGATAGCGCGTAGTTCGTCCAGTTCGGTGTCCACTCCGCGGGCGATGATATTCGGTCGTCCTTGTGCGATGGGCGGATCGGGCACTATCTCGCGCTCTATTCTCATCCGCATTTCGGAGCAGGGATCTAATTGCTCGCCCATAAGACTAAGATAGGCATTCTCTTTCGCAGTCTCGCATATCTCTTTGATAGGCTTGACAGCACGTAAGGCACGGCCTAACTGTACCATCTCCCGTGGACCGATCCGACCGGTAGAGACCTTGCTGACAATACGTTCCAGATCGCCCGTCTGAGAGAGTGCTTCGCGCACTGCCTCGCGTGTTTCGGGGTGTTTGAACAGATATTCCACTACGGTCTGCCTGTTCCGTATCGGACGTACCTCTTTGAGCGGGAAAGCCATCCATCGATGCAGCATGCGCCCGCCCATCGGTGTGATCGTGCGGTCTATGATATCGAAGAGCGTACGGCTCTCTTCTGTCTGGCCGCCGATCAATTCCAGATTGCGGATGGTGAATTTGTCCAGCCAGACATATTTGTCTTCCTCTATGCGGCTCAGGTGTTGGATATGGCCGGTCTGCAAGTGCTGCGTCATATCCAGATACATCAATATGCCTCCTGCTGCAGTCACACCCGCCGGCATCTTCTCCAGACCGAAACCTTTGAGCGAAGAGACACCCCATAACTTCTGTAACCGCTCCTTGGCAGTACTCTCCACCAGCATCCAGTCTTCCAACTCGAAAGTAAAGAATTTGTTTCCAAAGAGGTTCTCTATCTCCGCTTTGCGTCCGCGTAAATACAACACCTCTTTGGGCGCGAAATTAGTCAGCAGTTTGTCGATATAGTCGCTGTCGCCTTGCCCGGCCAGGAATTCTCCTGTCGAAATATCCAGAAAAGCAACGCCTATTTGATAGCTGATAGCGGATGACTGACGGCCTGTAAAATGCAGGCATGCCACCCAGTTGTTCTCTTTCTGGGTGAGGGTAGTGTCCGAATAACTCACACCCGGAGTCACCAACTCTGTCACACCGCGTTTTACTAATTTTTTCGTCAGTTTAGGGTCTTCTAACTGGTCGCAGATAGCTACGCGCAATCCGGCGCGAACCAGCTTAGGCAGGTATGTATCCAAGGCATGGAAGGGAAATCCCGCCATCTCCATCGGTTGCGCTGCACTCGTACCTCCGTTAGAGCGGTGTGTCAGCGTGATATTGAGTATCTTGCTCGCTCGCACGGCATCCTCCGCGTAGGTCTCATAGAAATCGCCGCAACGGAATAGCAGCATGGCGTCCGGATATTGCTCTTTTATCTCCCGGAACTGCTTCATCATCGGAGTTAATTCTTCTTTGCCGTTCGGCACGATTTTTTCTGCCATATATTCGTAATTCGTAATTTCGTAATTTTTAATTCGTAATTACCTCAAGTCCACCGTGACTTTGAGGTTAAACCGTCTTCCCGTCAGGTAATTGGGGCTCGCCCACTGATGTCCATAGGCGTCGGAAACCCAAAAATAGGAGTTCACGTTGTTCCATCCCACCAGATTGAATACCTCAAACTGTATGGCCCACTGTTTGACATGTTTGGCACTCTCGGCGCGCATGAATTTGGCGGTCTGAGCATTGAAAACATAACTTGCACCCAAGTCAATACGTTTGTACATCGGCATCCTTCCCCACGACTGGTTATTGCGCGGCGCGTAGAATGGTTGTCCCTCCGAAAACTGCATCTTTAGATGAAATTTTAACTGCGGTAACCGGGGAATATAGTCCTGAAAGAGCATCGAGAAATTATACCGCTGCTCTGTCGGAGACGGGATCCAATTGAGTCCGCCCAGCATCCGTTGACGAGCCACCATTGTGCTGAATGAAATCCAACTGTCTGCGCCCGGTACCAATTCACCGTATAATTTCAAATCCAGGCCAGCCGCATAGCCTTCCGAGTCGTTTTGTCCGGAATAGCGCACGCGCACATTGTCCACCGTATAACTCTCCATCCGGTCGATATATTTGTAATATGCTTCTGCTGTCAGTTTGAAAGGGCGTCCCCAGGCGCGGAAATAATAATCCGAACCCAGCACTACGTGTACCGAGCGTTGCGCTTTGAGATCTCTGTTTAATCGAATACGGGTGATCCCCGATTCATCCGTCAGGGTGTCGCGCAGCTCTTTGTAGAATGGCGCTTGGTAATAGAGACCCGTTGCCAGACGGAAGCACACATCCCGTTTCCATCCCGGTATCCATTCTACGGAGGCGCGAGGGGAGGGGAGTACTTCGTTGTTCCAACTCCACCACTGGAGGCGTCCGCCCACATTCAGTATCCACTGCCCGGAACGAGTGACCCATTTATGCTCGTTTTGTACGTAACCTTGCACACGACCCGATATCATGGAACTGTCGCCGCGCATGGCATAGAATAGCTCCATCGCTTTGCCGTCGTCCGGCAGGGAATAACCTGCCGAATCGCGCCATTCCCATTCGCTGATATGATCCCGGATTAACTCCGCCTGACCGCTTACGCCCCATCGTAGGGTATTGCCGTCGTGCTGCCATGAGCCGTTATGAGCCATGGTCACTACGCCTGCTTCCAGACTGTTGCGCGCATGTTGATGGAAGATACCCATACCCAAAGCATTCGTCGCACGCTCGGCCGGATCTTCTTTGGCCGATGAGTTATCACCCGCAGATAGTACATACTCACCGGTGATGTCGAAATTCTCACGCTCGTTGGTGTAGAATCCGCTTGCGTCAAAACCGATCTCTACGCCGTTTCCCACTTCGCCTTTCGCGCTGAGGGCGGCAAAAGCTGTGAGAAACCGGTCTTTCTCCTGGCCTTCATAATAGATTGAGAGATGTTTGGCATCTTGCCCGCCAAACGATTCACTTAAACTGTCCGGCGAAAAACGATAGTCGTTCTGGCTCGCGTTTCCCAAAAATGACATCTCCCATCGGTGCGGCATTTTCCACGTGATATAGGTCTGATAGTCGATATAAGTCGGCTGGTAATTGCCGCTGGTGGCCAGACCGCCTAACATATATTTGCTCGTCTTGTACCGCAATCCGTGCATCTGGCTGTACGTGCTGTCGCCGTGTCCTACGTATAGTTGTGCGCCTAAAAGGCTGGCGCTGATGCTTGCTTCGAATGCCTGCGGTCTCTTGTATGTGATATCCAGCACGGATGACATCTTATCGCCGTATTGCGCACCATATCCGCCGGCTGAGAACCCTACATTCTCCACCATCTCGGGATTCACGAAACTCAATCCCTCCTGTTGCCCGCTGCGAATAAGGAGCGGACGATGCACCTCAATGCCGTTCACATAAACCGAGTTCTCGTCGAACGAACCGCCGCGGACGTTATACTGGCTGCTTAACTCGTTGGTCTGACTTACTCCGGCGAAGGTTATCAGCAGGCTCTCTATACTGCCGCCTGTCGCGTCCGGCATAACGCGGGTCGTCGAAGCATCAATATGATCCATCGTTCCCTGCGTGTGCTTGATGCCGCGAACCTCAATCTCTGTCAGCAACTGTTCGTCCGTCAGCATTTGCACATTGATGTTGAGTACATCCTTCAAATCTATAATTCGTTGTTGCACAGCGGTATAACCGATCATCGAATAACTCAGCACCACCGTATCTGCTTCCTCCAGCAAAAGCTCGTAATAACCGTTCTTGTTCGTTGACGTCCCGCCCAACAGCTTTCGGCTTCTTTCCTCTCCCCCTTCAGGGGGCTGGGGGGCATTCCACGCCGCCACATTTGCCAACTCAATACCCACATTGTCTTGATCCACCACATACCCGTACACACGCGCCGTGCGCGCGTACAAAGAAACACTGCATAGGCTGAACAGCAACAAAAAGTTTACTATTTTTAAGATTCTGCCCATTGTAACTTTATAGGGGTTTGATGCTGGTTTTGTACTGGTCAAATGCTGGTTATGTGCTATGCAAAAAAGTATACGATTATTAAGATTTTATCTCTTCGTTCAATTTCTCAATATACGAAGTCAGTTCCTCGCCGCCTAATTTGGTCTCGGACGATGTGACAAAAACGGGCGGTAACTCTTCCCATTCCTCCAGTAATCGTTCTTTGTACTTAGTCACTTTGTCACTTAGAGCCACTCTACCTAACTTGTCGCCTTTCGTGAATACGATCGCAAACGGCACACCGTTCTCGCCCAGCCAGGCGAGAAATTCCAGATCTATCTTCTGAGGCTCATGGCGGCAGTCTATCAGCACAAAGAGACATACCAACTGCTCGCGCATCAAACAGTACCGCTCAATCATCCGTTTCAGCGTCTCGCGTTGTTTCTGCCCTGCTTGCGCGTACCCGTATCCCGGCAGATCCACGAGGTGCCACTCTCTTACAGCCGAAGGCGGTCTTACAGCGTTAGCGGTCTTACAGTGCAACGATCCTTCAGCGGAGCGGTCAGTGCTCTGCACTAAGAAGTGGTTAATCAGTAGCGTCTTGCCCGGTTTCTGGCTCGTCTTGGCCAACTTCGGGTTGTGGCATAGCATATTGATCAGGCTCGATTTGCCCACATTGCTGCGCCCGATAAACGCATACTCCGGTAGATTGCTTTGAGGGCAATCCTTTACGTCCGGACTGGATATTATATATTTCGCAGAACTAATCATTAATCATTATTCTTATTTCGCTTCGCTCAAACGATTAATGCTTCGCAATATTCATTATTCATTATTCATTATTCATTGTTTCTTAGTCCAGACGATAAATCCGAACAGACATCCGATAGTCACTATTCCGGCGCACAGGTAGCCGACCCAACGCCATTCAACCGGCAGATGCAGACCTTCCGGCGCAATGAGAATATAGCTGCTGCAAACCATCGTCATAAACAACGCCGGTATCAGTGCCACCAGATACCCGAATCGGTACTTTTTCTCCCCTCCTTTTACGGGTGAAGAGCTCTGCTCGATCGGACTGCCGGTGGCCGTCCGTAGAACATTGTCGGGGGTAGGCCTCTTATACAGCCACACCGTTCCCGCCCAAAGCGTAAATACCGCCAGCGTCTGGTTCGTCCATGCGAAATAACGCCATACGACGTTGAAATCCACAAACACCATGCCGAACACGCACAGGAAAAGAGGCACAGCAATAATCAGACGCTTCGGAATAGGGCGCTGGTCCCATTTCAGAAAATCCGCTACGATCAGTCGCGCGCTACGCAGAGCCGTGTCGCCGCTCGTGATAGGCGCTGCAATCACACCGATAATAGCCAGAATACCTCCAACTGTGCCCAGCCAGCTCCGGCTTACTTTGTCTATCACCAAAGCTGCGATATTCTCTCCTGGATGGGCGGCTGCAAAAGCCTGCAGACCGTCAATGCCGTATAATCCTTTCTCCGGATCTGCAAAGAAAGTACCTGCTGCGGCTGCCCAGATGAGCGCCAAAATACCTTCCGCCACCATCGCCCCATAGAAAATCCATCGTCCCTGACGCTCGTTCGTCACGCAGCGTGCCATGATAGGACTTTGCGTCCCGTGAAAACCGGAAATGGCACCGCAGGCAATGCTCACAAACATCATCGGGAAGAGCGGCAGACCATTTGTCTGGCGGTTCTGCAATCCGTCAAACACCTCCGGCATTTCCGCGCTATGCCAGCCAAGCATTATTACCATGATTCCTATTCCCATAAACAGCAGAATACCGCCGAAAATAGGGTAGAAACGACCGATCAGTTTATCTACCGGCAGAACCGTTGCCAGCGCATAGTAACCGAAAATGATTAACACCCATATAATAGGAATCATACGTCCCTGAAAATCCATCGTTCCGAGACCCGCCAAACCTTGCAACAAGGTCGCGGGACCGCTCAAAAAAGTAGTCGTCAGCAATATCAGCAAAACGAGAGACAGCACGCGCATGAACACTTTCGTGCCTTCTCCCAACTCGTCGCCTACAATATCCGGCAGAGAGGCGCCGCCTTTGCGGATAGACAGCATTCCGCTCAAGTAATCATGTACGCCTCCGGCAAAGATAGTACCGAATACTATCCATAGGAATGCTGCAGGTCCATAGAAAATACCCATAATGGCGCCGAAAATCGGACCTAAACCCGCAATGTTCAGAAACTGCACCAGAAAAACCCGCCATGGGGCCATCGGTACAAAATCCACCCCGTCTGTCTTTGTCACCGCCGGAGTCTTACGATCTGGCTCCACTCCGAAAATCTTCTCTACCAGCGTACCATATGTCAAAAATCCTACTACCAGCAGGATAATTCCCAAAACGAAAGATATCATATCGTATTCCTTTTACAAATTAGCCCGCAAAGTTACTGCTTTTTTTCGACATACACAAAAAAAAGCGCCATTTCGACGCTTTTTTCTTTCTGACCCGCTCAATTTTTATATACCCGGATAGCCTTCCGACTGCTTCATGTTATGATTGCGCTCCAGTTCCAATTGAGGTATGGGCTGCACATATGAGCAATCGCCTTTCCATGTGATGGGGCCGTGCGAAGTCTCTTTGTAATAAGCCGCTTCGGTGTCGCCGTTTCTATAACGACGGATATCAAACCACCATTGCCCTTCGCCGAATAACTCAGCCCAACGCTCATACCGCAACGGATCATGTGCTAAGGGGTCTGTCTCTTCATATGTCTTCGTGCGGTCGCTCAGCGAACTGTAGTCAACAGGCGAAGCCCCATCCGGCGGAAAACCGTAAGCACGGCGGTGTACCTTGTTTACATATTCCAGTGCAGTTCCGGCATCCTTGTCTGCCAGCAATTCTGCGTACAAGAGGTAGATGTCCGCCATGCGAATGAGGTATATATTGCAATCTGAAGACTCATTCTTGCCGTACGGAGCGGGTCCCATTTCGACGCCGCGGATGTTGGTGTATTTGCGGTGCGCCCATGCCAGACGATCAGGACGGTTGTTTGCCTCCGATGAGCGATCATAGACTGTCGTCCGCCCCTGAGCATCGATATACGGATCCACATACGGCTGGCCGGCTACCAGTTTCAGACGCGGGTCCACTTGAGCCGGATCGTTCTTGAGCGCCAGCGCTTCTGCACGATAAGTGGTATTGGCGAGCATATACGGGAAATTGTCCAGTGAACGCGGTGCATTGAAATCATATGCGGGGTTGAGTGTCAGACGGGGTACCGTATCTCCGTAGAATCCGCCGAATCCGAATCGTGCAATGTTGCGGTCGTGCACAAAATTATTGCCCCATTGCGATGATTTCTTGGATATAATCACGTCTCGCGTCTGACTCAATGGATCCGTCTGGTCCTCGCGACCCTTGCGGAAACGTATATCCAGATCTACATACCATGGCGCATACACCATAGGCATTCCTGAACCGGTCGTGTAACCTTCCCACGGTCCGTCCTGCGTGTAATCGGACGTCATAGTCAGTTCATACAGCGACTCATTGTTATGCTCGTTAGCTTCGTTGCCGAAAAACATATCCTCATACACCTCATGGCTTACCAGCCCTTTGCCGCTGTGGAGAATGATGTCTTCTAATACCTCGCGTGCCTTCTGCTCGTTCTCAGGAAAGAGGTAGAGCGACTGCATATATATTTTTGCCAGCAGTCCTTTCGCCGCCCATTCGTCGGCTCTGAACGGATCATTCGGGGCACCGGTAAGCAGTCTTACCGCCTCGCGGCAGTCTTCAATCATAAACCGCCATGTATCGATGACGGAAGCGCGGGAGAGTTTCAGTCCCTCCACATCTTCGATGACGGCATTGATGATGGGAAAACCGAGTGCATCGGGTTCGAGTTCGAAGAATATCTGCGCGTGCCAGTAGGCCATAGCGCGGTTGAAATAACACTGTCCGAGCATGTAATCCAGCGTCTCCTGCTCATCCGCCTTAGCTCCGTTAGCACGGTAATGGGCGATGCCTTCGATACCGGTTGTGGCCAGTTTGGCCCACTTGCAGAGATCCGTATAGGTGGTCGTTATATAGCGCGAGTCAATAGCGGTGTAGTTATCCTGTGAAGTGGCGCGTTCGTCGTACGAGCCATAGATATCGGTGGTGTGGTCGTACAGATAAACCCCCATCGGAAACCAATAGAAAGCATATGTGCCGATTGCATGATCTTGGGCGTAGGCCGAGGTAATCAACTGCTCCACCTGGTCCATCGAACTCGGGAAATTGGAAGACGAGAGAGTCTGCGGATTCTCGATAGCAAAGAAATCTTTGCAACCGATAAAAGAGACCGCTATGCTCAAAAACAAAAGCTTATTTACTATTTTGGTTTTCATAATGTTTGTGCTTCTTTTATTTCATATTAGGCATTTTCTTTCAACTCTTAGAATGAGATGTCGAGGCCGAAACTATAAAGCCGCGAGGGTAGATAGCGGTTCTGGTGGTCAATATTATACATGAGGTAAGAACCGCCTATCTCAGGGTCTATACCCGAATAGGAGGTGATAGTGAATAGGTTTTGCGCAGAGAAATAGATGCGCAGTTTCTCCATTTTGGCTTTGCGGCTGTATTTCTGAGGCAGCGTGTAGCCGAAGGAAAGGTTCTTCAGTTTGAGATAGTCTCCTTTCTCCACGAGATAGCCTGAGACGGTAGAATAGTTGCGGTTCGCTGCGCCATCTCCGATGACAGAGTTGTGTTCGTTTAAGTAGCCTACGCGCGGGTCGGAGGTAACAGTGGTGTTGTCCTTACCGAAACAGGAGGTGGTGAAGATTGCTGCGGTAGTGTTGTCCGACATAAACATGTGGGTGTAAGGTTTGATGAGATTCATGACATCAAAGCCGAACGCGCCTTGGAAGACCAACGCAAGGTCGAAACCTTTGTATGCGAGGTTGATATTGAGACCCATCGTCAGTTTGGGCCAAGGATTGCCGATATATTGTCGCGAAGAGGGAGAAACGCGCCCCTGTCCGTTATCGTCGTAAATAAGGTCTCCCACACCGGTGTTCTGCGACTGATAGTAGATTCCCATCTCTTTGCCGTCTGCGGTGAGAGGTTGTCCGTTGGGCGCATAGCCGTAGGGGTGGTTAGGATTGTTTGCCCGCCATGAGTCCAGAGCATATTGGTTATAACGATCCACCTCTTCCTGGTTCTGGAAAATACCTAATACCCGGTATCCGTAGAACATGGACATTGCGTATCCGTCCTCGGTGCGTGTGAGCAGAGGCCATGAGGCGTCAAGACCGCGGTCGATGGTAGTCGCACCCGGTTTGTCGCCTACTTGCTTAACCAGGTTTGCATTCATGGAAAGGTTGAGGTTGATACCGTAAGAGAAATCTTTCTTGCGGTCGTGCCATCCGATAGTGATTTCATGTCCCTGATTCTCCACCATACCAGCGTTGAAATAGACAGGGATCGTGTTGGCTGGGTCGTCCGAACTGAAATAATAACTCATTCCGCCGGTGAGACATAGCGAGCCGCGATAGAGCATATCGCGTGTCTGGCGGTTATAGTAGTCGTATGTAAGGGTAAGTCTGTTATTGAAGAAGCCGAGGTCGAGACCTACGTCCACCTGATTCACTTCTTCCCATTTAAGGTCTTCGTTGCCCAAAATGGCCACCCAAGCGCCCGTCTCACCGATGGAAGTGTTGTCGAAAGCGTGGCTCACGCCGCTGAGCGAATAGGAAGACATATACATATATTGGGCGATATTGTCGTTACCGAGAATTCCCCAACTGGCTCGTATTTTGGCGTTGGAGAGCCATTCTCCTGCGGGCTCTTTGATCCAATTCTCTTCGCTGAGTCGCCATCCGGCATTGACAGAGGGGAAGAAACCCCAGCGGTGCTTCTTGACGAAGCGGTCCGAAGCGTCAGCACGGAAATTGGCAGCGAGCAGGTAGCGACCTTTGTAATCATAGTTGATGCGGGCAAAAGCAGATCCTCTGCGCTCCTGCGGGATGCCGTCCGAAGCATCCTTGGTCGCTCCTGCAGAACCCAGCGCGATAGAAGAGGCCACGGGAACAGAGAATCCATACGTGGTGGCAGAGAGATTATAGCCGTCCAGCCTCCACCACTCGGTTCCCGCCATCACTTTGAAATGATGGGCGTCAAGCCATGTATGTTCATATGTGAGTATAGAGTTGAACATGAGGTTAAGACTGGTACCCGCATTGGAATTTAACGCGCCTCCGTCCACGCCCACTTGTACGGGACCGAAGTCCTTGTATTCGGTGAATCGGCGGTTTGAATAAGCGCTCAGCGCTGCTGAACCGGTAGTGCGCCACACAAGACCCGGAATGAACTCTACATTCAGGTAAGCCTGCGCTCGCGCATTATAATTGCGGTCTTGATAGGCATGATAGGCCGCCTCTAAGCCCGCGAAATTGGGACCGCTACCCACCGACATAGGGGTCTGGGCATAGTCCCCGTTCTCATCCTTTACCTCCGCTACCGGCACGGTACGGAAGGGGATGGTATGGTTGTAAATAGATGACGAAGTGGCAGGGTTATACGATGCCATAGAGGCGAAGATCTCCTCGCCGAAGGACACATGTTTGCCTACCTTATGGTCGAGGTTCGCGCGTAGGGAATAACGTGTCGCCCGTGTGTCCATGTATGTACCTTTCTCGTCCAGTACACCGAAAGAGAGGAAGAACTTCGTCTTCTCTCCGCCGCCGGAAGCGGAGACGTTATACTCCTGCTCTATGCCTCGTCCGAACATAACGGACATCCAGTCTGTATTGGGTAATTCATCCACGCTTGTCACACCTAATACATCTAATGTGGAACCGGTTCCCCATGCATCGCGTGCGCGAATCCAGTCCGGTGTGCCTAAGAGTTTGATAGGAGATGAAATATCACGCCATCCTACGCGGGCATTAAGATCAATCTGCGTGCGTTCCGCCTGACCTTTCTTGGTGGTGATAAGAATCACACCTCCGGCAGCTTTGGAGCCGTATATGGCAGCTGAACCGGCATCCTTTAGGATTTCGATAGACGCTACGTCGCGCATGTTGAAATCAAATCCTGCGTCCTGCGCCACACCGTCCACTACATATAACGGCGCCATGCCGTTTAAACTACCTGCACCGCGGATGATGATATCAGCTGCTTCGCCCGGTGCACCGCTTCCTTTGGTTACCTGCACACCTGCTGCCAAGCCGCTGAGGCTCTCCGCCAGAGATTGTGATGAGAAATCGGCGATGTCGTCCGCACTGACGGAGGCGATGGAACCCGTCACGTCACTCTTGCGCTGCGTGCCGTAGCCCACTACAATGACATCCTCCAGTATTTCCGTGTCCTCCTGTAGAACGACCGAATAACTGTCTTTGCCCGGCATAATTTTCAACCGCCGGGTGGTGTAACCGATATAAGACACGCTTATCTCGCTATCCGGTGATGCCTCGATAGTGAAACCGCCGTTTGCATCCGTTACTGTACCTGTATTGGTACCCGCCACCACAATGGTAGCGCCAATAATCGGTTCACCCGAGGTGTCCGATACCGTTCCCCGTACGGGCTTGGCATTTACGCCAAGCACCGATACGAAAGAACAGATAATAGCTGATAAGCGTATCTTATTCATGATTCAAAATAAAAATGGTTATTTTACTGCTTCACCGAGTGCGTTGTATTTAACACCGTTATGCATGATATAGAGCATACCGTTCTCTACGAACTTGGCGCCCTTCTTCTCTACTTCTACGTTGTCGATAGCCTGCAGAGCGTCGATACAAGGAGCCGCATAGCCGGTTACTCCGAAGCCGTAGATGTCGCCGTCCGTGAAATCATCGGCATACAGCTCGTCAGAGGTACGTCCCTCTACATACGGAGCGAAAGCAAAGAGGCAGTCCGAACCGTCTGCCTGCGAGGTAGCAACCTCCTGGTCTGCCCACATCCACCATCCGGCACCCGGGTTGTCGTTCGTGTACTCGAAGCCGAAGATCTGCGCATTGACATAGACAACAGAGTCTTTCATCACTGCCTTCGACGCATCTTCTTCAATCATTACTTGCTTGAAATTACAAGTCATTCCCCAGATGTTACCATCGATCTG
>OCTX011386301.1_pt1 | contig 15323 bp, 28 predicted proteins | sample 1539691 | NCBI WGS metagenome assembly OCTX01 (sample SAMN02144231, study PRJEB22623) | gut metagenome | biome: sheep rumen | host: Ovis aries | place: New Zealand | reverse complement strand
TACACTATCAATGATTGCCATTATTATCTTATCCTTTCTTAAATGAGAATTTTTAGTATAGCATTGCTGCCATCAAGTTCTGCCTGAAACTCAATATCTTTATTTTCCGTGATAACGCTATCAAAAATATCGCAGACATCTCTGATTTTCTTGATCTTTTCATCAGAAAATCCGGCATCTTCAAATATCATCATTGCCACATCAAAACTGTGAATCATTACATCCCCCCTTTTAATTTTCCAAACATATTAATTATACCTTTAACTCTTTTTGCTGCCTCGATAACCTCATCCTCTCTGTTTATGTCTGAAAATGAAAATCTTACTGTATTTCTGGCCTGATTTTCCGTCAATCCGTAAGACAATAGCGCTTGATTTACAGTTGATTCCTTATTCCTGCACGCCGACCCAGAAGAAACCGCAATATCAAAAGAGGATAACGCCAGAACGAATGTTTCCGCGTCGATATTTGGAAACTCTATACTTAATATTTTAGACTCATCTTTACAGTTAAGATTGTATCTTATGTCCTTTAAATTCTCAAGAAATAGTTCTCTGAGATAAATGATACGTTTCCGATTTTCCTCTCGATTTTTTAACGCAATATCGCAAGCAGCACCGAAGCCAACAATACCCGCTACATTTTCCGTCCCCCCTCTCAGCCCGAATTCCTGATTAGCACCGCCGTTAATAATTGGTTTAATTAATTCCTTGTCTCTAACGTATAACGCACCAACTCCTTTCGGCCCGTGTATTTTATGAGCAGACATCGTTAGGAAATCACACATCATTTCCTTGACATCTATTCGTTCGAATCCCAAAGCCTGGACACAATCTGTGCCAAACAAATAATTATCGTTGCCATAACATGCCTCCCCTATATCGTAAACATTGGTTACTTGTCCCACTTCATTGTTGACATACATTTTCCAGAGCAACGTAGCCCAATGAGTTTCATAATCATCTTCCAAATCTTCCACGAATGAAACTAGACTTTTATTTTGTACAGATTCCAACGCTCGTATAGATGACGTATGTTCCATTCTCGAAGAAATAATCTCTATGGATGGAAATACCTTTCTAATTCCGTGCAGCACTAGATTATTTGCCTCGCTTCCACCGGATGTAAAAACTATTTGATTCGGCTCAGCGTTAATAATCTCTGCTACTTGCTCTCTCGCTTTGTCAACAGCCTTTCGAGCTTCAATTCCGAGAGTATGTATTGAATTTGGATTTCCGTATTGTGTCGTTAGATAAGGCATCATAGCCTTTATAACCGGCTCCGTCATTGGAGTCGTTGAGGCAGAATCTAAATAGATCATAATCATTATCCTTTCATTAACACATTAATATCAAGCTCTTCTAAAACAAATTGCGACTGCTCATCCCCAGGACTTAACCATCTGAGATTAAATAAAAACCTAGACCGTACTCCTTCGTCAAATGATATGTAGCAAACTGTGCTACTTGCTGAAATATCAGTAATTTTCCCGACACGACCATCAAGTTCGTCCATATCGTCAATCCAGACCGGTTTTTCATTTACATCATATGGTTTATGTACGGTTACAATATCGCCTACTTCAAAATACATGTTTCCTCCTTCTTTTAGTGTTGCGGGAACACGACCTGTTCTCCGTATTTAAGATTCCAGCAACCGTTGTCCGTATTTGCGCAACGTTGACAATTTCCGCTGCATTTGAATGCGAATTCGTTCGCGGTTGTCGTTCCGTCTTTAAACAATACGTGTGCTTCTGGTAGTTTATATGGATTTGGACACTCGTAGTTTTTCCAGACACTGAATACAATATGTAAGTTTTTTGGAATCGTATTCCCTCTTTTAATCCATTCGTTCACCATAGCGTATTGCTTTGTGAAACATAGGATATTGCATTGTGGTTGCCTTTCGGCAATTCCTACCATATTCATGAGATAATTCATATCTACAATATCTCCAGACACATGAAATCTAAAAAACCTTTCTTTTGATATTGCATTCTCGACTTGATTCCAGTAAGATGCGTCATCGGAAATTAGAATTTTTAAATTTCTGTTATATGCATTTTTCACATTCTTTCGAAGCCTTGTAATTTTCCCTGCATAACAAAGCTTAAAGCAAGGAGCATCATGCGGACATGTATCATATGGTGGAAGTGAAACACTTGCGATAGCTCCCATTTTTATATTTCCCGGGGAGATTGATACCTTTGAATCCTTAATTTGTTTATTAATAATTTTAGGCATATATACCTCCTTACATAAAAAAAGGACGATTCCTCGTCCGTTTACCTACTTCTATATAATTGTGCATTCATCTAAGAACTTCGTAGTAATTTCCGTTATGATGAATGAAAGTACCGTAGCAGTCCATATCTCTTCCGTATTTTTCATAATCGAAATACATTTGCAATCCTTCTGGAATCATATCTAAGATTCCGCACTGTTCACAGTATTCCTCCGCAACGTCTGTCATATCAGAGCAATTCCAGTAAACTATAACGTTGTCTTTGCAACTTAACGCTTCCTCAAAGTCATATCCATAGGATAATAGCGCATCAATTATTTCCTTGTCATAGCTTCCGAGACAGTCTAATTCCTCTGCCATCTCATTTAATTCATAGATGTTGTCATATTCCCCGACGGAGATACACAGGTCACTTTCATAATCCGTGATGAACCATTCCTCGTACTGTTCATTAATCTCAATTGAACGAAAAGCATCTGCAAAATCGTCATACACAGGAAGGTCGATCCACTTACCAACCAATTCGCCCTCGTTGTATTTCCCGAGATTTGTTAAGAAAATTCTAAACATGATATTTGCCTCCTTTATTTTGTTTTTTGTTTGCATACTACACAAATCTATGACCCCGAAAGAAAATTAATAAAAGAAAGGAGTGTAAATTACTGAAAAACAAACAAAAACTTAATACGTATCGGGGTCATAGATTTATATGCATACTAATAATATTTACGGTCTCGTAGTATAGATGATCATCCGGGTAAGGATCCGCCTTCCTGGGATACAGCAGTCGATGATTGTGTCTGAACTTGACACAAATCATTTTGTTGCAAATTAATTTTACCTTTTGTACAGAAAGAGTGGACTTTTATAGGAAAAAGTAAGGTATTTGTGTTGCAAGTTCGGAGTTGGTGTGTTAATAACCTCAAATGCAATACATCGCTCTTCCTTCTTCGAGCTCACTGGCGTTGCGGCGGGCCTTGCCAGAGCGTATCCTCTTCTGCTCAAGGTGTTACTTCCGCTAACAGCAAAAGCATTGCGAAAACGCAATCATCACCGTAAATAAACTTTAATTCCTTGTTTTCATATCTATTTTGATTTCCGTTTGAGCAAACTGGAAATCGAAATACTCGTGTAGCCTGTTATCAATTACTAATTCGTCAAAACATTATTGTTTTGATTGTCGTAGACGATATAAACAATAATTTTTGCGAATTAGTAATTTCAACAGGCAATGAGTTCCCAATGAATTACTCTCGCTAACAGCGGGAGTAGTAACTATGTACTAATCTTCATATGAAAACTAATTAATTGTTGTAATTAAAAAAGGAATTCCACGTTCTGTAATTCCTCATTAACCTCTTCTTCATTTGATGCAATTTCAATTTCATCCTCGTAGAAAAACCAAGGGCCTTCTCTCGGATGTTCAAACATTTCTACATGGTACATATGGAAATTGTTATCAACTTTAACAATTTCTCCACATTCTCCGACGAGTTTTCCATATTCCTCTGTCCAATCATGGCATCCTTTTCCGATAACAACAACATTATCTCCTTCTTGATACTTCAGTTTTGATACTCCTCCTTCCCACAATAATTTTAGGCACGTTCCTCGTACCAATCAAAATCCATACCGTTCCAAATTTCATAGTCAAAATCCTCGTTATCAAAATTGATTTCATCCCAATGTTCAGATATATATAAATTGACTTCCGCGATTGTTTTTATATCGTCAGGAATTTCAATTTCTCCAGACACACTCACAGCCGGATATGCGCATACTTGAACCATCATATTTAAATTCCTCCGTTAATTAATTAAAAATGAGAGATCTGTTTCAATAATATTGGACGCAGAGTTATCCTCTTCGACCAGCTCGAGCCCTCGTTCTTCCCAAGTAAAATAAAGACCACGTAATTTATATGTTGGATACTTGTCGGCTTCAATGCTTGGAAAGACTTTGTAAATAGTTGCTGTTTGTCCGACAAAGTCCTCCATCCCGTGTACCCACCCAGGGCCGTATGGTGGCTCAAAATCTTTTCCGCTTAAGATAATGACCTCATCGCCAACTTTAAACATTGGCGCTCTTATTCCTTCGGAATGCATAATGTCCGCTCCTTTCTATCCGTGCAACTGATGATGAATCATTGCTTTAACATCAACTTCAAACTTGCTGTTGATATTGGATATTAATTCCTCAATCGTGTCTCTCTCAACAGATGTGTAATAACTTCTTAAACCTTCCATTACCTGAACATCGTTCAAGTCCCAAGGTTTCCCGTTCTTGCTGTCGAGAATGTAGTTTGTTAACATTGCTTTGAATTCTCTTTTTCTCTTGTGCCCGACTGTAATTTCATTATTTGCATTAATCATTAGACCAAGATTCCAATTCTGTCCTGCGGATGATCCATATCTTGTTTTCTCATCTTTGAGAATATACGGAGCATTAAACATTCGCATGGACGCTCTTAAATCATTTACGATTTCTTGAATGTCAAAATCATATCTAGATGAAATTAAAAAATCGTCTGCATATCTAGTGCAAACGAAGTTTGATTTCTTATTCCTTAGTGTTCTGTTGAATTCAAAATCAATAGGAATCATTATTATATTTGTTAATGTCGGGCTGAGTGGTGTTCCCTGAGGAAGGCCACCATCTAAAAAACCAAGTTCAATTGCCTTGGTTAATTCCTCTTTTCCAGATTCCCAGGAAAGGATTTCCGAAAATGGATAGATTAAACTCAACATTCTCAAAGTAAATTCCAACGTTGTACTTCCGAAGAAATTTGATAAGTCGAGTTTTCCATACCATCTTGATTCGTTTTTCTGATGCCTTTTTAATGCTTTGATTGTACTTCTATTCTTTATATATGCAAATGCCGAAGTATGATAAAGCGCATTGCAATCCTTTATAAGAATGTCTTTTAAGTCACTCAGCGCTTTCTTTAAGTCCTCGTTTGGAGCATCGATTCTGCGAAGCCCACCAGATTTTTTTGGAATGAAAAACGTATGATATAAATTCCTGCGCTCTTCAACTCTCAAAAACTCGTATCTTTCGTTGAAAGCGTGCAGCTTGTTAATCATTTTTGTGATATTCCCTCGATAATTTACTGGAATATTTTCAAACACAAATGTTCTTGTATTAGTTCCGTCTCCATTAATATGAATCGGCTTAACATTCAGAGAAAACAACAATTCCTCAATAGACATTTGCCGAATTTTTGGCGACTGTCTTACTGTTAAATATGTCATAGCTACTCCTTTCTTTCCACGATCACATGTATGTTTAAACCAGATCAACCGGACCGTCCAGCTGCCTCCCTACGGCTGTGACCAGTGAAGTTTGTTGAATTTCAGAAGAGGAATACAGGTTTGATGCTAGATAGTTAGTTGATTTAGGTAAAAACCTTATTACTTTTCCGAGATTCGAGTACTTCCTGACCTCTTAAGGGAGCGAAGTTCTGCAGTTTTATCTGCCTGGCAGGAGAAGCTCAGGGCTCTCTCCTCCTTATTCTTCTGCTCAAGGTGTTACTTCCGCTAACAGCAAAAGCATTGCATGGTCAGTGCAATCATCATCGTGGTTTATTGTTTTAATTAATATACTTCTAATGTCATATCAAACGCATCCATGAGGACGAGCGTTTTAATTGGTTTTCCGTTCCAGAAATTCATGAAGTTGGAAACCCCGTATGAACTTATGATTCTAATTGTTGGGCATACGGATAATGTAGTGTTACATGCTGAAACAGGCGTTGTTTCCTTTGCTTCCTCGTCAGTGAAATTCATCGAGTTGAGAAGGTTTTCCCGCTGAGAAGCAATGTTCCAGTCTGCAGCATAATGTTGTGCGTCCGTAAGTCCGGTTCTAAAATCGAAAACCGCCAGTACGTTCTTGTTTAGTTTGTTTGACATCACAATTTCTCTTCTTGTCTTTATACTATCTACACACATAAAGACATATCCGTCGAGCTTTTCCCCGTTCCAACCTTTCGGTTTCATTTTGATTTCCGTAATCTCAGGATTGATGCTCATAATAATATCTGCAAGTGCTTCAATCTTAGGCTGTCCGATTTGTGACTCGACAAAAATCTGATTTGCAATATTGTGAGATTCCACTTTATCAAAATCCCACAACACGAAATTCTTCAGCCCTAATCTGGCCAGCATTTCCGCAACTGTGGCCCCAATAGAACCACAACCAACAATATGAATTTTTTCTTTGTGTGCCTCAGGTTTAAAAACCTCATAACTCTTTGCTAAATTCATTACCGCACCCCTTTCTTTTAATAATAACCATATCCATAATACCCGGATCTTTTCTTGCCCTTCCTGCGATAGTAATAATCATCATCGTCCCAGTCGTCATCATCATAAAGCTCATCAAAAGCTTCACGCATTTCCTCTTCTTCTGTTTTCTTTTTTGACGTTGTTGTCGCTGCTGCATTTTTTGAATATGTTTTCGTGTAGGTTGTTTTGTTCTTGACTTTTGAAGTCGCATCATTTAAAAACGCTCCAACACTAAACTCTTCCGTGTCAACGATGACATCTTTTGTGCCGAAAAAGATGTTTTTCGCCATATCAAAAATCCTGACAGTAAATTCCAACTTCTTATTCCAAATCATAAAAATCCTGAATGCGTCGCCACTTAAGTTTTCCAAAACTGCCTCGACTTCTTTATCATCTGTACCAGAAGGATTCGTAGACATATTCACATGAGAATGACAGTCGCATCTTATATTCTTAAGTTCCTCGATTGGCAATGTGTTAAACCACTCGAGTCTTTTTTCATCATCGGAATCAACTGTCACGCCAGTTACTTCCTGAGGAAATACCAGGATGTCGTCGATGATATACAAATCGTCGTCAAGTTCCCCCTCTCTATGTGCCGTTCCGTACCAGCCAACCTCTTTATCAAAGGTCATAATCAGGGAAAGCATTTTTGCATAAGCAATCGGACTGAATAGCACCGTTGCTTTTCTGTCAATTTCTGGAAGTTTGGCGGTAAACTTAAATTCTCCGCCAATCATTTTCGTATTCCGCATCTTGGTCATCATTTCTTGCAACAAACCCTCGTGTTCCTCTGTTAATTTAATCAGCCTGCTCATTCTCGCCTTCTCCTTTCGAATCAATCCATTTAATTGCCTCGGTTAATGTTACCCGAGTTCCATCAGGAAGCTCAAAGCATTTCCTTCCTTCGCAATTGTCATATACAATCCATTTTGTCCATTTTTCCATTACCGCACTGTCTTCGAAGTTTATATTTCCCGCTGACTGCATTGCGATTTCAATTGCAAACTGGAAGTTCTGACTTCTAAGTGCTTCCGCAATATCACCTCGGAAACCTTCGATGCATCTGTAATAATAAATATGCGGATTCGGCATATAATCATTTTTAACATCACCAAGACTGTCTCCGCTTACCGCATCTAAATGTCCATCTGAGCTGAGAACATAAAGCCCGGTCATTGGAACGGAAATTGTTCTCTTCTCAAATATTTCCGTGAATAATTTCTCGATTAAATCTGAATGTTCGTCATTTAAATATCTGTAAAGGAGTGAACTACGATTATGTAACGCATTTTCCATCGCTGTCTCATTCCACGAATCAAGATATTTATCAACCGCAAATACGATTGTTTCGTCTCCTTCTGCTCTTAAGAAGCGAAGGTCTTTATAGTTATCAAACATATCTCTGATTCCGAAATTTCCTTCCTTCTTCATAATTCCGGATCTAATACCCTCAAGCATTGTCATAACTTCTCTTTGCCTTCTAGTCTTTTGAGCAATCTGTTCCATAAGATTATCAAGGTCGTTATTGATGATGCGAATTTCATCCGTGTATCTTCTTTCACTTCTTCTGTCTAATGCAGTCTCGAAGGATTCCAGACAGTTTCTAATTGCCTGTCTTCTGAAATCGTATAATTCTGCATATTTATCAATACACTTTTGATATTCATCATATTTGCTTTCCGCAATTGAACGGATAAGGTTTAAATCAAGTTCCGATAATTCCTTTTTCTCTCCTGATGGATCGAAATACCAAGGCAAAACATTCAGAAGTGTGCATTGAACCGCATGATAATAACGAATTGTGGTGTCTGTAGAACGCGGCGTTTCAAAGATAATGAATGATATTCTTTTTCCCTCGTTAATATATGCCGCACTTTTAAAGTTCTTTGTGAAGAACAGTCTAACTTTTTCTATTTCCTTGTACGCCTCATTAGACCTAAGGTGTTCATCCATTCTGTCAAAAGACCCGTTTCTTCCGTCCAGCAGAACAACGCAAAGTAATGTATTTTGTCTTTCTTCGATTGAATATGAATCGCGACCCCTCTCTACTCTTTCAATGAATTCTAATGCTCTTTGCTGATTAACGCTTGCATTTTGATAATTCTCTGTCCATAACATTAAGTAATCATTTTCCGGCATTCTGGAATGCAGGAGGGCTCTTGCCGTTGATAATAAAGATCTCTCATCAGAGCCTCTGAAATTAACCCCCTTCACAACTCTAATATTTTGAAAAAACAAATTCGCCATATCGTCTGTTAGTGAATTCCTCACTATAAGATTGTTAAACATTTCTGCACTCCTTTCACATAAATAATTCTGATATATCTTCGATAGGTGTTATCTCTGGTTCTTCAACGAGAGCTAACCATTCTTCTCTGTACCACCAGGAAGCCCCATTTTCCAATTCGATATTGTACCGGTTCTCTTCCGCGTAATTAACAATTCCCTGTAAACCAACGGTTCTGTCCATGTCGTCAACCCATATATCTCTGTGTCTTCTCCATCGATCATCTTCGTCGATGAAGTCCAGAACGACAACCTCATCTCCAATCGTATACATAAGTCCACGCTCCTTTGTATTATTTTGTTTTTAAATTCCAAAAAGGTCGGCGAGGAATCGAACCTCGCCCTAAAACCCGCCTTCGGGAAACCTTGTTATGCGTTAGCTTTGTGAGCAACTGCTGTAATTCTTGCAGTGGTAGCTCCCTCTCTTAAGAAAGCAACCAAAGGTGCTTCCAGAGACACGCCGCTACGACCGTCAACAACCACATCAGCTCCAGCATATGTAAATTCCGCTTCATTCAGGATTTCTGCGATTGTTTTTGTCTCGTCTACGATTTTCTCAGTTGTTCCAGCGTTGTTTGTGAATGTAACTTTTACCATGATAAATTCTCCTTTTCTTTTTCAAAAATAATTTTCGTGTGATTGTTAAAAGAGGGGCTTTCGCCCCTCTCATTAATTAGTCCAGAGAAATCTGAGCTAATACAGCTTCTCTTTCCGCATCAATGGACTCAAGTGCGGCAGGGAAGAATTCCTCGAATTTGCCAAGTTTAATTAAAGCAGCTCCGTAAATGTCAGCCACTTTTTCCTTAGCATCGCCTTCGATTCCTCCGTCAACAACCCATGTACAAGTTGCTAAGCCTTCCTCTCCATGAGTACTGCCACTAAATGTGATTCCGTACTCATTTGCAGCAGGATGTCTTCCAGCAGAAACTTTAAAAATCTCATTCCCGTCATCGTCTTTAAGGACGAGTGCTTCCGGGCGATACTTTTCCGCTTTCTTGATATCCTCGAGCTTGATAGAAGAGCTCAGTACAATAGCGTTGCCGACAACATTGATTTTAGCCATAATGTTTCCTCCTTTAAATAATATTATTTACTGGCTATGAACTTATTAGCGTTACCCATCCGAACCACGTGGAGGTTAAGTTCTACGGACAAAGAACCCTGCCATAATAAGCAAGGTTCCCGAGATTAAAGGAAGCTCAACTATGAGCGGAACAACAATTCTAATTCTCCGATTACTTCGGTTTTAGAATCCTCTTCAGGAAGATCATCTTCCCATTCATCACATTCGTCTTCCAAAATGCTTTCGATTTCATCAAGTAATTCCGGGATATCAAATTCACTAATTCCTCTTTCAAACGAATAATCACTGAACAGATAATAGCTGTAGCTATCGTCGATATCGTTTAAGAAATCCCTTGTTTCTCTCCAGCCACATTCTGGAAGATAATAATTTCTGATTTCGTCATAAATCCAATCATCGAACTCATAATCGTCCTTGATTTCAATACGTTCGTATAAATCCTCGTCACCAATCAGACACTGTATTTCCCCGATTGATACCTCGCATTCTCCTCTAAACTTTTTATAAAACTCTCGTTTTGTCATACTCTCACCTCTGAAATTCCGTAATGGTTGTCGGCATTCCCGACAACTCTAATTGCCTTTGCTTCTCTCATATAAAGGAATGCATGATTTGCAAGCCATTCCTCAGGACGAACCTCATTCTGATTAATTGTGCATACCATTGCATTTAGATTTTCCGGATCATCCCGTACAGCACTTGTACTTATTACCAAAACCTCGTGAACACTTGACGGAAGGATGTAAAAATCCCCGCCCAAAGCATTTCCAATCCATTCCAGGACTTCAGCAATACAGATTGCGTTAGCGCCCATTACTTTTTCTTGATTGGACACAACATAAGCTTCAGTTCCCGCGTATTTCCCTTCAGGAATATTAGTTCCAATAATTTCTTTTTCCTCTTCTTCTGCCCCAGCAAAAAGAGCTGAGAGCATTCCCTGAAGCGGAGAAAATACTGGCCCACTGTCAAGAATGTTTTTACTTGCAGCATTTTCGAGGTCGCTGACCGTGACTCCTAATTCCTCCATCATCTCATACGTGATTTCCGTATGATTTCCGATTCGAAAACCGATGTACATATCGCCCCACATTGTGTGAGGTTTGCTTTCGATGTCTGTTACGTTTCCGCTGTAACGCGCGTCTGGAACAATGTTGTTTTTTACTTTATTCCATTCCATAATTAATACTTCCTTTCTTAGTTAAAAATTGGATGTGCTACAACTTTCACTTTCCGTGAATACTTACATTTGGTTACGAATTTCCTGCATAAAAAAAGCGAATCGAAACTTTTTACGAATCGCTTTCCGGTTTCCATGTTTATAAGAATGACCTCATACATGATTTCACCCCCTACGTCATATATATGTCCCTCAAAGCAGACACATCCCATTTTTCGGGTATCTTTAATTCGCCATCTTCAAAAATCTTTAAGCAGATTGAACAAAACGGACATCCCATACAAAAGCCATCTTGATATGACGCCTCTTTGCACCCCTCATGTAAAAGTTCTATCGCCTTAAGAATTTTCATTTCCCATTTTTCCATATAAAACCTCCATTTTATTTTCCGTGCATTATTCCGCACAACCAGAGCAGACGATATACCCTTCCTCGTCTATTCGAGCAGACGGAAGAGCCATTGTCATTTCACAACAACAACAAGCAACAATCATCGGTAAATTCCGAGATACGAACCATTCCCCGCTCACGGATTCCGTTGTAGGATACTTATCATTTGGATGTCTTTCATTCCAATATTCCACAAAACTTTGCATTATAAACCTCCGTTCTTTTCTCGTTATTTAATTTCAAAACCCGCGGATAAGGATTTGCACCTTACTTCTACAAAATTGTAGAATTCTACATTTTCCGCGGGATCAATTAAGAGAAGTATGGATTCCCGAGTTGTGAATCGTTCGGGTGCGATGATATGTATTTTAAAATCCAAACTTCTCCGTTTCCGCATTATGCGGTTTTCTTAGTCGTTTTCTTAGCTGTTTTCTTGCCAGTTTTTTTAGCTGTTTTCGTCGCCTTTTTTGTGGCTTTCTGCTCTGCTCTCTGGACAGCAACCTTTTCCGCAGCAGTCGTGCGTTTCTTTACGCTTTTCGGTTTTCCTGCAGAAGCAATTTCCAGGGTAATATCATTCCCTTCTTCCCAAGAAATAGCTTTCAGAGTTTCCTTCGGAACGTACAGAGTTCCGATAACCGGATTGGTTAATTTTCCCTCTAAAACCTCAGTGAAACGTACAGTGTTTTTAGTTACCTTTTCAGTTGTCATAGTTACTTTGCACATAATAATCTCCTTTCAAATCTTGAACATATTTAATTAAGCAATAACTCTATTGCCTATGTACCATCCTAAAATTTCCGCAAAAGCCCACCAGAAGCAGACTCGATTCCGATGCATCCAAATTCCGACGATATTGGATCATCGAAATTGATTGTGTATGTCATTACAATACCGTCGTCGATATTTTCATTCTCGTATTCCCACTCCTCGGGATAATCCGACACATAGAGAAGAGAAAGCATTTCCCCGAAGTCTGTATAAGAGTGAACTGCGTGGTAAACGATTGCATTTTCGTTTTCCTCGAATGCAGAAATCATTTCCAACCATTCCGGCTCATTGCTTACCCAATATAATGCCCCGAATCTATACGCATTGATTCTCGTTGGTTCAGAATACTCTATCGTCCCGCTTTCCTCGAATTCATCAATGACTTGGTCGAAAAGTCTGAGTTTCCTCATCCTCTTGATTGCCTCTTTCGCCTTATCAGCTCGGCTCACATTTTCCTTTCCCATATTGTTTCCCGTCCTTTCTAAAACAGCGATTCAATGTTCGCAATTTCCGTGTTAAATTCCTCTTCACAAGGATCTATATCTCCACTTGGCGGAGGAAGTTCCGCCCAAGCATATGGCGGAGGGTCTAGAACATAATATTCCAAACTATCCTCTCCAACGTCATCGTGCAATTCCGCATCACACCAAACGGGAAACCTGACAGTGACGTTCCCTTGATAATCGGTTATAGTATTCCCTTCGCCGCCATCGAAATCCTGTCTTGATTTGAAAAACCAAGCTACGAAGCATCGCTTAGCGGACTTGTGCCCCGTAATGAGATACAATTCATTTCCTTCGATTGGCTCGCATTCCGAAGTTAAATTCCATTTAACCATTTTCAAATTCCTCCTATGAAATCGTAGTTTTGTTTTCCATTGAGTAAAAACCCCTACTGCGATTCCGCAGTAGAGGCCCCCACTCCCAGAAAGAAAGACAAAACCATTAACGATAAAAAATCCCCAGTGCAATGACAACAAGTACCATTCCGATTGAGATAAACATTCCGTTCCTTAAAATTTTCCGCATCATTTCGCTACAATTTCCTTTACAACATACGTCCCTTTAATTTTCCCGTTCATGATTTTAATTTCCAGATTACAATTCCTGCAAACATAGCAAAGTTCCTCGTTTTGCCATTTCCCGTTATAGAATGCCGTTTTCATTTTCTCGACATTCATTTCCGAATTACATTTTTTACAAATCATTTCTTATTCCTCGATCAGTTTAACTTCAAGAATCACGTCGTCTTGAACTCTTGAGGTTTCCGCATTCCTAAGTACTAGAATCACGTTTTCCCCGAGTACATATTCGTCGGATTCATAATTCCAGAGATTCCCGCTCGAATCCTCGAATGTTACAATTCCGTCGTTAACGGATTCCACTAAAGCCGTACGCTCATATGTGGATTCCCATCTTCCAACAAGACCGACAATAAAAATCGCAAGAACAACTCCAATTCCTGCGATAATAGATTTCCAGATATTCATTTTTGTTTTCCTCACTTGCTATAGCATCCGTGGACTTTTAATGCAGTCCGTATTTCCTCATAAGTTTCCTCGACATAAAGCCTCGCATCTTTAACTTCGATTACGGCGTTAATTTCCGCGCCATCGTTATCAATGGCGTCAATAAGCCAGTCAGATTCCTCGTCAAAGTAGTAAAATTCGATGTCATAAAATCCCTCGATAACATCCACATTAATCGAAATGGGACATTCTCTAATTCCATCGTGTAATTCGATAAACATAAGATTCCTCCTTTTCCCCTGATTTAGAATTCCTCGCAGAAGTTTACTTTACTGCGCACGTTGTAATAACGAATTCGTTTTCCAGAAGCGTTCATTGAGATTCGCCATTCATCGAATTTGGCCTCATAGAGACCTTTTTCTCGATTGTTGTGTACAATCGCATTTTCCCCGAATATTTCGAGGATTTTGTTTACAAAATTATCAAAAGTCATAGTTTCCTTCCTTTCTTAAATTCCTAGCCTTGATAGAGTTAACAACTAAAGAAGGAATTCCAACCGGAATGAAATTCCAAGGCTGAAATTCCCCATTTAGTTTTTAAAACTAAGCTATAATGGAGGAGGTAAAAAATGAAATTCCTAGAAGGGCGGGCGAGGAATCGAACCTCGCTAAAATTCCCGAATTCCGCCACTCGATATTCAATTATTTGATTCTGTGCTCGATTGTCAGAGGTTTTTCTAAGATGATGCAGTGCATAATTTCCGCCAGCATTTCCGTGATGATTTTGTTGCTCACTGCCTGAAGGGTCATAACTCCCCTTCCCTTCTTAATGCTTCCTTTGAGCAAGAACTGAGCCACTCCCTTTGTGACTTTCGCGTATTCCTCTCCGATCATCAGCTCGATGATGTGGTTCAGAGTTTCCGCAAGTCCTTTATCGGAGCAAGCTGCCTTCGGAGTACGTCCGTTCAGAACTTTTTCTTTGATTTCTGCACTCACTCCAGTAAAAGCCTTCGATGTTTTGATTCCAGTCACTTCCGTTTCGCAATCCGCTCCGTGTCTTTCAACAAGGCAAGCTGCGAGGAATTTGACTGCCGTGTTCCATTCCGGATTCGCTCCAATCCCGCCTCCGCAGAACTTGTCAAGCGCTACAAGGTCGATGGATTTCTCTTTCGTCTCCACCGTCTTCTCCTTATAGTGCTTTCCTTCTGGAACGGACTCCTTTGCCACAATAACTTCATAGCGAAGCTGTTTTACGGCCTCCAACATCGGATGAGTCGTATTTTTCAGAGCGGTAAAGACCTCATCTTTTTTGGTTGCGGCATACTGGTCGATGACATCCTGAAGATCCTTGGACGCATCAAATGCTTCCTGAAATTCAGCATTTTCAAATGCTTCATTTGATTTTTGAGCAAGCTCATTTGCTCTTGTGAGCAGTTCGGAGAGACTCATCTCCTCAAGGTTTACGTTTACTACTTCTTTTTTCTTTGCCATAGTTTTCTCCTTCCTTTCTTTTCTTTGTTACTAACTTGGCTTTATAGGAAACGGCTTTGCCGTACCCTTGCACTACATAGGGCGAACCGTACACGCACTTGAAACGGCTTGTGTGCCGTTGTGCGTGCCG
>OCTX011862402.1_pt1 | contig 15328 bp, 10 predicted proteins | sample 1539691 | NCBI WGS metagenome assembly OCTX01 (sample SAMN02144231, study PRJEB22623) | gut metagenome | biome: sheep rumen | host: Ovis aries | place: New Zealand | reverse complement strand
GTCTATCATAGAAACTACTCATCTTAGTTCATCAGAAAAGATGATTTTTTTGGTCAAATCTGCAGGAGAACGAAATCTGATTACAGAGAATGTATCTCACATTTCATGGAATTTTGCGATTACTTCATCTGGATTTAATTTACGATATTTTGAGAATTCTCCGTAAATTCCAGGAATTTGCTTATTCTTCATTTGCTGGTCACGAATTTCATTGAGTTCTTCTTCACTCATCCAGCATGGATAAGCCAATCCTTTTTCGATTAAATATTTTATGAAAACTTTATAAAAATCTGCTCTCTTTGACTGAATGTATGGACCATAATTTCATTTATCTGATTCATTTTCTCCAAGTGGTCATTCGTCTATTTCAATTCAGAATTTTTTCAAAGATTGAACTAAAGATGTTGCAGCTCATTCGACTTCTCTTTTTTGATCAGTGTCTTCGATACGCAGAAAGAAAACTCAGTTATTTTGCTTCGCATATTTCCAGTTTATCAATGCTGTGAATAGACTTCCAAAATGTAAAAATCCCGTTGGAGATGGTGCTATACGTGTACATACACAATTACGCTCTGGATATTTATCAAGAAGTTTTTGAATATCTGAATCCACTCCTGGGAGTAATAATTCTGCTACATCTTGCCAAGTTGCCATAATCTATTTTTGAAAAGATTAAAAAATCTGATTTGAATGATACGCATTCAATACAAAAAAACAAGAATTTCTATTACCTCATAGACACAAAATTGAAAATCCACAAACAACCAAAAAAATTGATTGACTCTCTCCATAAAAAATATAGAATTATTGTCTAAGTAAAAACTCTAAAGACATTGAAGCCTATGAAAACAGTTTTACTTATTATCGCGATCATCTTTGCCCTAATATGGTCGCTTGCGACAATAATCTCTACTGCATTCTATATCGATGAAAAAATTCATACGAATGACAAGGGAAATTGTCTAATTATAGCCATATTCAGTATATTCTTTTTAATTAATGCCGTAATGTACTGGGTACTTATATTCTCTATCTAAAACCGCTCGTATTCGAACGGTTTTTTAAATACTATCTTCCCAATCCTTCTTAAACCATTTTTCAAATTCTGAAATATGTCATGTATCCATCAATATAATTCAGATTTCTCTATTCTTATTCAATGAATTAGTTGATAAATTCATCGAACCAAGGAGCAAATATTTTTCATCAACTAGAATCATTTTCGTGTGATTATAACGAGATTTCAAAGTCCTGGCGATTCATGGTCAGAAGTAAGAAATCAAATCAAAATTATCATCCGTATCTGCGACAATTATTGCCATGTCTACTTCGCTAGATTTTTTACGTAAAATATCGAGAATTTCATCATCTACAATATACTGAGTTTGAATTACTATCGATTTTTCTGCACTTTCAAGCAAAGTTTCTATCACATCGCGACAATTAAATGGACAAACAACCAAATTCGGATGTAAATTTAATGTAGAAAGGCTCTCTCCTGTCCAATCAGCATCAATTAACCTTTCTAAACTATTACGAAAATCTGAATCACTTGAATAGAAAAAATGCTCACGATTTGATTCAAAACTGGATTTTGTAAGATTTGCCGTTTGCACCCGAAATGCATCTTCATTCAAAGTTACTTTTGCATGAACATACATCGTTCACATTTGTTTATCTGAGCGAAGTTCGATATTTTTATTTCACGTAAAATATTCTTGTAATTCACGGAAAGTATTTCCGTATTCTTGATATTTATTATTTTCCAGAATTATCTGAACTGGTACTCAACGGTTTGAAAGATTTTGAAAACGAGTTTTAAAGAATTTATTGGTAAAATCGTATGTTTCTAATTTCAAGTATTTATCACTTGAATCTAAAAATTTTCCATATTGAGTATAAAGTTCATTAGTCGGTCATTGGAAGATTGTTCATGGAATCACTTTCAAATTTTCTAAAAAACTTCCAGAATTAAATTGATTTTCATCTGTTTGATTTTCATATCATGGTCAGAATTTTATATCTATTATGTAAACTAGGATTAATACAAAAAATATACACAAAAGGACATTCAAGCATTTTTGCAAAGATTTTTTCATTAACTACATTTCAAGTAAACAATATTCTATTATAGAATTAACATAAAATTTCAAATAAAAAAGCTGACCATTACGACCAGCTTTTTATATCTTTGGACATTAAATTACATTCTATCATGGAAAGTTCTCTTAATAACCTCTAATTGATGAGCTTTAGACAATCTTACAAAATTAACTGCATATCATGAAACTCTGATAGTTAATTGAGGATAATTTTCTGGATGTTCATATGCATCCATCAATGTTTCTCTATTGAGAACATTTACATTTAAATGATGAGCATTTTTATTGAAATATCCATTAAGCATTCCTACCAAATTTGTAATTTGTTCTTCTTTGTTTGCTCCAAGTGAAGCTGGCACAATTGAAAATGTATTTGAAATTCCATCTTGTGAATAATGATAATCCAATTTAGCTACTGAATTCAATGAAGCAATTGCTCATGAATGGTCCCTTCCATGCATTGGATTAGCCCCAGGAGCAAATGGTTCTCCCGCTTTTCTTCCATCTGGAGTAGATCCTGTATTCTTTCCATACATTACATTTGAAGTAATCGTAAGAAGCGATAATGTAGGATTTGCATTTTTGTAAGCCTTATGTTTAGATAATTCTGACATAAAGTATTCTTGAATTTCTCTTCACATCAAGTCTACTCTATCATCATCATTTCCAAACATTGGATACTCTCCTTCTATTTCGAAATCTTTTGCTAATCAGTTTTCATCTCTAACTGCCTTAACTTTTGCATATCTAATAGCTGAAAGAGAATCTAAAACAACTGACATTCCAGCGATTCCATATGCAATATCGATTCCACATCCAGAATCTATGAAAGCCATTTGAGCTTTTTCATAATAATATTTATCGTGCATATAATGAATAATATACATAGCTTTTGCGTAAACTCTAGCTGTATTAGCCATAGCTTTTTTGAAGTTTTCATATACTTTGTCGTAATTCAAAGTTCAATCCTCATTATCACAGTTATCAAATAATTTAGCATCCATTACTTGAACTCATTCGTCTTCTTCTCTACCACCATTGATAGCTAAGAGTAATGTTTTAGCTAGATTACATCTTGCACCAAAATGCTGAATTCTTTTACCGATTTCTTGATATGAAACACAGCACGCAATTCCATAGTCATCTCCTCATCTAACTGATTTCATCAAGTCATCATTTTCATATTGGATTGATGAAGTATCAATAGAAACTTGTGCACAGAATCTTTTGAATCCTTCTGGTAATTGATCTGACCAAAGAACTGTTAGATTTGGCTCCGGAGATGGTCCAAGATTATAAAGAGTTTGTAAAAATCTGAATGAAGTTTTAGTAACTTTTACTTTACCATCACTAAACATTCCTCCAATTGATTCAGTTACCCAAGTAGGATCTCATCCAAATACATCATCATAACTTCCCATTCTAAGGTGTCTTACGAGTCTTAGTTTCATAACGAAATGGTCAATCATTTCCTGAGCCTGTTCCTCAGTAATTTTTCAGTCTTTTAAATCCTTTTCAATATAGATATCCAAGAATGAAGAAACGTTTCCAAGAGACATAGCTGCTCCGTCTTGCTCTTTTACTCCTGAAAGATATGCAAAATAAACCCATTGAATAGCTTCTTGAGCCGTTTCAGCTGGTCTAGTTACATCAAATCCGTAACTTTTTGCCATTTCAGCAATATCGTTAAGTGCATTAATTTGCATTGAGATTTCCTCTCTAAGTCTAACCTTAGCATCATCCATTTCTCATTCAATTGCTAAGAAATCAGCTTGTTTCTCTTCGATTAATCTAGCAGTTCCATAAAGAGCTAATCTTCTGTAATCTCCGATAATTCTACCTCTAGCATAATTATCAGGCAACCCCGTGAGAACGTGTTTTGATCTATAAGTTCTGATTTCAGGATCATATGCTGAGAATACTGCATCATTATGGTTTTTGGCATATTTGAAAATTTCTTTTACTTTTGCATCAAGTTCAAGTCATCTTTCATTGAGAGCTTTTTCTACTACTCTTACTCCTCCAAATGGTTTAATAGCTCTTTTGAGAGGTTCATCAGTTTGTAAACCAACAATAGTCTCCAAATCCTTTTCGATATAACCGGGTTTATGAGAAGTAATTGTAGAGATAGTAGATGGATCAGCTGCTCTGAGTCCATTATTATCTCTCTCCTCTTTTAAATATTTTTTCACTTCTTCCATCAATTTTGTAGTCCTTTCTGTGGGACCTGCAAGAAATGAAGCATCTCCATCATATGGAGTAATGTTGTCATAGACAAACTGTCTTACATTTATAGACATCATATTCATATTAATAATATAAAATATTTATTCAGTTCAAAATACTAAGACTGAAGTAAAGGTGAACTATAATTCTGATCAATTACAATTAGAGCAGCATTATAATATGGGTTTCCTTTAAATACAGGACAGTAATTTCCATCACTACCAATTCCATTATTACATCTCCATGAAAATACTCTTTCTAAACTACTAATAGTATCCTTTGTTGTAAATTTTCCATAAATAAAATACTTATTCTTCAATTTTTCGTTGTTCATACCGGTCACATATCAATTTATAATGAAATTTCATCTAATAAAAGATCATACTACAGCATCTCATGAAATATAATTATCTGCATCTCAAGACACAGCTTCATTAAATCCAGTTACATTAGCATTAGATACAAATCATCCTGTATTAAACACAAAATTCCTAGCCCCAGTTTCATTTATAATCAAATTTCCATCCAAAAGATATATGTCATAATTTGTTGTATCATCTCGGTCATCAAACGGCTTTATCGTAACATCTCATTTCTTTACTATTAAAGTTTGTTTATTTGATTTTATCGTTTCAATTAAAGTATTTATAGTTCATCCACTCCAACATATGATTTTATCATTATTATTGTAGGAATCCCCCCATTTTCACCTACACAAAGACTCAGCCTTTTTAGCAGCATAATTCATCAATTCAGTATTACTTACACTCTTTGTACCGAAATATTGCATCTTTGCATTATTTGAATTACCCAATGTTCAAAATTTTGTATTTCCACTATCATCCATTCAAACTATTCACTCTATAAGAATTTTAACCAAATCCTCTGTCGCTGAAAAACCACTACAATTTACTCACGTCACACTTCAAGTATAGACTATCTCATATCAGTCATTTTCATTTCCAGTAAGAATAAACATATTAGAAAGTCATCTGTTACGGTTGTTATTATACTCTTCAACAAGATTTTTCATTGAATCATTTTTAGGTTCATCAAATCTACATCATGCAAGCCCTACTCATCCATTATAATCATATACAAATCCAACTGGATATCTATTATTAATCCTAACAAATGTTGGAGCCAAATCCGATCCAGATTGAATAGAAAGAAATTGATTTGTACCAGTATAATTTACTCCAGCGACTAAATGAAATTCTTTTCATGAATAAATATGATTTAGACTTCAATAATATCAAAATCCATCAGGTTTAAAGTCATCCCTCAATTTATCCACACAAGTATCCTGGTCATCACCTTCCTCTTGGCATATTTTTAATGCATCATTATATCCAGGTTTTGCACAACTAGTATATAATCATCAACTCATTTCCAAAGCGCTATCCACCCCCCATGTTTCACTAGTTCACCTATCTAACGGCCACAACCTCTCTCATCTCTCTGCATTATAATAAAATCATTTCATCTGGATACTACACTCATAATTAGACGTATTCGTCGTTCATACCTGATATGATCCTGTTAAATCATCCAATCCATTAGAAAAATAGAAGAATCCTCAGAAATTATTTCAATTATCTGCAAAATGGACATACATCATATTATCATTAAGCATCTTTTTCGACAATGCACCAAGTTTTTCCACATTTAAATGAAATGTAGTTGATGCAGATGTAAAAGATAAACCAAATAATCAAATAGCAAATACTATTAAACCAAATTTTAGCTTCTGAATTTTGTTTTTCATGTTTTATATAAAGAAAAATTAAAATTTTCCACACTCAATTATACACACAACTATTAAAAAAGTCAAAAAAAATCAGACTTTTTTCATCCGATTTTTAATTATCATAAAATTGCTCAAAATTTTTAGAATTATCTCCTTATCTTAGCCAAATATGCAAATCATAATGCATCTGCTGCATCATTATATTCAGGTATATCCTCAAGTTTATAGAATCTCCTAATTGTTTTTTGAACCAACATCTTATCAGCTTTCCCATTTCAAGTGATAAATTTTTTGAGTTCAATTGGAGTGAGTTCTAAAACCGGAATATCTTTTCTCAGAAATAGCATCATCAATGCTCATCTAATTGCATATACAAATTCGGCATTACTCTGATTATAATCAGTGAAAAATAATTTTTCCATCGCTACTTTTTCCACATCATATTTTTTCAATAATTTTTCAAAAAAATCCAAAATCTGATTTGCTCTATTAAATTGATCCTCTCTGGTTGGAGATTTTTTATCTTGTAACAAAATCCCTGCATCGATAATCTTCAAATCATCATCTATCAATGCATAACCCAATTTCCTAACTCACGGATCTATTCCTAGATACATCGATTTTATTGTAAATAAATACTAACTGTCATTCTGAGCGTTAGCGAAGAATCCATTTTTCTTCATATTGTCATCCTGAACGAATGTGAAGGATCTTAAGTGAAAAAACAAATAAGACAGATAAGATTCTTCATTCCACTTCGTTCCATTCAGAATGACTTATACACTATTTCCCATCTCTTAATTTTTTCCACAATCATTCCTCTTCCTTGCTCAATTTCTTTGGAATTGAAACCTCAGTCTCCACTATCATATCTCATTTACTCTTAAATAATCATCTTTCTCCGAATCAACGACCTGATACTTTAATCTTATCTCATACTTGCGTTCATTTTGGAATTTTTACTTTCAATTTTCATTCTGGATGAGGAACTTCCACTTCTCATCAAAGCACTAAATCAAATACAGTTACACTTGCTTTTACATATAAATCATCTCATTCACGATGATATTTATTATTTGTAATAATACGAATCTTTAAATACAAATCTCCATCTGGAGCATCTCCTATTCCTGCATCTCATTTTCATGAATATTTGATATAAGCATCCTCCTTAATTCAAGCCGGAATCTTGATATCTATAGTTTCTTTCACTTCTTCTAGTCATCCATTCTCTAATATTTTTCAGCCTTTTTTATAAATTTTTCAGATTCATCCACACTGCTTACATGCACTTGAAGTTTGCATTACTCCAAATGGAGTTTGCGTTTGTTGACTAACTTTTCATTTTCCATTACAATTTGAACAAACCTCTTCAGTAGCTCATTCCACTTTCCTCATTCTAGTATAACTTATTTTTTTCTCACATCCCAAATAAGAATCTTCAAAACTGATTTCTATAATTTTTTTCAAATCCTCTCATTTACGTACTTTAGCTCATCTTCATCAAAATCCTCATCAAAAAAATCATCAGAGTAAATCTCCTAAATCGATATCCACTCCTTCTCAACCTCCAAATCCACCGAATCATCAAAAATTTCAGAAATCAAAACCTCATTGTCAACCTCCAAATCCTCACGTAAATCATCATTTACGAAAAGCATCATACTGACCTCTCTTTTTTTCATCTGACAAAACTTGATAAGCCTCATTCACTTCTTGAAATTTTTCTTTACTTCATCATCTATCTGGATGATGCTTAATAGCCAGCTTTCTAAAGGCCTTTTTTATTTCATCAGTAGAAGCTGATTCACTCACTCAAAGTATATCATAATAATTCTTTTTAGGATCAAAATCCATCTTTATATTTTACTATACTAAAATGTAGCACTTTTGATTATTAAGTGATATTATAAACAAACTAAATCTGAATGCAATGGAAAAAGATTTGAGTTTCTCTTGCATTCTATTTTAAAAATAATAATACTTTTATCAGTTTATAAATTGATTAGTAAACTATGAACGCGATAACAACGACTACAACCACTACCACACGCCAAATTTGGTAGGAGTTTCCCGTTGTTATAATTCAATGAGCTCCTACTAGCAAAGTAGGATTTTTTATTAGGTTATGAATATAAAGATGTCAAATCATGAAGACACGCCATTGTTTAGACAGCGTCATACTCTAGCTCACGTATTAGCTGAAGCTATCCAAAGAGTACAGCAATGGGATGTAGAAGTAGCAATCTGACCAGCAATCGATAATGGATTGTATTACGATTTTTTATTTAGTGAAGAAAAGCAAATCTGAGAAGATGACTTGAAAAAAGTTCAAGATCAGATGGTAAAAATTGTAAAAGAATGCCAAGAGATGATTCGTATAGATGTAGATGCTGAGACTTCTGATTATTTGGTTAATCAGTTGATGAAACAGAAATACAAGGATGAAATGAGAAAAGAATTCCTTGCCGATGGAGAAAATATTTCATTCTATGTAAATACTATCGCAGAAGCTGCTAAAGATAGGATTTTGGAATGAATTGATGAAAATTATATAAAATACTACGAATGAATTACTAAATACCTTCAAGAAAAATTCCCAGACAAATTCGCTGGAAAATTTGCTACATTCTTGGATATGTGTGAAGGACCTCACGTAGAAAACACTAAAGAAATCGATCCAAAAGCATTCAAAATAGATAAATTAGCCTGAGCTTACTGGAGAGGAAATTCAAATAATGTAATGATGACTAGAATTTACGTTTGGGCTTTTGAAGATAAAGAACATTTAAAAGCTTACGCTGAAGAAGTAGAAGAAGCCAAAAGAAGAGATCATAGAAAATTGTGAAAAGATTTATCTATCTTTATGTCTCATGATTTAGTTGGTAAATGAATGCCTCTTTGGCTGCCAAATGGTGCAGTAATTAGAAAACAACTAGAAAACTACATATACGAGAAAGAGAGAAATATGTGATATATGCATGTATATACTCCATGTGTAGGAACAGTTGATTTGTATAAAACTTCATGACACTGGGATCACTATCAAGAAAATATGTTCCCTTCAATGAAAGTGGATGAAGAAGAATTTGTGCTTAGACCAATGAACTGTCCTCATCATATGCTAATTTATGCAAATGATTTGAGATCATATAGAGATTTGCCTATCAGAATTTGAGAATTTGCTACAGATTTTAGGTATGAAGCAAGTGGAGTGGTTAAATGACTGGAGAGAGTGAGATGTATGTGTCAAAACGATGCTCACCTATTCGTTAGACCTGACCAAATCTGAGAGGAGTTTAAGAAAGTAGTAACTTTGATTCTTGATGTATATAAAGATTTTGGATTAACTAATTATAAATTCAGACTCTCATTGAGAGATCCTGCAGACAAAGAAAAATACTTCGACGATGATCAGATGTGGAATGAAGCAGAAAATAAACTTAGAGAAGTTTTGAATGAATTTGGATGTCCTTATACTGAAGCTATCGGAGAAGCTGCTTTCTATGGACCAAAACTAGATGTAGAAGTTAAGCCTGCAGTTGGTCCAGAAGTTACTTTATCTACATGTCAGCTTGATTTCTTATTACCTAGAAGATTCAAACTAGAGTATACAGACAAAGATGGTGAAAAGAAAACTCCTGTAGTAATTCACAGAGCTATATTCGGAACATTCGATAGATTCACTGCATTCTTATTAGAAGAAACTAAATGAGTATTCCCATTCTGGTTAGCTCCTGAACAGGTTAAAATTCTTCCAGTAGCTGATCCATTTATCGATTATGCTAATAAAGTTTGTGAAGATTTGAGAAAAGAGAATATCAGAGTTTCAGTGGATACAAGCGCAGATAGTTTGAATAAAAAGATTAGAAATGCTGAACTTATGAAAGTACCTTATATCCTAATCGTAGGAGAAAAAGAAGTAAATTCTAACTGAGTTTCAGTAAGAGTATTTAAAACAAAAGAACAATATGAACAAAGTGAAACAGAATTTATAAAGACTGCCGTTGAAAAAAGAGATACGAGAGCGTTATAATTTGCAAATAGAGAAAGAGATCGGTTTCACAAAAATCGGTCTTTTTTTTATACAAAAAAATTAAATAAAAAAGCAGGTCGTTAACCTGCCATTTTAAATCCTATTAAAAATTTTATTCCTCAGTTAATTCCTCAAATTTTAAATTCGTAGAAAAATCATTCCATGCTCAATCATTCATTTGAACAATAAATTTCTTACCCAATCTAGAATAAACAACTATTCATTGAGTCCAAGATTTTTCAACACTTCAGTCACACTCATAAATTCTAATTGCTGGAGATATCTCTAAATTTTCTTTTTCAGTATATTTAATTACATTTATAACATATGAACACTTTACATCATTTCTACCAAAATCTTCTTTAATAGGACTTACTGAAAATGAGATACTTGGTGATGGGAAATCCAATATATAACCTCATCTCGAAGACTTATACTGAACACATCATTCCTTAGACGGATTCTCTATACATTCTTTTTTTAATTGAAGCTGAGGAACATTTGTATCGAATGGTGTAGCTGAAATTGGCGAATCAACAACATCTCACGTAGATTCAGAATTTTCCTGATCCTGACTATCTGAAACAACTACATCATTTCAAATTGTTAAAGATTGAAGCTCTCATTTCTTAGACGAACTAAAATCAACCAAAATCTGACAAGTAATCTCTTTTTCCATTCCATCCCCAGAAACCGTAACAATTAATCATTCCTGCTTCAAATTGATTTCAGAATTATTTATTTTTTGAAGTTTTTCTCATGATCACTGACAAATACTAGTCGCACGAGACTTCACCCATTCATTAATATTTTTCTCATTCGCAAATTTTATCAAATCTTTAAGCTCAAAAACAACATCATCTGAAACATCATGAATAAATATTCCCCACCAATCCCCATTTGAAACAAACCAAGAATGATCTTCGCTCTGCTTATAGAACACATCTCACTCAGAAGTTACAAAACTTTGTGCATTATTTTTTGCAAAAGTTTCGTTTAATCATTTACAATTTCTATTTGGATCTGCTGAATTACAACGGAAATAATTAATTGCAATTTCTTCTCAAGAATCAATCTTCTTAATCAAAAGTTTTCAATCTTTTCAATCATTAAGTGGAAAATATTCTTTATAGAAATCAGGTAAAAGCAAAATACCAGCTTCTGATATATAATATCCATCATCACCATCAAATACCATATTTACTTCATTCCCTGATCATGCCTTACTTCATGAAATACTATACACCTTTACCACAGGAGTACTTTGATAAAACTTTTCAACAATTCCTGTAAGCTGAACAAAACCTGCATACTCAGAAAGATTCACGGAATCCGATCTTATTCAAATCTTTCCATAATTTATATCATCAATTGTATATGGATGAACTGCAATATTCCCATCTACTTTAATCTCTCACTGCAAGAATACCTCATCTCAAAGTGAAAAATCAAAAGCTTTATCACTCTCCCCTTTGCTTCCACCAAAGATTTTAAAAGCAACCAATCATACTATCAACAAGAGCAAAACAACAAATAACCAAATCCAAACTTTAGGTGTCTTCTTTTGTCTAGAAAAAGATCTATTGTTATACATCTTTTTTTGAAAAAAATCTGCTTTATTATCCATTTCACTAAAACAATAAATAAAAATGAACCAACGTAGTATAAAAAATTAGTCACTTATTGCAATCCAAGATATTTTTACCAGTTCCTATCGCTATTTTTTAATCAAATATATTTTATATTCACACAATGTATTTAAAAGCTTAAAACATTTTCAAACTCAAACACTTATAAACCATTTAACTCATACATATATTCCTATTTTGTCAAAAGATTTAAGCAAATATAATCAATTCTGTCAAATGTTTTTATATTTATAAAAGCAATTCATCTTGTTTTAGCAATAAAAATGCCTAGTTATTAAATGGTATCGATTAAAAATTTTTACACAAAATCATCGAATGAAAACAGATAAAAAAGTAAATTCAACTGCTAAAAAGCAATGAAAAACATCTGTAACCAAAAAACTTCCCAAAAAAACTTGAGAAGTTAAGACTGTTGCAGAAAAAAAAGTCACAGAATCATCTGATACTAATGTATCTGTTTTTACTAGAACCACAAATCCAAAAGTAATCATAAAATCTGAAAGTGTTAAGGATGATTGAAAAGATTTTTCATGTAAAAATTGAAATAAACACAAATTAATAAAGTTTGTGTGTTTTATAGTGATATGTTTAATTGTATTAATGACATTCTTCCTATCTCTCAAAACTTACAATACCGTAAACGATTTATCAAATTCTGTTAATGAATTATACAATACTGTAAACGAGATATCGGATTACTTTACCCCATAAAGATATCAAACTATTGATATATAACTTATTTTATTTTTTATACTTTATAAACCATGGTAAAAAAAGAACCTATTGCCTGCGAAAATTGTAACTGCGAAGGTTGCTGCGGATGAAAATGTTTAGCTTTAGTTTTAGCTGCAATTTGATGTATAGCTGGTCTCGTTGCATGTTTCTTCGCATTCAAAGCATCACAAGCTGCACAAAATGTTTACGATTCAAACGTTCTATCTGCTGGAGGAATAGAAAACTTCAATAGAATGAATAAAGTTTACCAGTCTGAAGCTTTCATAGAATACGCAACTCAACAAGCAGAACAAGCTGAAGCTTACTTTAACTTAGAATGAGATGATACAGTTGCTGAAGATGAAACTGATACTAACACGAACTCATACCTAGATAATTTAAAAAATATAGCTGTTGAACTTGGAACTGATGAATCAAAATTAGATACTTGTATAGAAGAATGAAGATATACACAAGCTGTTAATGATATGATGAGTAAAGCAAGTGAACTATTCTGAGTTAATGGAACTCCAGGAAATGTAATTGTAGATACAGAAAATGGAAACTATATACTAGTATCTGGAGCATATCCAACTGAAGAATTTGTTAATGCTATCAATGAATACAAAAATGGTGCTGAAAACTTCGTTGCATGAGGTGATAATGTAAAAGCTGTTGTTGAAGATATGCTTAAATCTACTCCAATCCGTGGAAAGAAAGATGCCAGATTCACTATAATTGAATACACTGAATTACTTTGTCCTTATTGTCAAAGACACTCTCAAGCAGGAACTATTAATGCTGTAATAGAAAAATTCCCTGATGAAGTTAACTCTGTTTCTAGACACTTTATTATCCACTGAGATGAGGCTCTACAATTAGCTTCTGCTATGGAATGTGTAGCCGAAATAAATCCAGATGCATATTATAAAACTTTTGAAGAAGCTTTTGCTAAGTGATTATAATACTAACAAAAACTCAACATAATCAGAAAACAAAAATTCTGACTAAAAGAAGAACTCTGTAACAATACAGAGTTTTTCTTAAATTTGATTTTTTACTAAAAATAAATAGGAATAAAACATGAAAACGATTGAACAGCTTTACAATGGATTTTATTTGAGCAATGAGAGTGCTAACTCTCAAATTTCTAATTGTCAAATTCCATTACGAGTCGCTCCAATAAAAAAAATGAATAATTATGAGAATCTAGATATAGATTACAAACATTTTGCTTTTGCAGAAAAAAACAAAAGCTGGAAAATAGAATATTTTCATGGACTACAAAACTTTTTATGGATAGATAATTCAGATTTTCCTCCAATTTTCATTTTTGATAACCATAATCATGCTACTGTGTTTCGATATCACACCATACATAACAAAAAAATAAAAGATATCGAACTAATCCATATTGATCAACATTCAGACTGCCGAGAAAATAAAAATCATCTCGATTTAAATCGAGAAAAAAACGAATTAGAAAAAATCTTCCACTTCTGAAATGAAAAATGTAATGTAGGAAATTTTATTCTGCCCGCTATTGAAAGTGGAATAATCTCAAATCAGACTCAAATTCGTTCAGTCTCAGCTTTAGAAAATCTGAACATAAATAAAAATAAAAATTTCCTACTAGATATAGATTTAGATTTCTGTTTAGATTGAATTGATAGAAATAAAGTAAACCAAGAATCCGTAAAATTATTAAAATACAAATTTAACGAAATCTGAAAATACGCTTTATGCACTACAATTTCAACCAGCCCTTATTTTTTAGATCAAAATTTAGCTATATCTATAATCAATAACTTATTAAAACATATTAAGTAATTTACTTATTTATATCTGCAATATTACTAGGTTATTCATTTTTCTTCTTAATTTATATTTGACGACTTTATATAATAAACAAAGTATATCCTGGATATAAAGACATTATTATACGATATCCTCTGATGATTTTTTGCTTCATTTTAGGTATAAATGTACTATTACACACCATATTAAAAAACAAATCTGATAAGATAAAATGCGATAACACTCCAGAAAAAATAAAAAATCATGGCAAAAAGATACATACAAAAGCATAAAAGTTGAATCCAAATAAATATTAACATATAAACAAAAGATACTTGACTTAGTTTGTAAAATATCTATAATCAATAATAGTTTATATGTTTTTCATATAATGAATAAATTAAAATTAATTATAGTACTTCTTATCTCATGAATATTTTTGTCATGATGATTTTCCTTTGCTGGAAATTGATTTGTATGGAGTTTGCTATGAACTCAATTTGAAATCTGATTAAATCAACGTTCAAATATTTGAGAATTCAGAAATTGAATATCAAGTAATTCACTAGCTTTACAGAATGAATTAACAAACCAAAATAAATTCGATTTAATCTGACAATTGGATGAAGCAAAAACAGAACAAGAAAGGCTAAGAATCATAGATCAATATATCACATCACTAAATAATTCCATCTCAAATTGAAAAGATTTAGGGAACTACGAACAATCACAAGTAGATTATTATAAAAATGCTGCCAAAGAATGCGAGGCTCCAATCAAATGAAAAAATTCAGAATTTTCTGATGCTGTAAAGAATTATAACTATGAAAAAGCTGAAGCTATTTCAAATGAAATAGCTGAATTACGTGCCTGCGTCGCCAGAAATGAAGTTTATGCAAAAGCTCATGCATCATATGCATCTTCTAGTAAATCATTAAATAATCTCCAAAAAAGAGCTGATTATCTATCACAAAATAGAGAGAAAATAGCAAAATACTATGAAATTTTAAAACCAGACTTGTTAAAAGAATTATATGATATTTCAAAGACCGTA
>OCTX012234514.1_pt1 | contig 15329 bp, 9 predicted proteins | sample 1539691 | NCBI WGS metagenome assembly OCTX01 (sample SAMN02144231, study PRJEB22623) | gut metagenome | biome: sheep rumen | host: Ovis aries | place: New Zealand | reverse complement strand
TACGAGATCGACCGGGAGAAACTCAGCGGAGATCTGCAGACCGCGGCCTCTGAACAAAAAAATAACGAGAATGTGCTGCGCAGCATATTTGACAGATATGAATGCGAGATCGAAGCGCGGCCGCAGGAAAAAACGGAAATCTTTACAAAGCAGGTCAGGGCTGACGCGCTGGAAGTGGCAAGATACCCCTCACAGGACGCCTGCCTCTACTATGACAGTCAGGCGGATGCCCTGGCGATCAGAGAGGAGATCCAGGGAAACGAGATTACAGATCAGCAGCTGCAGGACTATGTCAGGGACTGCATCAGACAGACACTGGACTCTGAAGACGGCCTTCACAGAAGTTTTGAATTTCCATGGGATCTTTGCGAAAAACCGCAGATCTACAGAGACGACGCCGGTCTTGTCGAAAAGAGGGACGCCGTAAATGAGTACGCGGGAGCCGGGCTCACCTATACCTTCGGGGACGAAAAGGAAGAATATGATCTTATGGACCTCTGCGACCGGTTCATGGAGATCAGCGGCGGAAAAGCTCAATTGAGCGATGAGAAGATCGAGGCCTTCGTGGAAGAACTCGCGGCAAAATATGATACGCGCTATATAGAACGGAAATTCAACTCCACGCTCAGGGGTGAGATCACGATCAAAGCTTCCCGCAATGACTACGGCTATACGATCCTTGAGGAGGACGAGGCGGAGCAGATCCGGGAAGACATCGAATCCCGAAGCCATGTGACGAGAGAACCGGTTTATCTGGAGAAGAACTCCTGGGGCAATCCTTATTACCTGGCAAGAAACGGAGCAGACGATCTGGCCGGAACATATATTGAAGTTGATCTCTCCGCACAGCATGTGTGGTTTTATAAGAACGGTGAAGTTTACACTGAGTGCAGCTGCGTATCCGGCGATGTGACAAAGGATCACGGGACGCAGACCGGGTGCTTCCCCCTTGCTTACAAGGAGAGCCCGTCTGTTCTCACCGGCGGCAACGGCGAGGATGAATATGAGACAGAAGTCAATTACTGGATGCCTTTCTATGAAGGGCAGGGCCTGCACGACGCTACCTGGAGATACTCCTTCGGCGGCAGTATCTACAAGGGAAACGGATCTCACGGCTGCGTGAACATTCCGCTTAGTGCCGCGGAAGAGATCTATGAGGCGGTCGACACCGGAACGGCGATCATTATATTTTACTAAACAGCATGTAAACCAAGTTGCGAAAGGATCTATCGTGAAAAGAGACAGAATCGTGATCAAAGTCGGAACATCGACTCTTACAAATGAACTGGGAAACAGCAATCTGCGGACAATGGAAAAACTGGCCATGGTCCTTTCGGATATTCAGAATATGGGGCACGAAGTCATCCTCGTCTCCTCCGGCGCGATCGCTGTGGGTGCCAACAAGATGCATATGAAAGAAAAGCCCGCCACGATGCGCATGAAACAGGCGGCGGCAGCAGTGGGACAGTGCGCGAACATGTTTCTGTATGACAAATTTTTCGGCTACTACGACAAGACAGTTGCGCAGATCCTTCTAAATGCTGAGGATATCGCGCAGGAAGAGAAGAAGGAGAATCTCAGCAACACTTTCTCGGCGCTTCTTGAGTCCGGCGTGATCCCGATCGTCAACGAGAACGACTCCGTCAGCTACACGGAGATCGAATCGGAGGAGAGACTCTTTAGTGACAACGATGTCCTCTCGGCGGTGGTTGCAGTCCTGTGCCAGGCGGATAAACTGGTCATCCTCTCCGATATCGACGGATTTTTTGACAAGGATCCCAGGCTCTATAAAGACGCCCAGCTGATCCGCCAGATCGACAGGATCGACGACTCTGTATATAAGCTGGCGGGAGGAGCCGGATCCAGGAGAGGGACCGGCGGAATGCGCACCAAGCTTCAGGCAGCTGATCTTGCCACTGCGCAGGGAATCGACACAGTGGTGACCAACGGAAAGGATCCGGCGATCCTCTACAAAGTCGTAGCAGGCGAACCGGCGGGAACGATCTTCAAGGGACGCAGATAAAGAAGCGGAGAGCAGGGGAAACTGTCAAAGTACAGCTTGCTAAATTTGTGGCGGTACTTCACGATTGCGCATAAAAGTAGTAAAATACGAAGAAAGAGCAACTGCTATTTATATTGGAATGAGGAGAATCACATGAAACAAAAGCCAGTAGTTTTAATGATCCTGGATGGCTATGGCCTTAACGACAATCCCGAGGCAAACGCTGTTGCCATGGCAAACACTCCGGTCGTCAGCGGGCTTATGGAGAGTGTTCCTTTTGTAAAGGGATATGCCAGTGGTATGGCGGTAGGACTTCCGGACGGGCAGATGGGCAATTCCGAGGTCGGCCACATGAACATGGGCGCCGGCAGGATCGTTTATCAGGAACTTACAAGAATCACCAAGGAGATCCAGGACGGAGTGTTCTTTGAGAATCCTGAGATCCTCGAAGCGATCAACAACTGCAAGGTGAAGAATTCCGATCTGCACATTTACGGACTTCTGTCCGACGGCGGCGTTCACAGCCACATCACGCATCTGTACGCTATTCTTGAGATGTGCAAGAAGAACGGACTTGACAGAGTATATGTCGACTGCTTCCTCGACGGAAGAGATACTCCTCCTCAGAGCGGCGCCGATTTTATCGCACAGCTTGAGGCGAAGGAGAAGGAGATCGGCGTAGGTCAGATCGCGATGATCAGCGGACGCTACTACGCGATGGACAGAGATAACAACTATGACCGCGTCAAGATCGCGTACGACGCTCTGACAAAGGGCGAAGGTCTCAAGGCGGAGAGCGCCCATGAGGCGATCACAGCTTCCTATGAGAGAGGCGAGTACGATGAGTTTGTAAAGCCCACCGTGATCTGCAAGGACGGCAAGCCCCTCACGACGATCAAGGACGGCGACTCCATCATCTTCTACAACTTCCGTCCCGACAGAGCGAGAGAGATCACGCACTGCTTCTGCGACAACGAGTTTGACTATTTTGACAGAGGACCCAGGAAGAAAGTCACATACGTCTGCTTCAAGGACTATGATCCGGACATCCCGAACAAGGAAGTCGCTTTCAAGAAGGTCGACGTCACCAATACTTTCGGCGAGTGGCTTGCTGCCAAGGGAATGAAGCAGGCGAGGATCGCGGAGACCGAGAAGTATGCTCACGTAACATTCTTCTTTAACGGCGGTGTGGAAGTTCCCAACGAGGGAGAGGACAGAATTCTGGTCCGTTCCCCCAAGGATGTTCCCACTTATGACCTCAAGCCCGAGATGAGCGCTTACGGCGTTCTCGACAAACTGGTAGAGGCGATCCATTCCAAGAAGTATGACGTGATCGTCATCAACTTCGCGAACCCTGACATGGTCGGCCACACGGGTGTGCTCCCGGCAGCGATCAAGGCTGTTGAAGTTGTCGACGAGTGCGTAGGAAAGGCTCTCGAGGCGATCAAGGAAGAGGACGGCGTTCTCTTCATCTGCGCGGACCACGGCAACTGCGAGCAGATGGTCAACTATGAGACCGGCGCACCCCACACTGCGCACACCACGAACCCGGTTCCCTTTATCCTGGCGAACTATCACGAGAACGTCAAGCTCAGAGAGGGCGGCGTTCTGGCGGACATCGTTCCCACTCTGATCGACATCATGGGATACGAGCAGCCTAAGGAAATGACCGGAAAAACCCTTCTCATCCGCGAATAATACGCTTTTGAGAAGAAAATTCACCCAATTTTCACAATATATAGGCAGGCAGGAACGAAATTTCCTGCCTGCTTTTGTTATGATGTGGTAAAATAGTTTGATATATGCGTCTTTTGCATATGAAAGGGACACTTTGGAGAGTAACATTTGATGAGTGAACATGCAGGAAAAAAGTTAGACCGATATCTGAAAGACAATGCGTCCCGGGCTGCTGAAGAAAGGAAGTACGGGTCGGCGCGTCTGAGAAGATGGAGGGGACGGGCTGTCTCCTGGCTGTATCTTGCCCCGAGTCTGATCGGCGTGGGGCTGTTCTTTGTGCTCCCCTTTGGAGTGGTCATTTACTATTCCATGATCAACAATCCCGTCCAGCACGAATATGTAGGGCTTAACAACTTTATCCGCACGTGGCAGAACAATGCTTTCTCACTTGCGGCGCGCAACACGCTGCTCTTCTCGATGATCGCTGTGCCGCTGGCGGTAGTGCTGTCTCTGTGGCTCGCGGTGATCATGGAGAGCCGCATCCCGTTTAAGAGCACCTTCCGGACTTTTTTCCTCAGCCCCATGATGGTGCCGATCGCGTCCGTGATCCTGGTATGGCAGGTCCTGTTCGACTACAACGGACTGGTCAATGTATTTCTGACCCGCGCCGGTATTGACAGGATCGACTGGCTCAAATCGGATCTGGCGCCGATCGTTATCATACTGCTGTTTCTGTGGAAGAACCTGGGTTACAATATGATCCTGTTCATGTCGGGACTCTCAAGTATACCCAGAGACCAGATCGAGGTGGCAAGACTTGAGAGCGCGACGGAAGGCCAGATCTTCTGGAAGATCAAGATAAGATACCTCTCTTCGACGATCATGTTCGTCATAATCATGTCATTGATTAATTCCTTTAAGGTATTCAGGGAGGTCTACCTCCTCACAGGGGATTATCCCTACAATTCTCTGTACATGATGCAGCATTTTATGAATAACACATTTCAGTCTCTGGATTATCAGAAACTGTCCGCCGCCGCGATCATCATGGCTGTGTTTATGATGATCGTGATCGGAATTCTGCTTTTGGCGGAGGACCGGTTCGGAAAGGATCTTGAGCAGTAGGAATATGGGATTATTTAAGAAGAAAAAGAATGAAATCTCAAAAAAACCGGAGTACAGGGAGTACGATGCGATCAGCGACCGCAGAAAGGCGGAGAGAAGACAGACAGTGAGAAGGACCATCGCCGCGGTCTTCTTCGCGTTTATGTTTCTGACGCCCACGGTGCTCACCTTCACGAACAGCTTTATGACCGCGTCAGAGATCAGCGCCAACTACGGCTCGATCTTCGCTCAGAATACTTCCGGCGGCAAGGTGTTCGTCTCGGAGGTGGTGAACCTGAAATTCATCCCGGATATGGTGACTTTCAGCCAGTATGCCACTGTGCTCTTCAAGAGCCCGGAATACCTGATGAAATTCTGGAATTCCGTGATCTACGTCGTGCCGATCGTGATCTTTCAGCTCTTTGTCGCGTCCCTTGCTTCTTTCGGATTCGCAAGGTACCGCGGGAAGGTGAAACAGCTGATCTTTTTCCTTTACATAGTACTCATGCTGATGCCCTATCAGGTCACACTGGTGCCCAACTATATGGTCACATCGGAACTGGGGATCGTAGGGACCAGATGGGCGATCTGGCTTCCGGGTATATTTTCTCCCTTTGCCGTTTATATGCTCACTAAGTATATGAGAAGGATACCGTATTCTCTCTACGAGGCAGCATCCATAGACGGAGCCGGGGAGTGGCAGATCTTCACACAGATCTGTATGCCGATCTGCAGGGGAGGCCTTGCTTCGATCGCGATCCTGATCTTTATCGATTACTGGAACATGGTCGAACAGCCGCTGATCCTTCTGGACAATGAGGAGTTGTATCCTCTCTCCGTATTTTTATCGAGGATCAATGCGGGCGAGATCTCTCTGGCTTTTGCCGTAGCTGTCATATATATGGTCCTGCCGATGCTTTTCTTCCTGTATGGCGAGGAGTATCTGGTGGAAGGAATTCTGTACCAGGGCGGCATCAAGGAATGATGTCAGGGCCCGTCACTTTAAAGGAGCAGACAGGTTATGTACGAAATCGAAGATAAGGAAAACAGAGAACGGTATCAGATGCAGCGCTCAGCCGCACGAAAGGACTGGATCAAGAATCTGGCCATTGTCTTTTTGTCGATCATGCTCATTCTGACCTTTTTCTCCAACACGATCATGAACTACTCGCTTCCGCAGGTGGCGACCCGCTACGTGCAGGAGGGAAGCATCACGCCCAAAGTGAGAGGTTCGGGCGCCGCGGAGGTGGATGATCCCTATAGCGTAAAAGCGCCCAACGGCAGGGTGATCGCCGCTGTTAATGTCAAGGCGGGCGACGAGGTCAAGAAAGACGATGTGATCTTTGAACTGCAGGATTCGGAATCCGATGAACTCAAGGAGGCCAGGAAGGAATACGAGGAGGCAAAGTCTAATTTCCAGAAAGCCCTCTTCAGCGGAGACCTGACCAGCGACGCGGTGGAAAGGATCAGAAACGGCGAGTATCTGACGGATGACGAGATGCAGGAGATCCTCGATGAGGTAAACTCCGACTACGAAGACGCGCTCTATGAAGATACGGAAGCGGGTCTTGCTGTGGAGCGGCTCAACGGCACCACCAACACTGTCAGTATGGGAGCAGATGAGGAAGCTGTCAAACAGGCCGAGAGGAATGCCAAAAAGCTTGCTGAGGCGCAGGCCTATAAAGCGGAGACAGAGGCGGAACTGACAAGGGCGACCAACAACAGGGACACTACTGTAAAGAGTATTCAGGCGGAACTTGAGCTTAAGGCGATCCAGAAGACAATGGAAGATGCCCAGGCTAAAGTGGAGAGCCTTGAAAAAGCGGAGAAGAGCGCGACAGTCAAGGCGCCGATCGACGGAAAGATCGTTTCCGTCACCTATAACGCCGGTGACACCACATCTTCGGACACGGTAGGCGCTGTCATACAGCCCGAAGGGAAAGGAATGACGGTCAGTTTCACCTGCACCAAGGAACAGGCGCAGATGCTCAAGACCGGCATGGAAGCCAAACCCCAGAATGAATGGGCTTATTCGGACTTTAAAGCGACACTGGTGAGCATAACCGCGGACGCATCGGACAGCTCCGGCGGCAAAATATTGAAGTTTGAGATCCAGAGCCCCGATGTGGAGGCCGGAGACACCATACAGCTCAGCGTGGGAGAAAACACGAAGACCTATGACCTGACGGTTCCCAATAACGCTGTGAGAGAGGACAATAACGGCAAGTTTATCCTGATCGTCAGCAGTAAAGAGAGCCCGCTCGGGAACAGATACATTGCTACCAGGGTGGATGTGCAGGTCCTCGAGAGCGATGACCTTCTGACAGCTATCTCAGGACCCCTGAGCGGCTATGAATATGTGATCACGACTACCACCAAGCCGGTGGCCGCCGGCATGCAGGTGAGACTTGCGGAGGATTTGCAGCAGTGACCGCTAAAAGGAAAAAGCGCGGGATAACTCCCTGGAAAAAGACCGCTCTGAAAGTCTGCGTCCTGTGGCTGATCGCGGCAGCCGGAATCCACGGATTCCGGGAATTAAAGGCGCTGGGATTTGAAGACCAGAGGGAGGCGTCCCGATGGGGCGCTCCGGAAAGCTGCGCGCAGGTGAGCGCCTTTCTTCCGCAGGAAGAAGCGCTGATGGAAGAGACGATCAAGGACCTGGAGTACAAGATCAATACGGCGCTCGCCCAGGACTCGATCAAAAAGACTTCGGAGGGAAAAGACTCGAAATTATGGCAGGACTGCTACAGCGGGATCGGGAAACTGACTCTGGCGGCAGGAAGCAAGACAGTTACTGTTGAAGCTGTGGGGACCGGGGGCGCGTTCTTCACCTTCCATCCGCTCAAACTGTCAGCGGGCTCTTATTATCTGTCCGATTCCGTGATGAAAGATGAGATCCTTCTCGACGAAGAGACTGCCTGGAAGCTCTTCGGCTCTTTTGACGTAGAGGGAAGAACAGTCCGGGTCCAGGATATGCATCTTCGCATTTCCGGTGTTTATAGAAAAGAGCAGGGCAGCCTGTATACAGAAGGAGGCCTGTCCGATTACGTGGTCTTTGTCCAGTATAAGACGCTGCTTGGTTACGGCGGTACAGGGAACGGCTCCGACGGCGGCTCACAGATAACGCCGGGGACAGCGTCGAGTCCGGCAGGCTGCGCTGTCTTCGCGAAGGCTGCGGAGTCACCGGCAGATACGAAGACTGAGGAAGAGCAGTCTGATGATAGGCCCGCAGACAGCGAAGACGAACAGAGTGATTCCGGAACAGATCAGGGGTCAGGTGACGAGCAGGGAACTTCCGGAGGAAGTCAGGGTTCGTCAGCCGCGCAGGAAACCGCCCCCGACGACACGCAGAACATGGAAAATGTCGGAACCGCCAACACCCACTACAAAGATACGGGAATGATCACGGCTTATGAGATCGTGATGCCCGATCCGGTCGAGGGGTATGCGGCATCAGCTGTGAAAAAGGCATTTGGAGAGGAATCCGGGGTGATCGTGGTGGACAACACTAACCGCTACAAGATCCCCAGTCTCGTGGAAGATATACGGCAGTTTGCGCTTCTGGGGATGCGCACCGGAGCGGTCAGGTATCCGTATTGGGAGAATGTGGCTCTTGGATGGGAGACGATCTTTGCGGCGCTCTTTCTTTTGGAGTGTATTCTGATCGTTTTGACGATCCTTCTGCTGCTGTGGATGCTGATCCACTGGTACAGGAACAGGAGCTGGACTCTTGCGGGAAGTGTCCGAAATCTGCAGGACAGTGTCTACGAGAGACAGTCCAGAAAGAAATATCCGGAGTATTACAAAGAGAGAGAACAAGATCCGGACAATGACGCGCCTTCAGGAGAAAAAACTGAAGCACCTCAGGAAAAGGGCCAAGGGTCCGCTGACAGCAGTTCGGAAAATGGTATGCTGGAAGACAAGGGACTCGCTCCTTTTGAAACGATCAGGGAGAACAGAAAGGCGGTACAGTATGAAACGAAATACCAGGATGATCAGCGTGGTGATGGCGGCAGTGCTGGCTCTGACCACGGCGGCATGCGGTAAGGGCGGAAGTGATAAAAAAGAACCTGACGGAGGCACACAGGCCGCCGTGTCCGGGGATTATGTCTACAGCGCCCAGCCGGTCGAACTGCAGGACAAGGATGGATCTCTCGCTGATTTTAATATGGAGAACCTTATGTACAAAGACGGCAGGATCTACGCCGCCGGCTATTCCTACGGATTCTCCGATTCCGGCACTCACGCGCTGGTGAATTTCGCACCGGACGGATCAGATCTGCAGTACAGCCTCCTGATCGGCGGCGGTACGCAGGATGTACTTGCTATGAACATAGGCTCTGACGGCAATTACTATGTCGCAAAGGTTTCCTATGACAGCGATTCCATCGGTTTTACTTCCGGAGACGGGGAGCAGAGCGGCCCCGGAAGCGAAGAAGGTCCTGCGGGAGCAGTGGAAGAAGGACCTGCGGGAGCGGTGGAAGAAGGCCCTGCGGGAGCAGCGCAGGAAGGCCCCGGCGGAGCAGTGGAAGAAGGCCCGGGCGGAACAGCGCAGGAAGGCCCAGGGGCGCAGGAAGGCCCCGGAGGTATAGTGGAAGAAAGCCCTGCAGGAGCAGCCGGGGAGGGCCCCGGCGCGCAAGGCGGGGATCAGGTCGTGGAATTCTATACAGAAGGCGGAGATTCTCCCGCCAACGATCCGACACTTCAGGAGGAGGCAACGGACGGAATTACTTCCCCTGCTGACGAATTTAAGGGTGAAGGGAATGACGCGGAAGAGGAACTGATCGTTTCGGAGGCTGTAGAAGTCGATCCGGCTTCCGCGGCGCAGAACGGAGAGAGTGTATATGTACTCTCCTGCATCGCGCCTGACGGCCGGGATATCTGGACAGTGCCTGCCCGGATCCCGGAAAACAGCGAAACGGACTATTTTGTCAACAGTGTCGCTTACAGTAAGGACGGCCTTATTGTGAGTACTTCCCTGGGGCTTGATCTGTACAGCGCAGAGGACGGATCTTTTATCAGGACGATAAGTACCGATGACCAGTTAAAGAGTATTACGCCTTATGTGCTCGAGGACGGCACGGTTGTGACTGTCACATACGGAGGAAACGGCGAGCAGATCACAGTGATCGATATGGAGACGGGAAAAACGGGAGAGAGTTATCCGGTTCCTTCTGAAGCGGGGATGTCCTTTGTTTTCCCCGGAAAGACCTGGCAGCTGTACATGGCAGGCGCAAACGCGATCTACGGAATGAATCTTGACGGCGCCGGCATTGTAAAGATCGTCGACTATGTGGATTCCGACATGGATGTCACGGCAGTCACCGGCCTTGCGGAGATGGAGGACGGGAAACTTGCGGCTGTCGTCTCGGATCTGACAGGCACTAGCCTTGTGGAGATCCTTTCCAAAGTAGACCCAGAGGTCGTCGCAAATCGCAAGACGATCACGCTTGGAAGCTATTACCTTGATTATGAGGTCCGCAAACAGGTCTTTGCCTTTAACAAAACGAATCAGGATGTCAGGATCAGCATCGTGGACTACTCCCAGTTCGACGGAGAGACAGGAACGGAAGGGCTGACAAAGCTGAATACGGATATCGCGTCAGGCAGCGCGCCGGACGTACTGGTCCTTTCCGCGGTCATGCCCATCAGCAGTTATATCAGCAAGGGGGTCTTCGAGGACCTGACCCCTTATATGGAAGGCGATGAGGAGATCTCCGGCAAAGAGTATCTGACAAATGTGTTTGACACCTTCAAGAACGATGGAAAAACATATGCGGTCATCCCTTCTTTCTACGTAAACACTGTTGTAGGTAAAACTGAGGATATCGGGGACGGTTCCGGCTTTACGCTGGATTTTACCGATCAGCTCGCGGCCTCCAAGGGCGTTGCTCCGGGCAGGATGTTCGGACTTGCCAGCAGGGAAGATATTCTTTATCAGGCAATGGAATTGTGCGGGGATCAGTTTATTGACTGGGAAAGATCCGAGTGTAAGTTCGACTCGCCTGAGTTTATACGCCTTCTGGAATTCATCAGCCAGTTCCCTGCCAAAATAGATGAGGCAGCTATGCAGGAAGACACCACGGCGTTCTACAGAAACGGAAAAGCTCTGTTCGCGAGGGAGTCCCTCGGGACCTTCGACGAGTATGTAAATCTCCGATACGGTTATTTTGGATCGGAGATCACTATGGCAGGGTTCCCGTCCCAGGTGCCCGGCACCGCGGCGATCGCTCCGCAGCTTGAGATCGCGGTCAACGCCGCTTCTGATCAGAAGGATGCCTGCTGGAGTTTCGTGCGCCGCTTCCTCCTCGACGACTATCAGAATACCATCGAGATGTACTGGCCGGTCAGTATCAGCGCGCTGGATCAGCTCGCCAACAAGGCGATGGAGCCCATCTACTATACGGACGAGAACGGACAGAAGGTAGAGGACCACATCATCATGAATATCGGCGGCGAGAATGTGGAGCTGCCGAGGATCTCCGACTCCGAAGTCGACCGGATCTATGCTTTCCTCAGAGGACTGAGCAGCAAGGCATATTTTGACAGGAGCGTCGAGAATATCATTGTCGAGGAGGCGGCAGCCTTCTTCGAGGGACAAAAGAGCGCGAGGGATGTCGCCGGAGTCATCCAGAGCAGAGTCCAGATCTATATCAATGAGAACAGCTGAGCCCCGAAGGGCGGCCTAAGAAAGGACAGCATTACATATATGGCATCAAATCACTACGACAATATCCGGGAGAGGACCAGAAACTTCTGTATCGTGGCCCATATCGACCACGGCAAATCCACGCTGGCGGACCGCATGATCGAGAGGACGGGGCTTTTGACCAGCCGCGAGATGCAGGACCAGGTCCTGGACAATATGGAACTGGAGCGTGAGCGCGGCATCACGATCAAGAGCCAGGCGGTGCGTCTTGTCTATAAGGCAAAGGATGGCGTGGAGTACATCTTCAACCTGATCGATACGCCCGGTCACGTAGACTTCAACTATGAGGTCAGCCGCTCACTGGCGGCTTGCGACGGCGCGATCCTTGTGGTGGACGCGACGCAGGGCATACAGGCCCAGACACTGGCCAATGTCTATCTGGCGCTTGAACACGATCTGGACGTATTCCCCGTGATCAACAAGATCGACCTCCCCAGCGCAATGCCCGAGGAGGTGCGGCATGAGATCGAGGATGTCATCGGCATTGAAGCGGAGGACGCCCCTCTGATCTCGGCAAAACAGGGCATCGGCATCGAGGATGTGCTGGAAGCGGTGGTGGAAAAGATCCCCGCGCCCGAGGGAAATGCCGAGGAGCCTCTCAAGGCCCTGATCTTCGACTCTCTCTATGATTCTTACCGCGGCGTCATCGTTTTCTGCAGGATCCGGGACGGCGTGATCCGAAAGGGTATGCAGGTGCGCATGATGGCGACCGGAGCGGTTGTGGAAGTAGTGGAAGTGGGTTATTTCGGCCCGGGCCAGTTCATCCCCTGCGAAGAGCTGGCGGCGGGACAGGTCGGCTACTTCACGGCCTCGATCAAAAATATCAAGGACGCGCGGGTCGGCGATACTGTCACAGAACACACGCGCCCCTGCGCGGAGCCTCTTCCCGGCTACAAGAGAGCGCAGCCCATGGTCTACTGCGGACTCTATCCGGCGGACAGCGCCAAGTACCCGGACCTTCGCGACGCGCTGGAGAAGCTACAGCTCAACGACGCCTCTCTGTTTTTTGAACCGGAGACGTCTCTGGCCCTCGGTTTCGGATTCCGCTGCGGATTCCTGGGACTGCTTCACATGGAAGTCATCCTGGAGCGTCTGGAGAGGGAATATGATCTGGACCTGATCTCCACAGCGCCCGGCGTTGTTTATAAGGTCTATAAGACGGACGGCACGATGATCGAGCTGACCAATCCCTCGAACCTGCCCGATCCTGCCAAAATAGAGCACATGGAAGAGCCCATCGTGAGCGCCGAGATCATGGTGACCACAGAGTTTATCGGACCGATCATGCAGCTGTGCCAGGAGAGGCGCGGCCGCTATCTGGACACGGAGTATATTGAAGCGACCCGCGCGGTCCTCAAATACGAGCTTCCCCTCAACGAGATCATCTATGATTTCTTTGACGCCCTTAAGTCGAGATCGAGGGGCTATGCCTCCTTCGACTATGACCTCAAGGGCTATGAGACCAGCGAACTGGTCAAGATGGACATCCTTGTGAATAAGGAACCTGTGGATGCTCTCTCCTTCATCGTTCACGCTGCGGGCGCATACGAGCGGGGCCGCAAGATGTGCGAAAAACTCAAGGAAGAGATCCCGAGACAGCTCTTCGATGTGCCGATCCAGGCGGCGGTCGGCGGACGCATCATCGCCCGCGAGACGGTCAGACAGCTGCGCAAGGACGTTCTTGCCAAGTGCTACGGCGGCGATATTTCCCGAAAGAAGAAACTGCTGGAAAAGCAGAAGGAAGGAAAGAAGAGAATGCAGATCGTCGGAAACGTAGAGATTCCGAAGGAAGCGTTCATGAATGTATTGAAACTTGATGCCGGAAACTGAAAAAGGTGCCGTATGACTGAATTTAACCGCGGCGGACCGGTCTCTCTGTACCTGCACTTTCCCTTTTGCGAGAGAAAGTGCAGGTACTGTGATTTTCTGTCGGGACCGGCCGGCGAAGAGACAAGAGAAGAATATATTGACCTGCTGTGCCGCGAGATCGAACTTCGGGCAGGCGAGACCCTTGTCACGGACAAGGGCGCCGAAGTTGTGGACACGATTTTCATCGGGGGAGGAACGCCCTCTCTGATGACGCCAGCCCAGGCAGCCCGCGTGATGGATACGATCCGCTGCTGTTATCATGTTCTGACGGACGCGGAGATCAGTATGGAAGTAAATCCCGGTACCGTAGATCCGGATAAACTTCGAGGCTTCAAAGCTGCCGGCATAGGAAGACTGTCTGTAGGCGTGCAGTCTTTTGACGATTCCGAACTTCGTCTGTTGGGGCGGATCCACACCGCCGCTCAGGCGCGGGAGACTTTTTTTGCCGCGCGTGAAGCCGGATTTAACAACATCAATCTGGACCTCATGTCGGCGCTGCCCGGCCAAAACATAGAAACCTGGTCTCACACGCTTGAAGCAGCGGTGTCGCTCGGACCTGAGCACATCTCGGCGTACAGCCTGATCATTGAGGAGGGAACACCTCTTGCTGCTTTGCTGGATGCCGGAAAGCTGCCTGATCTTCCTTCGGAGGAAGAAGACCGCAGAATGTACCACTTCACGAAGCAGTTTCTGGCTTCGAAGGGATACCGGCGCTACGAGATCTCGAACTACGCCAAAGAGGGATATGAGTGCAGGCATAACTGCGGCTACTGGACCGGACACGAATATCTGGGGCTGGGACTTGGAGCGTCTTCATATCTTGATGGCGAGCGGTTTAAAAATCCGGATGAAATGGATGAATACCGGAAAGCCGTTATGAGCACAAGCGATTCTAATTCTTTAGAGACAATGCGGCGCGAGAGGCAAAAGCTTACTCAGAAGGACTGTATGGAAGAGTTCATGTTCCTGGGACTTCGTATGACGGACGGCGTCTCCGAGCCGGAATTTGAAAGGCGTTTCGGAGTGAAGCTGGAAGATGCTTTCGGAAGCGTGCTGCACAGACATCTGGAGCAGAATGTGGTCTGCCGGACTTCTGATCACAGGATTTCGCTGACAGAATACGGACTGGATGTAGCCAACTATGTTATGGCAGACTATCTGCTGTGAACAAGCCTGGGAAAGCATGGCAAAAAAGTCGGGGGTCCCCCCGGCTTTTTTTGTCGGCATAGAGCCTTCATTTTCCCTTTACTGGTGGAAAATCCGCCAGTAAAGGGTCGAGCAAACACGTACCTATAGTCTCCGACCCAGCGGGTACCCTTTCTCACAACCCTTTATTGGCGGGATTTCCGCCAGTAAAGAGTAAAAAAACAGGGTATACTGAATTTTTTTTATAGAAAAATGGAACAAAAGAAACGACATTTTGAAAAAATGAGCGGTTTGGGTTAAAAATCTGAGAGTTTATTTTTTTTGATGTTGAACTGTCAAAGGTCTGGTCTCTATAATTGTCCTATCTTACAAATCCCGCTTGGTCTTATGGGATTTGGATCAAACACATCTGAGCTTTCTTTCCGGTTCCGGAAAAAATCCTCAAGAAACAAAATTTCATAGCAGCAGTTACAGGACAATATGTATTCAGGAGGTGGCATGTACAGCAGTATTATTACAGGCGCAGTCCACGGGATCGACAGTTATTTAATGAGGGTTGAGACCGATATTTCAAACGGACTGCCATCATTTAACATGGTAGGCTTTATGAGCGGAGAGATGAGGGAGGCCGGCGAGCGCGTGCGCGTCGCACTTAAGAATCTGGGGATTCATATGCCTCCGCAGAGGATTACAGTCAATCTGTCACCGGCAGGCATTCCCAAGAGAGGGATGGTGGTCGACCTGCCGGTGAGTGTCGGACTGCTGGTCTGCCTCGGGTTTATTCCGGACGGAGCAGTCAAAAATGTTCTTGTGGCGGGGGGG
>OCTX011991926.1_pt1 | contig 15331 bp, 11 predicted proteins | sample 1539691 | NCBI WGS metagenome assembly OCTX01 (sample SAMN02144231, study PRJEB22623) | gut metagenome | biome: sheep rumen | host: Ovis aries | place: New Zealand | reverse complement strand
TGGTAGTCAAAAAATCAACTGTAACACTGTAACAACTGTAACGCTTGAATCACAGTCAATGTGTGTCTTTTCCTAAGAACGTTGACTTTGAATATTTTTTAAAAGAAATAGCATGCTGTTTCATGAAAATATCATAAATTTGCGAGTTGAATAAGAACCTACAAGAATCTGATACTGCTGAAGAAACATGGCAAACGTTAAGAACGGAGATTACAGAGAAGTTATTATTGACAGATGTCTTCAAAGTCGTAGAGGATACTCTACAAAGGAGATATTTGACAAATGCAATGATGCTCTTGAACGTCGTGGAGAAAAGACCATAACTGCCATGAATACGATTCGTAATGACATTTTAGCCATAGAGAATCGTTGGCATATCACAGTAGAACAGGTTCGCAGCGGTAGAGAGATTCGCTACCGTTATCAGGATCGTAATTTCTCCATTTATAATACTCCGCTTAACGAGGAAGAAATTGCACAGCTAACTCAGTCAGTGTCTCTCTTGAGACGTTTTGAAGGAATGCCTGGCTTTGGGTGGATAGATGAACTAAGTGCCCATCTTCAAACCACAGTCAGCGCAAGTTCTGAACCAATTATAGGCTTTGATGAAAACAAAGAACTGAAAGGTATGAAATACTTCACACCTTTGTTCAAAGCTATCACATCCAAGAAAGCCGTTAAGATTACCTATAAGAGTTATAAGAGTGACAAACTCATCGAGTCTGTTATTCACCCTTATTACCTTAAAGAATATAATCAGCGTTGGTTCCTGTTTGCCTTAAACGACGAATATAGAAAACTCTCCACCTATGCACTTGATCGCATAGAGTCATATGAACGTAGTAGTGTGAAATACATCCCTAACACCACTATCGACTTTTCTCACTACTTCGATAATGTAGTTGGAGTAAGTGTAAATCCAACTGAAGAAATCCAGACAGTTCAGATATGGATTGATAAAGAGCAATTGCCTTACACACTTTCCAAACCAATTCATAAGTCACAAGAATTGATTGAAAAGCGTGAAGATGGAAGTGCTGTCATTAGCATTCAGGTTATACCTAACTTCGAATTGATGCAATTACTCCTATCCTTTGGAGAGCGCATAGAAGTGCTTTCTCCAGCCACATTGAGAGAAGAAATTTCAGGTCGAATAAAAAATAATTTACAAAAATATAAATAGGTTCACTTAAATTGAACATATAGCATTTACCTTTGCAAGCGAAAATCAAAAATTTGTTGTTTTTAATTTTGAGCCTATGACTACTTTTAACATGAGTGAGCATACGAAAAATATCGTTGTTGATGCAGTTTTTAAATTCTTTGAGGCATTTAGGCAATTAGGATTCCCTAATTCATATCCTGCAATACAATTCATGGCGGCTTTGCTCTATATGATGAAAAAGGGATACGTAACAAAGCAAACGAATGTTTCTGCAACACAACATAGGATTATTTCCATTATTGATTTGCAATATATGCAGAATGCAAACAAAAATGTATTCGAAGAATGGAAGAAAACGGGAGTGTATAATCAAGCTTTATTGTTAGATTATCCTGAAAACGACCCGATGGCTGAATCTATATCAAATAGTCTTTCTTTTGTTGATACACGCATCGGAAAAGCATTTTTCGTTTTTGAGTTCTTCAATACTCTTTCAGAGGTTCAAAAGAATAATCTTTTTTACCTGGAGGTCTTAGATATTGCTCTTACTATTTTTACTTCAAATTTATCTGCTGGTCAATATTCTCAACCTGTAGAGTTTGCTCAGTTGGCTTCTGCTATGGTTGATTCTAATGGTAAGACGATATATAATCCATTCTCTGGATTGATGTCATTTGCTACATCTATGAAGGAGTATATGTCTTTTACTGGTGTAGAAAGAGATAGTGTCATCGCAGAAATAAGTAAATTTAGAATACACCTTGCTGATATTCAGAATAAGGTTGATTGTATTCATGGTGATGCAGTTGATTGGACTGATGATAAGTATAATATTATTGTTTCTAATCCACCTTTCGGTTTGGTAATGTCTGCAAAAGGAGAAAGCAAACCTATCAAAGCCGAGTGGCTTTGTCTAAAAAAGTTTGAAGAATCTACTTCTTCAGACGGCGTACTATTCACCTATGTTATTCCTTCTGTTTTATATGATTCAAGCAGATATAAAGAAATTCGACATTACATCACTGAAAAGAACTATCTTGACACGGTGATTTTACTACCAGCTAATTTATTGCGTCCATATACCTCAATTTCTCTTGTCGTTATACTTCTAAAGAAAAATAGAAGCAAAGGCGATTCAATTAAAATGATTGATGCATCAGAGATGATTAAAGGTGATAAGAAAAAACCTATTCTTGATGTTGAAGCTATCGTTAATTGCATCCAGAACCCAGATTCAGATAAGCGTATTTGTGTTACACAGGATGAAATTCGCCATAATGATTATAACTGGAGTGTATCTAAATATCTTGCTCCACAAAATGAAATATTCCCTGAAGGATATAAAGTTGTAAATCTTGGAGAAGTGGTAGAACTTATTCGTGGCGAAAGACATTTTAAAGACTCCAAAGGTCATCTTGTTCAGATTTCAGGGTTGGCAACTAACGTTGAAGATTGCATTCGTACTGTTGATTCCTTTGAAATATCATCGGATTTGCGAAATGCAACGAAGATTGTAGAGCCAGTAGTACTTCTTTCCTCTATACGGGTTTTAAAACCAACGTACTGTAATGCATCACCTGAGAATCCTATATTTCTGCATCCTAATGTAGTTGCATGCAGAATTATACAAGATTGGGTATCGCCTGCATATCTATGTTTGGAACTTTCAAGGCGTTTTATTCATGTTGGGGGAAATTTTATTCCAAGGATTAGCCATTCAGACCTTAAAAGTATGAAATTGGCTTTTCCTTCGATTGGGGAACAAAGAAGTGTTGAAGAACAAAACAACCTTTACAAAGAGGCTGTCAATAATTCTAAATTGGCAAAGGTTCAGGAACTTGGACTTCAGGAGATAATCGAACAGATGAAAACTGACTACATCAATGAGATTCGCTCACGTAAACATGATATGATGCCTCACCTTCGTCAGGTATCAAGCGCATGTAAGAATTTGGATATATACATGATGCGTAAAGATGATATGTCTGAAAAAGAATTCATGGAAGGCATCAAAGAAGAAATCGTTAATCAAAAACGAGCTATCGAAACGCTGACTACACTTCTGAAGGTATTCTCACGTGAAGAGGAATTTGGTACACCAGAGGTTATTAATATTGATAAGTTCCTTGGTGAGTTTTGTCGCAGCGGGAAGAATTATTATGTACAATACGAGCCAGACTATATGGCTCTGGATGAGTATGGTTTTGATGTGCCGGATTTTTTAATTGGTGGTAATGAAGGTTATGAAGATGTTGGGAAGTATATTGAAAATGTAAATGTTTTTATTGCTCCTGATGATCTTGTGCGACTTTGTAGTAATATCATCAATAATGCTGTAGTTCATGGATTTACTGATCCCTCACGAACGGACTATTATATTAATATAATTCTCACAATAGATAACGAACGTGACATGTATGAAATTACATTCAGTAATAATGGCACGCCTTTCCCTAAGGGCTTTGATAAACTTCGCTACGGCATAAGGGGTGAGAAAGCAGGAAAGACTGCTGGTAGCGGTGAAGGTGGTCATACAGTAAAGTCGATTGTTGAACACTATGGTGGAGACTATGATATCTTTTGTGGTGCTATGGATTTCTCTGGCGCAGAATTCGACAATAATGTTGGTACCACAGTGATTATTCATTTACCAATATATAAGAATGATGAATAAGTATAACATACTTTGGATAGATGATGAATGGGAGACAATGTCTTCATTCATAAAGTATTGCTCACTTAAGTACCAAATGGAGCTACATCCATTTAGGGCTCAGGAGGAGGGGCTCAACGAATATGCCAAAAATCCGTCGTTTTGGGATGCTGTGATTCTGGATGCGAAGGTGCTTGACAAGGGTTTGCATGAGGCACCTAACGTAGCGAATCTACAAAAAGCCGTTTTGAGAATTAAGGAAGAATTCCCCAATTTACAATACTTCATTTCTACAGGACAGCCAGAACTGCTCAGTAATAGCATGTTTAAAGCAATATTCCCTGTTTATTATGAAAAAGTCACGGATGATGACAAACTATGTCAAGACATTGTTAGGACTATTGAGAACAGCCCTGTTCGTAGAATAAAAGATAAATATTCTGATTTATTTTCATGGCTTGAATCGCCAATTTATGATGAAATACTCAGTATTCTTCAAATAGTTGAAGGTAATGACAATACCAATGCGGACATATTTAATAAAGTCCGTAAGATATTAGATTGGGTCATGACTGAGCTTAATAAATATGGCCTATTAACTATTGAGTTTAAAGGAGCAAACCTGAATGAATGTAGCCGGTTTTTAGCAAGCAATGATTTACAGGAATATATACCACAATATATTCAACGCCAAATACATTCATGTTCTACAATTGCCAACGAAGGTTCACATAGAAAGTATATAGATGAAGATGTGAAAAAGGGGAAAGCCCCTTATCTCATCCGTTCAACTGTATTTGAACTTATGAATATCCTTATTTGGATGCATCAGTTACCAAATGATGATGCAACACAAAGAAAAATAACCAATCAGGCTCTCATAGCAATGAATAAGATTAATCCAAAAGAGATAGATAATAAAAATATCCCTCAAGAACCAGAATTTGATGAAGAACTTAGAGTTTGGCATTGTGGAAATTGTATGCTAGCTATGAAATTCTGGGAGGGAGGGAAAGTCCTATTAACAGAAATTGCTACAAATTCATCGAAAAACCCTAATGTAAAGAAAAAATATCCCCTTTTTGCCAAATTTGAAAAACTTGAAGAAAAATAATTCAATTGGTTCACTTAAATTGAACATATAAAATATATCTTTGCAACAAATTGTTTAACAAATAAATTATAAAACTTATGGCACAGAAATTTAGAGCAATTGTTTTAATTGTGATTGGCGTAATCGCTATTGGACTTTCAATCAAATGTTTTACTATTGATGAGTTGGATTATGAAACCCGTAGTATGTATGGTGGCGATGCCTATACAGGTATTCAGAATGCTGCAGCTATGACTTCGAGAAATGTAAAAGAGTTGGCTGAAATAGTTAAGTTTGGTTTTGGCTCAGTACTTTTTGTAATGGGATTGACACTTGTGGGTTTTGGTCTTACAACTCCAATGGGAGCAGGGATGAATAATTTTAATCATTCTTCTGTTGATGATGCCGAAACACTTGTTAAAGAAATACCCCAATCAAATGTCGAAGAAACTTCAACTGAAGTATAGAGTCTATGATTTGCAAAAAATGTGGTAAGGAAATACCAGATGAGTCCGTCTATTGCGCTCATTGTGGATATGATTTGAGGGGAAAAGACCCCTCAAATCACAATACACTATCAGAAGAACAGATACCATTGATTCTATTGGTCAAACAAATAGTCAAGCATAAAGTTGCCGTCATAGTTTCAATTATAGCAATTATAATTTGTGTATGTGGATATTACGCATATAAGAAACATCAAGAAAAAGTGGCTGCGGAAGCTATTTTAAAGGGGATGATAGAGCATTATGTAAAAATATTAGGAACTTATGAGAACACAAGTTGCCAGGATCCTATACAGTTGACTTTACACTCTGACAATACGGCACTTTTTATTATTAATTATGATGAATATAATGAACGAAGATATAAAGGCTACTGGAAGGAGAAGGGTGACAATTATCCTATTGAAATAAACCTTTCAAGATCGTTTGAAGGTTATATAGGTAATAAAAAACGCTATTCATGTAGCACACTATACCTTTACGATGATAGATTATGGGAGAGTATGGATGCCATTCGTTCATCTGATTATGGGGCAAGTGTATATTTAGAAAAAAAATAATTTAATTCGTTCACTTAGATTGAACATATAAAATATATCTTTGCAAACGAAACTATAAAACTGAGAAAATCAGATATGATTACAGGAGATATAAAAAATAAGATTGACCAGATATGGGATACCTTCTTTGTGGCTGGTATTACAAATCCTATAACAGTATTGGAGCAGATGACATATATCTTCTTCATGAAGTTGCTCGATGATAAGCAGCTGCAGGAGGAAGAGAATGCTCGTGATTGGGGTGCAGAGATTCAGAATCCTACATTCCTTGATGGGCAGCTGTGGGTGAATCCTGAGGCTGTTTCAGAGGAAGAGAAGAAGGGCGTTCCATACGAGAATCTTCGTTGGCATGTATTCAAGAATTTTGGCTCTGACAACATGTTCAAGATTGTTCGCCAAAGCGTGTTTGAGTTTATCAAGCATATCGGAACTGGTGAGGAAAGTGCATACAGTCGCTATATGAAGTCTGCCATATTCCTTATCCCTAATGCTCGTACTCTGTCAAAGGTTGTTGATGGTGTTGATGCCCTCGATATGAACAATCGTGATTCTATGGGTGATGTATATGAATACATCCTTGGCAAGATGGCAGCATCAGGCACTAATGGTCAGTTCCGTACTCCTCGTCACATCATTCGTATGATTGTGGAGATGATGAAGCCAACTCCGAAAGATTATATCTGCGACCCGGCTATGGGTAGTGCTGGTTTCTTGGTAGAAGCAGTAAAATATATCAAGGAGAACTACAAAGAATCTTTCTTTGCCAATGAAGATATAGCCCATATAAAGACAAGCATGGTGAATGGTTATGATACTGACCAGACAATGCTTCGCATAGGTGCTATGAATCTGTTGCTTCATGATATCAGCAGCCCTAATCTGGCTTGGCGTGATTCTCTGTCAGAACAGAACGATGATAAATCGTGCTATACTCTTGTTATGGCAAATCCACCTTTTGCAGGCAGCCTTGATAAGGGTAATGTAAACAAGAATATCCTTGCTTATGCCAATACCAGCAAGACAGAACTTCTGTTTCTCGCTCAGTTTGTACGCTCTTTGGAGGTTGGAGGTCGTTGTGCCAGCATCGTTCCAGATGGAGTGTTGTTTGGCACCAGCAAGGCTCATATCGCTATTCGTCAAGAGTTGGTAGATAATCAGCAATTGCGAGCTGTCATCTCTATGCCAAGTGGTGTCTTCAAGCCTTACGCAGGAGTAAGTACAGCAGTCCTTGTTTTCACCAAGACGAATACTGGCGGTACAGACAAGGTATGGTTCTATGACATGAAGGCTGATGGCTTCAGTCTTGACGATAAGCGAAGTGCTATCAGCAAGAATGACATTCCTGATGTAGTAGCTCGTTTCAATAACCTAAAGGCAGAGGAGTCTCGTTCTCGCAAGGAGCAGAGTTTCTTTGTTCCTGTAGAAGAAATTCGTGATAACAACTACGACCTTTCTATCAACAAGTACAAAGAGATTGAGAGGGAGAAGGTAGAGTATGAACCAGTAAAGGATATCCTCACTCGTCTTGAAAAGACAGAAGGCGATTACCTGAAGGGTTATAGCGAACTTTATAAGATGTTGGAGGGAGAATAATTATGGCACAAAAGAACGAAATACAAGAAACAGCTCGCATAGATGCCCTCTTTGAGAAGGTGTCTGTCTTAATTGAACAGGCTCGTCACTATGTAGCTACAAGTGTAAATATAGCAGAGGTCAAAACACGCTATGAGGTGGGTAGGTTCATTTATGAAGATGAACAACAAGGAGAAAGGGCTGCCTATGGTCAGCAAATATTACGAAACCTATCTGTGCGATTGATAGAGCGGTATGGGAACGACTGGAGTTATGACACGTTGAAGCGTTGTCGCAAATTCTATCAGGCATATGAGAATGCAGTAATTGGGGCAACGCCATTGCCCCAATTAGAAATCAGTGGTGAAATGCATGATAATAAAGATGTTACTAATTGTGGCAACGCTGTTGCTCCAATTCGTCTGCCACGTTTTACACTTTCTTGGTCACACTATCTTATATTAATGCGTATTGAGAATGTTGAAGCCAGAAGTTTCTACGAAATAGAAGCCACTCAGCAGCATTGGTCGGTGTCACAACTCAGTCGTCAAGTAGGCAGTAGTCTCTATGAGCGTTTGGCATTAAGCAGGAACAAAGACGAAGTGATGCGCTTGGCGTGTGAAGGTCAGACTATAGAGAAGCCATCGGATATTATCAAGAATCCCGTTACCCTTGAATTCTTAGGGTTGAAGCCTGACTCTGCATATTCTGAGAGCAAATTAGAGAATGCCATTATCAGCAAGATGCAGCAGTTCCTCCTTGAACTGGGGAAGGGATTTCTTTTCGAGGCACGCCAGAAGAGATTCACATTTGAAGAAGAGAACTTCTATGTTGACTTGGTGTTCTATAATCGTCTGCTGCAATGCTATGTACTGATTGATTTAAAGACAGACAAGCTGACTCATCAGGACCTCGGACAGATGCAGATGTATGTCAACTATTATGATAGGTTTGTAAAGCAAGATTTTGAGAAGCCTACTATTGGCATCCTGCTATGCGAGAGTAAGAAAGACTCCCTTGTTGAACTGACTCTGCCCAAGGATGCAAACATTTATGCTACGCAATATCAGCTCTATTTGCCAGACAAGGATTTGCTACAGGCAAAAGTAAGAGAATGGATTGCAGAGTTTAAAGAAACTAACGGAGAAACCGAATGAGAGGAAACTGGACATATAAGAAATTAGGAGAATGTTTCCCTTACATAAAAAATGGGGCAAACGTTAAACAAATAAAGGATGCAAAAGGATATCCTATAACTCGTATTGAAACTCTATCTGGTGGAGTCTTTAATAGAGACCGAATGGGGTATGCAGACATCTTTGATATCAATAAGTTCCAGGACTATCTCATGGAAGATGGTGATTTGCTAATGTCTCACATTAACAGCAAAACTTATATTGGTCGTACTGTTAAATATATATCCAAGAACAATGAGAAAATCATTCATGGAATGAACCTTCTGAGACTTAAATCTAATGAGAGTTTAATCCTGTCATCATTCTTTAAATTTTATACAGATAGCTGGCACTTTAAAACTGATATTGCACGTATCAGAAAGGATGCGGTGAATCAATCTAGTTTTGCAATATCAGACCTTAAGAATTTTAGGATCCCTCTTCCTTCTCTCTCTGAACAGCAATCTATTGTTGCGGAGTTGGATAAGATAAATGAGCTGATAAAACTGAAGAAGGCTCAGTTGAGTGACCTTGATGCTCTTGCACAAAGCATATTCTATGATATGTTTGGTGACCCCATAGAAAACGAAAAAGGATGGGAAATGAAACTTTGGTCTGATGTGCTTACAATAATCAATGGTAAGAACCAAAAGGCTGTGGAATGCGTGGGTGGAGATTATCCGATATATGGAAGTGGTGGAATAATGAGTTATGCAAATAAATGGTTATGTCCAGAAGATAGTGTAGTCATTGGAAGAAAGGGGAATATAAACAGACCATTATTTGTACATACTAAATTTTGGAATGTTGATACGGCTTTTGGATTAGACGCAAAAAGAGATTCTCTTTCTCCTACATATCTATATTATTTCTGTATTGACTATGATTTTGAACGTCTTAATAAGGCCGTAACAATTCCAAGTCTTACAAAAGCTGACTTGTTGAAAATATTAATCCCTCTTCCCCCTCTTTCTCTCCAGCAAGACTTTGCAAAGAGGATTGAATTGATAGAGCAGCAGAAGGCGCAGATCAGTTCTACTATAAAAGACCTTGAGACTTTGCTTGCATCCAGAATGCAGTATTGGTTTGACTAAAACATAAAAGTGATATGAAGAATTTTGACTTTATCCAGCTTATAGCTCAGCATATTCCGAGCTTCAGCAAATTGCATGCCTACTGCGATAAGGCAGAAATATTTCAGAATTCTTTTCCTGAAGAATCGGCCTCTAATGCCCGTAAGGCATTGGAATGGCTGGTGAATAACCATCTTGCTATTGCATCAGTAAAGTTGGAGAAACAGGAGTCACTTAATGATATGCTGAAGCATCCTGAGATTGATGCTTTCATAAACTATGATTGGGAGTTTGAGAAGAATATATATACTGTAAAGAAGTTTGGTAACTATGCTTCTCATTCAGGAGCACAAGAGATAAAGAAGAATGATGCCTTTATCTGCTTGAGGGCTCTTTTCTATGTGGTAGAAGGTTTCCTGTATCGTTGGAAGGCTATAAAGAATATCGTTGCCTTTGATGCTACCCTTGTGCCACAAATGATGCCAGGAATGCAGGTAATGTCCTCTCCAGAACCACAAGTGGCTCAGGAGGTTGTTGATAGTGTTCCAAAGGAGGCTATAGACAATCCGACCAAGCCAGTAGAGACACCAAAGGAATCGCTCGCCAGCGAGGCTGTCACAAGAAGATGTCTCATTGACTATATGCTGAATGAAGCAAAGTGGGATATCCTGACTGTAAAGGGCGATATACAAGGCGGAAAGGCTTGTATTGAGGTAGAGGTGGACGGAATGCCTAACCCAAGTGGTAAGGGATATTGTGACTATGTTTTGTTCAGCAAGGGTGGAAAGCCTTTGGCTGTAATAGAGGCAAAGAGCACCATACAGAATGCAGGAAAAGGAAGAGCGCAGGCAATATTGTATGCTGATTGTCTGGAAAAGGAATATGGTGTCCGACCTGTAATATACTACACTAATGGTTATGTTACAAAAGTTATTGACGGCTTGGGATATCCTGATAGAGACGTGATATCATTCCATAGTCATAATGACTTGGAGTATATGATGCAGAAACGTGGAAGAGCTGACATAAAAGACCTTACCATAGACGAGAATATTACTGACAGACCTTATCAGAAGACTGCCATAAAGAGCCTTGTAGAATGGCTCAACAAGAAGCATCGCAGAGGATTGCTGGTACTCGCAACAGGTACAGGAAAGACTCGTGTTAGTATTTCGCTTTGTAAGCTGCTTTCCAACAACAACTGGATAAAGAATGTGTTGTTCCTTGCTGACAGAACAGAGCTGGTGAAACAGGCAAGGGGTAACTTTGAAAAGTTGTTGCCAAGTGAATCGATGACATCACTCTCAGATGATGATGTGCCAGACTTGGATGCACGTTTTGTGTTCTCTACATACCAGACAATGGTGAACTACATCAACGAGTATGATGTGAAGTTTAGTGTGGGGCATTTTGACCTTATTATAATCGATGAGGCACACAGGTCTGTATTTGGAAAGTATGGAGCAATATTCCAGTACTTCGATTCGCTGCTGATAGGTCTGACAGCAACTCCACGAGACGAGATTGATAAGAATACATTCAGACTCCTGGAACTGGAAAACGAACCAAACTTTGAATATACCTTTAAAGAGGCAGTCGATGATGGTTACCTTGTAGATTATAAGGTAAAGATCCATAACTCGAAGATGATAAACAATGGTATCAAGTATGACGAACTGACGCCTGAACAAAGGGAGGAACTTGAAAAGGTTTGGGATTACGAGAAGATGCTTAAGGGTATTGACCCTACAAAGGAATACCATCGAGACATAGAGGGAAACGAGATTTTCCGCTATCTCATAAATGATGATACGATAGATAATGTATTGTCAGAACTGATGGAAAAGGGCTTGAAGATTAAGAGTGGTGAAGATATAGGAAAGACTATTATTTTTGCCTATAATCACAAGCATGCAGAGAGAATAGTAGAACGTTTCCACGCTCTATATCCAAATCGTGGTGCTGACTATTGTCAGTTGATAGACAATCAGGTGAAGTATCATGACAAACTGATAGCAAAATTCAAGGTTGCTGATAGTTTGCCCCAGATAGCTGTCAGTGTAGATATGCTTGATACTGGTATTGATGTGCCAGAGATACTGAATCTTGTCTTCTTTAAGATTGTGAAGTCGAAGATAAAGTTTGAACAGATGATAGGCCGGGGAACTCGCCTTTGCCCAAACATCTTCGGAGAAGGTAAAGACAAGGAATTGTTCTATATCTTTGACTGGTGTGGCAACTTTGCATTTTTCTCAAAGACAGCAAATAGTATAGATGCTTCAAACAGCAAGTCGTTGACAGAAAGACTCTTCTCTTTGCGTCTTGACATAGCCAAGGAACTGCAAAGTGCAGAACATCAGGAGAAGGCATTTGATAAGAAGATGCATGATGACCTGAAGACATTACTGCACCGGCAGGTTGACAGCATAGTAAAAGAACGCAAGGATGCTCGTCCATATTGGAATATCATAGAGCCTTTCCGTGATAAAGAAAAATGGACATATATCTCAGAAGTAGATGTATTGCGCCTGAAGGAAATAGGAAAACTGATACCACAAGATGATGATGATGAATCGGCGAAGAAATTTGATGTCGTAATGCTTCATCTTCAGCTGGCTCATATTGACTCTACAGTTCGTGTGGGACAGTTCAGACAGGTGGTTGTAAACGTTGCTGCCCATCTGGAAAAGAAGGGCTCAATACCTGCTGTGATGAAACGTATAGACACTATACGATTGGTTCAACAGCCACAATTCTGGGATAATGAATCACTTGACAGCCTTGAACATGTTAGGACAGAATTGAGAGACTTGATAAAGTTGCTCGAAGGCACAAGAAAGACAGAGAAATTTATTATCGACATCGAAGACCCTTACGAGGTTGAGGAAGGTGGAGAAGATATCATTATTCGTACATCTTACAAGCAAAGAGTGATTGATTATCTGGCACAAAATACAGGTAATCCAACACTTCAGAAGATACAGAATTTTGAACAGTTGACAACAAATGATTTTGAAGAACTGGAACGTGTTTTCTTTGAAGAACTTGGCACTCGCGAGGAGTTTGATAAGTTGGCAGAAGGACATCCATATAAGTCAAATGTGGCAGCATTTATAAGAGTCATAAACGGAATTGACCGTAAAAAAGCTTTGCAGAAGTACAAACTGTTTATAAACGGTTATAATCTGACATCAGAGCAGGAACTATACTTGAAGAATATTCTCGACTACGTAAGTGTGAATGGTGATATAGAAACTAAGAACTTCATGGAATATCCGTTGAAAACTCTTAACTGGCGTGCAACCTTTGGTGATCACTTTGTAAATCTAAAGGATTTTATCAAAGAGATTCACCAGGTCATTTCAATAACTGCGTAAAGATGGATGCCACATAAACCATCCAACTAAAACCGAACTTAAACTATAATATTTCCTATTCATTTTTGAATGAGTAGGATTTATTTTGCAAAAAAATGAATTTTAAACATTTATCACTAATATATTATTATGAAACCAAATTTACCAAGACAGTTATTATGGACTGAAGTAAGAACTATGGATGAGTTCATAAATGATGATATTACCAATCATGGTCTTTATCATATAGTTAAAGAGTTACCTCAGGAGTTATTTCCAGAAGGAAGTGATATAGTGGAGTTATTTAACGAAGTGTATTACATGATGACTCGTTTTTATTACGAGGAACCTAAAACTGGAGAATACAGGGAATATCAGAAAACTATTATAAATGATCTGAAATGGAATGGTTGTTCAGACTTGGTTCTTATTATGATGTACACATATTTTCGCTTTAAAGAATTACAACCAAAACCTGCTGTGCATGCTTTCCTGAAATATATGAAAGTAAATTTTGGGTGGAGCGAATATTGGCCTTTTTTTATAAACTATACATCATCTATTCTAAGATATCCCCCATCAAAGTTTGACCCTAAGGTTCCGCACCCAGTACCTGCAAAGGAATTAATTGGGGTGAAATTGGATTTTGAAAAAATCACCTGTAGTCACAATTTTGAAGCCATACAAGAAATTGTTAATCTCTGGACTGACGAAGATAGTAGAAAGATTATTGCAAAGATTCTTCTAGACGATGTGAGCAAGTATTCGAGTAGTTTCATAACAAATCTTGATGATATTAAAAACTGGCTGGATACTATAATTGATGACGAAAATAAAAAACAAGTTATCGAATTGCAGAAGAGATTGGAATCCTTAGTAAAAGAGAATGAAGAGTTGAAAAAGAAAATAAAAGAATTGGAAGGTGAAAGAAAATCAGACCATGCTTTTAATTCTAAAATGTCGCGGCCTTGTTTTACTAGCAGACAGATGGGGATACTAATGACAGCTGTAGGAAAACTTACTGAAAAAGATAATTCACCTGGAAAAACTACAATCGGTGATGTTGTAGAAAATATTGCTGGTTATTCTGCGACTACAGTAAATCAGAATATGAAAGGAATTATACCTAAAAAGGATATCGATACTATAGTCTCTGTTTTGGAAAGTAAATTTCCTAATCTTGCCAATGAAATAAGGAAATTTTAGAAATGTAGCCCCCTACATCATAATTTGGTAGGGGGGGTACAGTCACTACTATATTTTTTATATATAATATATTTGCAATCGCATTCGTCGGAAGACTGGATGCGGTTGTTCTTTTTGTTAATGTCATGGGGATTCTGTATGCCCTTGACATTCGAATTGACTAAATGTATTATTGACAATAAGAAAGTTTAATCCGAGTCGTGTGAGAGTTCTCATGAGATAAAGAAGCTTCACCTCAACCTTCTCACAAAACTTGGAAGAAATGAATAAACCTCGTTTGAGAAGGCTTTTGCCTGAGGAGTTTGATGCCGTTCTCTTAAAAAAACTGGTAGAAGAAGGAATGGTATATGTCGATATGCCTAAGGCAGTTGATGAGGGAGCATACCTGAAGGATGTGCTAAGGTATGTTAGTGCCATAAGGGATTTTGCTTCTGATGAATGGAAGGATAAGATTGACGATTTATGGCAAGCGATTGTTGAAGATGAATACTTTTCTTATTTCCTGAAGATGCAGAAGGGAAAAGATGCAGGAAGTATGAATCGTTATGCTGTGACAAGTATTGTATGCAGGATGCATAGTAAAGGGATATATCGTAATGATGAATCTATGATGGCTCTACACCTGAAGTTAGAAGGTGTGAGCAAAAAGAATAAGTACTATACTTCATGTGGCAATTATGAATTGACTCAAACGATGAGAAAGAGGTTGAGTCAGCTATTTTCAAGAGTATAAAATGAGCGATTTTATACCCGAAATAATACCCCGTACTTTGTGTCGTCAATCAGTTAATCGCTGATACCACGTATAGGATATTCCGTACGTGAATTTTAAAACATTTTAAACTATGAATAAAGTATGTAAAATTATCTCAATTGGTGAACCGAGAAAGGTAACCTACACAAAGAGTGATGGCAGCGAAGGTGAATTCGAAAAGTTGGATATCAGACTTGCTGACGGAACTGACGAGTTTA
>OCTX012260213.1_pt1 | contig 15337 bp, 11 predicted proteins | sample 1539691 | NCBI WGS metagenome assembly OCTX01 (sample SAMN02144231, study PRJEB22623) | gut metagenome | biome: sheep rumen | host: Ovis aries | place: New Zealand | reverse complement strand
TACCGATACAGCAGCATGCCATGGTGAGCTCGGCCACGCCGGCCTGGAAGAAGGCACCCGAGAAGTCGCCACGTACAATGTTGTGAGTCTTCTTCAGGAAACCGTCGGTCTTGTCAGAGTTAGAGAGGTCGGCAGAAGCACAAATCATGTTGGGCACCTGCTCGGCCAGTACCGACAATACGGTAGCAGAGGCACCACGGGTAGCGGCACCGGCCTTCTGCTGAACCTTCGACCAGTCAATCTGGGGAGCCTTGCCGCTGAACCAGTCCTTCATTTGCTGGGCTTTCTCCGGGTTGGCCTTTGCCCAGGCCTCTTTCTTGGCATAGCGCTCGGCTACTATCTGCTTTAGTTCCTCAGCACGCTTGGCATAAAGAGCCTGTACTTCAGGGAATATCTGGAAGGGATTCTCAGGGTCGGCACCCAGATTCTTCATGGTGTTGATATAAGCATCGCCACCAAGGGGAGCACCGTGTGTGGCGCAATTCTTCTCGTAGCTGCTGTTGTCAGCCTTGCGTGCACCCTTACCCATTACGCAGTGACCGATGATGAGTGAGGGACGGGCTGTCTCTTTCTGGGCGTTCTTGATGGCCTCGCGTATCTGGTCGACATCGTTGCCGTCAATCTTCTGCACATACCAGCCCCAAGCCTCGTATTTCTTAGCTGTATCCTCAGAGGTAACAGTCTCGGTAGTAGTAGAGAGCTGAATGTCATTGGCATCGTAGAACATGATGAGGTTGTCGAGTCCCAGATTGCCGGCAATACGTCCTGCGCCCTGCGATATTTCCTCCTGTACGCCACCGTCAGAGATGTAGGCGTAGATGGTCTGTCCCATTACTTCCTCGCCCAGCTTGGCCTTGAGGAACTTTGCTGCGATGGCCGCACCTACGGCGAAGGTATGTCCCTGTCCGAGAGGACCGGAAGTATTCTCAATGCCTCGTTCAATCTCGCGTTCTGGATGTCCGGGAGTTACAGAGCCCCACTGGCGCAAGTTCTTCAGGTCGTCCAAAGTGTACTTGCCGATGAGAGCGAGCTGGCTGTAGAGCATGGGAGCCATGTGGCCAGGATCGAGGAAGAAGCGGTCGCGTCCTTCCCATGAGGGGTTCTCGGGGTCGTAGACAAGGAATTCGCTGTACAGGGTGTTGATGAAGTCTGCGCCGCCCATAGCGCCACCAGGATGGCCCGACTTGGCCTTCTCGACCATTGATGCAGCAAGAATACGAATGTTGTCTGCTGCAAGGTTCATTACTTTGTTGTCGTTCATAATAAATTAATGTATAGTAATAAGTTTAATTGTTTCGTTCTGCAAATTTACGAATTAATTTCCAAATGCCGTCCTTTTTAAGATTATTTTTGATACTTCTCAATGGCTTTCTGTGCATAACGGTGCCCGATGGCAATAAGTTTTTCAGACTTGTCGTAGTCAAACCCTCCGTAGCGCCTTAGCTGAATGTCGATAAGCATATCGGGATTGGTCAGTCTGGCCATGAGTTTTGAGTTCTGCCGAATCATAATACTACTGGTACGTGAGAGCAGGGTGTAGTAGTTGAAATCGAGGTTGTCAGGAATGAGCTTGTTCAGAATCTGCTGGCCCAGCGACTTTCCGTTCCTGCGTCGAAGTTCCAGAAAGTGCTGCAGCTGGCTTTGTCCCTGATAGTCGTGGCCGCTGACGTCTACACCGACTAACAGGTCGCCCTTCTTACGAACGACACGGTTCAGGGGTATGGGGTTGACGATGCCGCCATCAATCAGTACCATGTTCTTAATGCGAACAGGTTCATAGTAGGCAGGCAGTGAAATGCTTGCCCTGATGGCGCCGAAAAGACTTCCTTTTCGGAAGGTTACTTCACGGCCGTTCTCCCAGTCGGTGGCTATGGCACAATAGGGAATGGGAAGGTCTTCTATCATCATGTCGGGCACAAACTCCTTGATGGCGTCGATAATGCGGACGCCTTTAACCAGGTGATTGAAGCTGAAGGAGAAATCGGTAAGCTCGACCATCTTTCTACGGTCGATGGTCTTCATCCACTCACGGAATTCGGCCAGTTTGCCTGCGGCAAAGACTCCTCCGATGAGTGCCCCCATAGAAGCTCCTGCTATGGACGTGATGTTAAATCCTTGCTGCTGCAGTTCTTCAATAACTCCAATATGTACCAGTCCGCGTGCACCTCCGCTGGACAAGACCAAGGCTACGTCTTTACTCATTTCCAGATGTTACAAGCTTTTGATAGGATGTTTATTTCAGAGTGACCACAACGATGCTTTTGGCTGGCAGCTTCACGGTGAGGACATTCTTCTTCAGTTTTGCATCTGTGAAGTCGGCAGGCACCACGCGCGTGGGATGCTGGAAGTCGTTGAAGTCGGCAACGTTCTTGGCAGTCAGAATACGGCCCGTGACGTGTTTGGCGGCACATCCCTCCAATGTAATGTCAAGAGTCTGGCTTTTATCCAACGACACATTAGCCAGTGCAATGACGATGCTGCCGTCCTTGGCTTTAGCTGCAGAGGCAGAGAGTAGGGGCAAAGTACGTTCGCCTGTATCCTTGTTGGCCTTCTCTTTAAAGTAGGCCTTGCTTACCTTTATGCTTTCACTCTCTATGTCGAGAGGCAGGAAGGTGGCATCCTGGAACGGGGTGTACATCTGGAATACATGGTAAGTAGGCGTCAGTACCATGTGCCCAGTGCCTTCCTGGTCGGTGAGTATCATTGACTGGAGCACGTTGACCACCTGAGCAATATTGGCCATCTTTATACGGTCTGTATGGCGATGAAAAACGTTCAAGGACAGAGCAGCGACGAAGGCATCGCGCAGGGCATTCTGCTGATACAGATGACCTGAAATGGTGCCAGGCTCCTCGTCCCACCATGTTCCCCATTCATCGACGAGTAAATCAACTTTCTTCTCAGGGTCGGCCTTGTCCATGATGTCCTTGTGTTTCTTAATTACATCTTCTATCTCCAGACATTTAGCCAGCGCCCAGTAATATTGGTCAGCATCAAACTGAGTGGCAGAGCCTTTAGAGCCGTCCCAACCAGAGCAAGTATAGTAGTGCAGGCTGACGCCATTCATCTGCCGTCCAATCTTTTCCATCAATACGCGAGTCCAGTTGTAGTCATAGTCAGAAGCTCCGCTGGCAATGCGATACAAAGTGTTGCCTGGCTGGTTACGCAGGTAGGTATTGAACTTGCGATACTCATTCGAGTAGTACTCGGGTGTCATATTTCCACCGCATCCCCAGGCTTCGTTGCCAATGCCAAAGAATTTAACGTGCCATGCCTTGTCACGACCGTTCTGGCGGCGAAGACGGGCCATGGGGGTGTCACCGTCAGAGGTCATATATTCTACCCACTGAGCCATCTCCTTCACCGTTCCAGAGCCGACATTCCCGCTGATGTAGGGCTCGCAGCCCAACATCTCGCAGAGATTAAGAAACTCGTGTGTGCCAAAAGAATTGTCTTCTATAGTGCCCCCCCAGTTGTTGTTACGCAGTGACGGACGCTGACTCTTAGGACCAATGCCGTCCATCCAATGATAGTCGTCGGCGAAACAGCCGCCAGGCCATCGAAGCACGGGGACCTTCAACCGTTTCAAGGCCTCGAAGACATCCTTTCGGTAGCCCCGTATGTTGGGGATAGGGGAGTCTTCACCTACCCAAAGTCCACCATAGATACAAGAACCAAGATGTTCAGCAAACTGGCCGTATATTTCCTTGTTTATAATTACCGTACCCTTGTCGGCGTGCAGTGTTGCCTTTACGTTGTCGGCCAGTGTTGTTCCAGTGGCCAGGGCCATCGTCAGGATGGCAGTAGAGAATAGTTTTTTCATTTTGTGATGTGATGTCATTGGTGTAGCTATACAAAGGTACAAAATATGCTATTAACGAGCCTTGTATTTAACCGCCTTTAACACCTCTTTAACATTGTTTGTTAAAAAAAGTCGGGATGTCGATTTTATTTTGTAACTTTGCAACCGGATAGTATTAATGTAGGTTTATGAAACTCTCAGAATTGAAGACAGGCGACAAGGCTGTCATAGTGAAGGTACATGGTCACGGTGGATTCCGGAAACGTATTGTAGAAATGGGCTTTATCAAGGGTAAGACTGTGGAGGTGCTTCTGAATGCTCCATTACAAGACCCCGTAAAGTATAAGCTCATGGGCTATGAAGTCAGTATGCGCCACCAGGAGGCTGAAATGATAGAGGTGATTACCGACGCTGAACCATACAGCATTGTTACACACGAGGACGACAGGAAGCGCAGAGACGCTGACATCACGCCCGAGAAACATCCTGACGACTTTCTGCAGCATATTGCCCTTAGGGAGCACCGCACGCTGAACGTGGCCCTGGTGGGCAATCCGAATTGTGGCAAGACCTCGCTGTTCAACTTCGCCTCCGGTGCTCACGGGCATGTAGGCAACTATTCGGGGGTTACAGTAGACGCCTCTGAGGCACATGCTTCGTTCTTCGGCTATGAGTTTAACCTTACCGACCTGCCCGGTACCTACTCGCTGTCGTGCTATTCGCCAGAAGAGCTTTATGTCCGTAAACATCTGACAGAGAAAACGCCTGACGTCATCATTAACGTCATCGACTCTTCTAACCTGGAGCGAAACTTATATCTCACGACACAACTGCTCGATATGGATATTCCGATGGCCTGTGCGCTTAACATGTATGATGAGTTTGAGCAGCGTGGCGACCAGCTCGACATCAGCGTCTTACAGACCTTGCTGGGTACGCCGCTTGTGCCAACGTCGTTCAAGACGGGCATGGGGGTAGAGCAATTATTCCGAACGGTCATACAGGTTTATGAGGGTGTCAGCCATACGGCCCGTCATATTCATATCAACTATGGCCATGAGATAGAGGACGGCATAAGGCACATACAGTCGTATCTGAAGCCCGATAAGAGTATTCATCCACGTTACTCTACACGATATGTAGCCATAAAGCTTTTGGAGCACGATACGGACATCGAGACTTTCATACACGAGAAGGCTGGCGAACACAGCAAATCCATTATGGTTGAACGCGACAAAGCCGCTGCCCGTGTGTACGAGGAAACACTGACCGACTCAGAGACTGCCATTATGGATGCGAAGTACGGTTTCATCAATGGAGCCTTGACGGAAGCTGGTTTCATAACCGGGCACAAGAAAGACACTTACAGGGCCACTCATCTCATAGACCGTGTCTTGTCAAGCCGATGGCTGGGGTTCCCTATCTTCTTTGCCGTTTTATTCCTGATGTTCGAGACTACCTTTGTGTTGGGACAGTATCCGATGGACTGGATAGAACGCGGGGTTGAGCTGGTTTCCGATTTTCTGAGTCAAAGACTGGCAGAAGGTCCCTTGAAGGATATGCTTATCAATGGAATAATAGGTGGTGTAGGGTCGGTCATCGTCTTCCTGCCTCAGATTCTGATACTCTACTTCTTCATATCGCTGATGGAGGACTCTGGTTATATGGCACGTGCAGCTTTTATCATGGACCGGCTGATGCACAGCATGGGACTGCATGGCAAATCCTTCATCCCATTGGTGATGGGCTTCGGCTGTAACGTTCCTGCCGTGATGGCTACCCGTACCATCGAGAGTCATCGTTCACGACTCATCACAATGCTCATTCTGCCCTTCATGTCGTGTTCGGCTCGCCTGCCTATTTATATCATGATTATAGGCATGTTTTTTGAGATTCAATACCAGCCGTTCATTATGCTGTCGCTTTACGTCGTAGGCATAATTGTTGCCGTACTGGCCAGCAAGGTGTTCTCCACATTTGTCATCAAGGGCGAAGACACTCCATTCGTCATGGAGCTTCCGCCTTACCGTATGCCCACGGCAAAAGCCATAGGGCGTCATACGTGGGAGAAAGGCAAGGAGTATCTGAAGAAGATGGGTGGCATCATCCTGGTGGCAAGTATCATCGTATGGGCTTTGGGCTATTTTGGCCCTGACGGGCTGGCCACTTCTGTGGAACAGTCATACATCGGAATGATGGGAAAGGCCGTGGCGCCGCTGTTCTCGTTGCAGGGTTTCAACTGGCAACTCGATGTGTCGCTGATAGCAGGAGTAGGGGCAAAGGAAATCGTGGCTTCCACCATCGGCGTGTTAGGTGGTCTGGAGCAGATAACGCCGTTGGTAGCCTACTGCTATCTGTTGTTTGTGTTGCTGTATTTCCCCTGCATTGCCACTATCACTGCCATCAAGCATGAAACGGGTTCCTGGCGTTGGGCCATTATTACAGCCATGTACACTACTGTATTGGCATGGATGGTCAGTGCTGCCGTCTATCAGACAGGCTGTCTGTTGGGATGATTATTCGTGATGATAAGGCTCTCCCTTGATGATGGTGCAGGCACGATATACCTGTTCCGTGAAGGTGAGACGTATCATCTGATGACTGAAGGTCATCTTCGATAAGCTGAGTTGTTCGTTAGCACGTGCATAAACATCTTTGGAGAAACCATAGGGACCTCCGATGACGAAGACAAGTCGGCGAGCCGTGTTGCGCTTCTGCTCCAACCAACGGGCGAACTCCACGCTACGGAACTCCTTGCCATGCTCATCCAACAATACCACCGTGTCGGACGGCTGCAGTTGCTTGAGTATGAGCTCACCCTCGGCTTGTTTTTGCTGTTCTTCCGAAAGATTCTTGGTGTTTTTCAGTTCGGGGATGGTCATAATCTCGAAAGGCATGTAATGATTGATGCGTTCCACATAATCATTGATGCCTGCCATGAAATGCTTGTTGACCGTCTTACCGACTTGTATCAGCAGTGTCTTCATCTTCTATCGCATAGATGCTCTTGCCATGGTGTACCGGACAGAGCGTCTCGTTCTTGTCGATGGGAGGATACTCGTCGCGACGCTTCGGATTCATCGGGAACCATCCCTTCTGTACGCGTTTCTTCTGAGAGAACAGTTCGCCGATACCCCAAAGAGCGGAGGCTCCAAAGACGCCAATGATGGCGGAGATGATGGTGTTCTCGATGAAGAGGGCAGCGATGATACAAACGATGCCTATCAACAGATAGACAACCCAGGGACGAGTGCCCCAGCGATACTCCGTCTTAATGACGATAGGGTGCCATATTCCGATGGTCAGGAAAGTGCAAACGGCAATTATAATTCCAGTGAAATACATATCTTTCTATTTACTTTATTACTTTTTCACCTCGTAGTATGGAATCCTTCAAGGTTCTGGTAACGTCGCTTCATCATGCGCTGATAGATGTTACGCATCCAATAAGGCTCGGCGAGCGTAATGGCCAGTCCGATGATGAAAAGTATCCAGTAGGCTATATCCTCGTCAAGGAAGACTTGTAAGAGGAGAACTTCGATGACAGGTACAAACATTGCTACCAGCGAGACGATGCTCTGCCATTTGTTGTTCAGCTGGTTCCTGCCAGTAATCTTGTCATTCAGGGGCAGGGTGGACTTGTTGTAGACTGCCATCTGGAATAACAGCAGATAGATAGGCCCTGTAGCCGTAAACAAATAGGCAAGCACCATGATGACAGAGAATTTGCCAGTGATGACGGGTACAAGTGTGAAGAGCAACGGCAGCAGTAAAACAGCACTATAGAAGTAGTATTTGGCACGCAGCAGTGTCAGGATGTTCTCGCGGTGAACCATCAGCAGGTCGATGAAGTTGCCTTCCGGACACATCACCTGGGTCAGATTGACCGCCCCAAAGAAAATGAAGGCATAGAGACACCAGAAGTTGCGTTCAAAACTGCTGCTATACACATCTGTGAAGGCAATCATCAGCGAGAAGAAAGTGATGAAGCACACGCCTTGGATGAATCGGGTACGTATAGCCTTGTTGCGCATCGTGCTCTTGATTTCCAGCTTCAGGTATTCGCCTATCTGACCAAAACGGTTCAAGGCCTGGAATTCAGACACCGTTTTTAGCTTGGTCGATTCCTTCTTGCTGATTTCATCATAGATTAGGCGCATTTGCAAACAGCGATTGACAACGAACAATACAACAAAGCATATGCCATACAAAAGGAGAACCCACCATAGGGCTGTAGAGCGGCTGAGAAAATCGCCTATAGTATCAAATAGCTGGTCCAACATCTTGTCGGGCAGTACGAAGAATGGCAATATCAGCAGTCCGTAAAATACTATTGGCAACGCCCACCAAAGCATGTTTTGGTTGACCAATGTACGTACCAGCAGATACCACTGGCTATTCACTACCACCATCAGGTGGAGCAGCAGTAGCATTCCTATAGCTGCCCATGTGGTCAGTCCGCCACACCATACGATGAAAACGTAGGGCAGGAAGACGGTCATCCACACAAGGTTTCCCAAGTCTGTGATTTGCTGTATGAGAAAGCAGTCTATGGCTGCAAACTTGCTGATAGGGGTGAGCAGATAGGGCTTGACGAGCATGAGTGGTGTCTGCTGGGCCATGAAGCGCATTCCGAAATCGAGAATCAGAAAGAATGGCATTATCAGGAACAGCATGTTAGGATTGTAGTCGTCTACTGCCGCCAGCCATCCGAAGAAGGTTCCCAGGGCAATAAACTCAACGACCACGAAACCGTACATCAAATAGCTGAAGAACTTGCCGAACTGGTTGGTCTCGAACATCGGGTTGCGACGCTCGCTCAGCTTTACATTCTTGCGCAGAAGGAAGAAGAGCCGTATTCTGTTCATCGCTTCTTACCTCAGGTCTATGACTTCTGCATGGGGGAAGTCTTTTGAGTTAAAACGAAATAATCCGTCTGGCAGGTTGGCTTTCTTGAAGTTCGATATCTCGATGGTGTTCCACCCCTTGGAGTGCTTGACGCGAATCTGCGTTGGAATATACGTTTTCGAATTAACGGTGATATACATTTCCTGCACAGAGCGCTTCTTGTCGGTAGCTGTCAGGTGCACCTCATAACCGTTGCCTTTCTTCTGCATGGTATAGGAGTATCCTTTCTTATACATGTAGATAAAGTTGTACGGATTCAGCTGTTGCAGTTGTGACTCGGTAGGGGTCGACACGTTCACCTCTTCGTTCTTCTTTACATAGGTCCATTGTGTCTTTCCATCAAACCATATAATGACATCGGGGGTGGTAGCAGTAAACTTGCGGCCCTTGATGCTTATGGTTCCCTTGTCGTTCATCGTGCCACCTTTCAGCGTGAACGATGCCGTGACACCAGTTTTATTCGATACAGCGGCAGCGGCTTTGTCTAATACCTGCTTGGCCGTCTGACCATACGATGCTACAGCCATCAGCAGTAGCACGAACGTAATTTTTAGCTTCTCCATTGTGATAACAGATTTTCAAGACTCATTTCGTCCATGATTAATACTTCTCTGGGTTTCGATCCGTGGGCAGCACCCACGATGCCAGCTTTCTCCAGCTGGTCCATCAGTCGTCCGGCACGGTTGTAGCCTATGGCGAACTTACGCTGAATGAGTGACGTGCTGCCACTCTGTTCGCGTACAATAAGTCGGGCAGCATCCTCGAACATCGGGTCCAGATGTTGCATGTCCACGTCGCGGCTCTCGCCCGTTTCGCCGTCATCGGTATCAGGCTCTGGCAGCTCAAAGGCGCTGGGATAGCCCTGCTGCTGTGCTATAAACTGGTTGATGCGCTCCACTTCGGGTGTATCCACAAAGGCACACTGTACGCGAACGGGTTCGCCGCCAGCCAGATAGAGCATGTCACCGCGGCCTACCAGTTGCTGGGCTCCCGGCCTGTCGAGAATGGTGCGCGAGTCTATCATGGCGCTCACCTTGAAGGCGATACGGCTGGGGAAGTTGGCCTTGATGGTACCTGTAATGATATTCGTCGTAGGACGCTGCGTGGCAATAATCATGTGTATACCTACGGCACGAGCCAGCTGGGCAATACGGGCTATTGGCAGCTCCACCTCCTTACCGGCTGTCATAATCAGGTCGCCAAACTCATCGATAACCACCACGATGTAGGGCATGAACCGGTGACCGTGCTCGGGGTTCAGCTGGCGCGCTATAAACTTTTTATTATACTCCTTCAGGTTACGGGCCTGAGCCATCTTCAGCAGGTCGTAGCGGGTGTCCATCTCTTTGCACAGCGAGTTGAGCGTGCGCACCACTTTTGTCACATCAGTGATGATGGGATCGGCATCCTCGTCGGGTATCTTGGCCAGGAAGTGCTTCTCAATGCTGGCATAGATGCTGAACTCTACCTTCTTCGGGTCTACGAGCACTATCTTCAACTCGGCCGGATGCTTCTTATATAATAAAGAGGTAATGATGGCGTTCAGTCCAACAGACTTACCCTGTCCGGTAGCACCGGCAACAAGCAGGTGTGGGGCCTTGGCCAAGTCGAACATGAAGACCTCGTTGGTAATGGTCTTACCTACGGCACAGGGCAGTTCCATGGTGGTTTCCTGGAACTTCTTCGAATTCAGTATCGACTCCATAGAGACAACGGCTGCCTTGGCGTTAGGAACTTCAATACCTATGGTGCCCTTTCCTGGGATAGGTGCTATGATACGAATGCCCAGCGCCGACAGCGACAGGGCTATGTCATCCTCCAGGTTACGAATCTTCGAGATGCGCACACCGGGTGCAGGAGTGATTTCGTAGAGTGTGATGGTCGGTCCTACGGTAGCTTTGATACTCGAAATCTCGACACCAAAGTTGCGCAGCACATCCACAATGCGGTTCTTGTTGGTGTTCTGCTCCTGCATGTCGATATATGGCTTGCCGTCGCTCTCATACTTCTTCAGCAGGTCAAGGGTGGGATAGTGGTAGTTCTCCAAGTCGCGCTTTGGGTCATACGGCGTTGTGATGTCTCCATAGTTGTCGGCCACCTGTTTGCCATCGGCAACTTCTTCATCCTTGGTTTCCTCTATCTCTATCTCAATGTCGTCGCCTGCCTTCTCTTCTGTCGTGGCAGGTTTCTGGACGGGCACGTCATCAGGGTGATGTACGACAACGGAATCGCCGTCCACGGGGAACTCTATCTCCTCCGACTGTGGGTCGTCAAACACTTCCGGGTCTTCCAGCGTCTGAAGACCTGCAGACTGCGGCGTACTAACCTCAGAGTCACCCTTGCCGATGTTTATCTCCATCGGTATCTTCTTCAAGTAGTGCTGCGGATTGAAGATTTTCCTTATGACGATAATGGTCTCCATGCTGAGGTAGACAAGGAAGGCGATGGCCGTAAGTGCCAGGACGGCCATCAGGCCGGGAGTGCCTATCAGCCCCTCTATCTGTTGGCAAATGCCCAGTCCGTGGTCGCCGCCAGGATTGTAGCAGGCATCATCAAAGAAAGGCGCCAACAATTTGGCCATGGCTACTGATGCCCATATCATGGTAATACCCAGACACATAAACCATTTCAGCAGGTTTACCTTGTAGGCATGCATCAGGTTGACCGCCACCAGCAGGATATAGGCAGGTATTATGAATGCTGCCAGTCCGAAGCAGCGCTTGACGAAAAACCACGAAGCGTAGGCTCCTATCGATCCGCAAGCATTCTTGAACTCACCGTTCTGGTTCATTATCTCGCCTTCGCGTGGTGCCTCAATCATGCTCTGGTCGGCACATCCCGTAGTGAAAAACGAGATGAAAGCCCATGCCAGATAGATTGAAATAAACAACAAGAAGAAGCCTATGATGAAATTAAGGCGTTCGTTGTGAAATATGCCGTCAATACCTAAAGCCTCTTTCAGCGACGAGACTGTCTTGTCTTTCGAAGCTGTGCTGGTTTTCTTCTTTGCCATGGATATTCCTTTTATTTTATTACGAAGTGCAAAAGTACGAATAAAATATCAGATTTCATCATAAAAGTGCCGATTTTTTATTTTATTTCACTACCTTTGCATCCCAAATGAAGAAAACGATTTATAACAAATTCGACAAGACGCAGATTGGTTCTCTTCCACGAGTGCTCTTTGAAGGTCGCATCGAGGTAGTGCTCACCGAGCGCGAAGCCATGAAAGCAGTCAATTACCTGCTGTCACAGCCAATCCTCGGTATTGACACCGAGACAAGGCCCTCGTTCCATAAGGGACCTATGAATCCTGTGGCACTGCTGCAGGTGTCCAGCCACGAGGTGTGCTTTCTGTTCAGGCTCAACCAGCTGGGACTGTCGCCATCGGTGCGCCGTCTGCTGGAGGATACTCAAGTGCCGAAAATCGGGCTCTCGTTGCGCGACGACCTCAACTCGCTGCACCGGCTTGGAGACTTCGAGAACGGCTGTTTTATTGATTTACAAAACCATGTGCGCGAGATAGGAGTCGAAGACATGAGCCTGCAGAAGCTGTATGCAAACTTCTTCGGACAGCGTATCTCCAAACGCGAACGGCTGAGCAACTGGGAGGCTGACATCCTGAAGGACAAACAGAAGGCTTACGCTGCCACTGATGCCTGGGCATGCATCATGCTTTATGAAGAGCTGATGAGACTTGAAAGCTCGGGCGATTACGAACTGATAACTATTCAAGAAGATGTACAAACAGATACGACTCCGCAAGGGTAAGGACGAGAGTCTGCGCAGGTTCCATCCGTGGATATTCTCTGGTGCCATACAGTCTATAGACGAAGGTATTGCCGAGGGTGAAGTAGTGCGCGTGTTGACCAATTCGGGCGATTTCATCGCTGTCGGCCATTATCAGCAAGGCTCCATTGCCGTGCGTGTGCTGTCGTTCAGCGACGTGCCGATTGACGATGCGTATTGGCATTCCCGACTGCTGTCTGCACGTAAAATGCGCCAATCCATCGGACTCTCAACGGCCATTGCATTGCCACACTCTCAAAGAGAGAACATGGAAAACTCAACCTACCGTCTGGTTCACGGTGAGGGCGACAACCTGCCTGGTCTTATTATCGATGTGTATGGCCAGACTGCCGTAATGCAAGCCCACAGCATCGGTATGCATCTGTGCCGCATGCAAATAGCCCGTTCGCTTGCAGAAGTCATGGAGGGGGAAATACAGCATGTCTACTACAAAAGTGAAACCACACTGCCCTTCATGTCGGCAGACGACATGAGCGGATTCCTTATTGGCGGGAGCGACGAGAACATTGCCACAGAGAATGGGCTGAAGTTTCGTGTTGACTGGCTTCGTGGACAGAAAACAGGATTCTTTGTCGACCAACGCGAGAATCGTTCGTTACTTGAAAAATACGCAGCCGGCAAACGCGTTCTGAACATGTTCTGCTATACCGGAGGCTTCTCCGTCTATGCCATGCGTGGCGGTGCCAAGCTCGTACATAGCGTGGACAGCAGCGAGAAAGCCATTGCCCTGACACGTCAGAACGTTGAGCTCAATTTTCCTGGCGACTCCCGCCATGAAGCCTTCTGCGAAGACGCCTTCAAGTTTTTAGACTCCCATCCGGCCCACAACCCTTCACTTCCTTACGACCTCATCATTCTCGATCCACCGGCTTTCGCCAAGCATCGTGGGGCTCTTCATAATGCGTTGAAAGGCTATACCAGGCTGAACCAGAAGGCTTTCGAGAAGATTGAGCGCGGGGGTATTCTGTTTACCTTCTCATGCTCGCAGGTGGTCACCAAGGAGCACTTCCGTAATGCCGTCTTTACCGCTGCTGCTTTGGCCAGGCGCAAGGTGCGCATCCTGCATCAGCTGCACCAGCCACAGGACCATCCCATCAACATCTATCATCCGGAAGGCGAATATCTGAAAGGATTAGTACTCTATGTCGAGTAGATTACTGCTTACTGATAACCTACTTAATAAGAACGATTTATACATTGTTGCTTTAAGTGGTGGTAGTGATAGCGTAGCTTTGCTGTTACTACTGAAGGAGCAGGGCTATAACATTCATGCCGCACATTGTAATTTTCATCTGCGTGGGGCTGAATCGGATAGGGACGAACAATTCTGTGTTACACTCTGCCGTCAGCAGGAGGTGGCGTTTCATTGTGCCCATTTCGATACACAGACCTACGCCCAGCTGCACCATGTAAGCATCGAAATGGCTGCCCGAGAGCTGCGCTATCGGTGGTTCGAACAGCTCCGGAACGACATCGGAGCGGCAGGCATTTGCGTGGCTCACCACCGTGACGACTCAGTGGAGACTGTGCTGCTGAACCTTGTCCGAGGCACCGGACTGCGTGGCCTGACAGGCATCCAGCCCAGAAACAACTATATCCTACGGCCACTTTTAGGTGCCTCGAGGGCTGATATTGAGCAGTATCTGGCCACAAAAGGTCAAACATTCGTCACAGACAGCACCAATCTCGAGGCCGACGTATTGCGCAACAAGGTACGTCTGCAGGTGCTGCCGATGCTCCGCGAGCTTAATCCTGCGGTGGCTGAAAACATCCAGCGGACAGCAGAGAACCTGTCGTCAGCTCAGGCGGCCTTGGATGCTGTGTTTTCTAAGTACAAGAATCGTAAAGAACTGTCACTTAGTGCTTTTCCGGATAGTTCTTCAAGAGAATATATAGCCTTTGAATGGTTGAAAAACTACGGTTTCAACGGACATCAGGTCCGTCAGATACTGCAGGCAAAGAACGGTGCCATCATCACATCACAACACGGCATCGACGTCCTGAAAGACCGCGACCGACTGCTGGTGGAACCCTCGTTGAAACCGATGAAACCGCTCATAATTCCTGAAGAAGGTACGTATCTTTTACCCGAAAATGCCGTTTCTGACACTGAGGATGCAAAAATCCAGATTCGTAGAAGCGCAGTATATGTCTCTACGTCTGCCGACAAGGCCACCCTCGATGCCCGGAAAGTCCTGTTTCCGCTAACCGTCAGAAGGGTAGAGGAGGGCGATGCCATGCATCCCTACGGCATGAAGGGCCGCAAGCTGCTGAGCGACCTGATGACCGACCGCCGGATGACCGTCTTCGAGAAGCGCCGTCAGCTTGTGGTCGTCGATGCCCGTGGCGTTGTCGTCTGGGCCGTGCGTCTGCGTACAAGCAATCAGGCAGCTGTCACTGCAGAGACCACCGAAGTGTTGGAGATGCAAGTTTTATAAGCAACCACCAGCTCAGAATTGTCGCTGCATCACGGGCTGCATCCTGAGCGCGGCCACCTGCTGGTCGGGGAAGATGGTCAGCGTGGCGAAGGTGTCCACCGCCTTCTTGATTTCCTTGTAGAGCGTGTCGCGCTGGCGGTCCTTCTCCAGGCGCTGCTTCGTCAGGTCGCTGCCCTGGGCGATGACGTAGGCGTGGTCTTCTACGGACTGGGCCTGCACGAAGGCGTTCATCAGCGCGTCGACGGCGGCGGGGAACACCTTCGTGGCGTGGGTCTCGTCGGTCCAGCGGGCCTTCTGCAGGCGCTTGGCGATGTCGCCCGTGAAACCGATGTGAAGGTCGTTCTGAAGGAGTTCGATGGCGGTGGTAGGAATCTGTGGT
>OCTX014551053.1_pt1 | contig 15340 bp, 7 predicted proteins | sample 1539691 | NCBI WGS metagenome assembly OCTX01 (sample SAMN02144231, study PRJEB22623) | gut metagenome | biome: sheep rumen | host: Ovis aries | place: New Zealand | reverse complement strand
TTGCTCTGTTTCTGCATCGTACAATGCCAAGCCATTCTCGCTTTGGAGATGAGAGAACACGAATGTATAAGCTGTCTCTGCGCCCGTGCGTACGCCTATGCGCGTTCCGTCTATACTATTGGTAGCATTGACTGCCAGCAGTTTGTCGTCATCCGCAACGGTGAAGATATTAAGACGACCGCTCATTTTCTTGGAGGCATCGTATCCAGCCTCATAGAAAGAGTCATACCTATCAGATTCTATCAGATAGCATTTGTCGCTGCGTCCTTCTGCGCTAATCGTCATCTTCAGCGCACCGGTAATTTCTGCTTTTTCTATAGAGTCGGTCCCTTCTTCGTGTATTTGTGCGACACGCAGCGGTTTATTGGGGTGTGCTGCATAATCGGCATTCCATACTAATTTGGTATAATCCAGCCGTATCTGTCCTCCGCCTTCCGATGCATAGATTCCGAATCCCTGCATCGGTGCAATGACTGTCGGAATATCATCGTCCGCAAAGAGTGCTTCCATTTCTGCAGCTGTACCGATAGCGATAGAGATGAACTGACCTGCATTATTTCCTTCCGTTCCTGAGTTCTCTTCGGCTTGCTGCCGGGTTCCAGTATGGAAAAGATAGATTGTGGGGTCTTCTACATGGATGAAATCCTCTTTGCGCATTTTGGTAATGTCTATCGGTGCTGCAAAGCTGTTTGCCACCACATTATATCCATGCTCATCATCCGTATAAGCCAGTTTTATCGTCTGTACGCCGCCATTGGGCTGCAGAGTTCCCTTATACTCTATCAGTTTTCCTTCTTCACTGTCATATTGGGTGGTAGCATAGCCTACGAACGGTTGCATTACCAGGTTCTTGCGGTTGTTTACCCAACTATCCGAAGTCTGGTCGTAACTATATATCCAACTGCGGGTGAATGCCGTTTTTGCCAAAGCACCCTTAAAGTCAATCGGAGTGCCTACATATTGCCATGCGGCAACATTATCCTCATCTGTATCTTCCGCATACTTGTCATAGTATCCTATGCTAAACAGCTGTACGGTAGCTTCGGGCATCGGCTCGCGGGTGTAGGGCGATATGCGGAGGTAGCCCGTCTGGCCTTTGGTAGCTCCAGTAGTACCGGCTTGGAGAATGAAATTGTCTTTGGTCGCATTTTTCACACCTCCGGCACCTAGGATCAGTCCTCCTGTCGGAGCGATAGTGACGGTAACAGGGTTGCCGGATTTATCATTCTCGATAACCAGACTATAGACGGATACTTCCTCGTCGATAACCAAGTCATGCTGCACAGAAACGACATGGCGATAATCCGGCTGCGTGTTACGGTTCCAGTTGCCGCCCATTTGCCAGTCGGTGGTCTCGCCTGTTGTGCTTTCGCCATTGAAGATATATACCTTACGGGCGAAGCGTGTGAGTGTTATCTCCTCGAATGCAAGCCATGCGCCGGGCACATAGGACGGGTTCTTAATTCCATAGCGGAGTGTTCCTGTGGTCTTACCCGGATCAGCTTCCACATAAACATATACATCGTTCAGATAGCGTTTTGCGTCGTCAAAAGCCTCACCTGCGGAAGTCAGGTCCGTAGAGTAATAATATCCGCCACGTAACTCATCCGACGGCTCCAACGGACTTGCTTGGTATGAATGATACAAAGACTGGATCGGATATTTCACATCGTTGGCATAGATATAAGCCAATACGCTCTCCATTCCTGCTCCTGCGGTATGGCAAGCCCATGCCATATTGGCAGACGAGATACGGGAGAAAGCTTTTACTGTCAGGCGGTAGAATCCGGGCTGCAAGTCTGTTATTTCATTATCGTATATTGCGCGCGGACCTTCTATTGTATTATCCAGCGCGTAATCACTTACCCGTTCTCCAAGCGTTAAAGCCGGAACTGCAATATCCGTCCGTTCAAAATCGTTCTCCGCCACGCGGCTACGCACTTTCTCCAGTGTCGTCACGTCTGTAGCGAAGTCATGCGAAGCCGCCTCAGCCGCTTCGCGGTTAAGAATCTCAAGGATGTGTGCCGGGTGCTCTGTATAATCTTCCATCTGCCATTTAGTAGCCGCTGCTGCATCCGCCGTCAAGGCTAACGCATCGCCGTCCAGCGTGATATACTGTCCTTTCCGGCTGTCTCCCGGATACTCATTTCCGCTCTGGAAAGTAAGGATTGTACCATCCGTCACATTCTGTTTCCACAGGTTATAGATATTCTGAGCCGTTCCGTCGTCGGTGTATATCTCATGGTTGTCCGCCTCGTAGAGATATTGCTGGTTATCGACAAAGAGGAAACGGGTATAGACATTGGTATTATTGGTGGTGTAATTGCTGATACGGCAGGGAACACCGAAATCATCCACTATCGCCTGAGTACCATATATCGCTCCGCGGCTCAGATAACGGCCGTCCGCCTCTGCACGGAGGTATTTGTATCCAACCAACTCCGAGATATTGATATTTTTATAATAACCTGCGAAATTGCCTAGGAAAGAGAAACGAACGTAACGTGTTGTCGGTTTGAGATTCAACTCGTTGACCGTCTGCCAGTCGTCAGGAGATCCTATTATATCCCATATAACAGTCCAGTTTCTTCCATCGGCTGATTCTTCCACCATCCATTGTGCACCTTTTAATATACCTTTAGCACTGGTAGAACTACTAGTACTTGTTTTATACATAAAGGAAATACGTCCCGGAGTGCCAGCAAAAGAAATAATGAAAGATTTCTTTTCCCAGTCATAAGCTTCTGCTTCGAAAATAGTAACCGCTTTACCTAAACGGATCTCGTTATCTGTGCCATCCCACGCACACATATAGCCGGGTGTGCCTTCATCATAAATTGCCTTCGACATTTGGAATGGGACCCTGATATTTGGCATTTCACGCGGGGTGAAAGTAAAGGCGGCTGACCCTTCATCGTAGTCTTCATTTCCTCTCTGACGGATAGTAATAGTGACAGGCTGCTTCTTGTTATATATATGCAAAGTTCCGTCTATTACTTGGGCAACAGATGCATCGCTGGTCTCAAACATCAACGGGCAGTTGGTATAGTCCGTATTGGTAGAAGAAGCCACATTAGCGATGTTGGTATTGATGTAATACGGCAAGTAATTGGCGTTAAAAATGAACGTTGGATTAGTCTTTCCGTTTCGGATACCGGTAAGCGGGATGTTCAGTTCATGTTCGGCGTTATCCACAATATGCAGTACTGCATTATAGGGGGCTTCTCCACGCACCTCGCCTTTATTGTCAAAGCGCACGGCGATTGTGAAAGTGCTATAGAGGTCACGCCCCGTACCGGGAATAGACGAACGCTCTATAGAGAAGAACTCCGCGTCGGCTCCGACGATCTCCATGGTAGTCACACGGCCTGCATTAGCATGGTTAAAAGTGACATTCTCTTCCTGCGTACCAAAGTTGGCACCCTTTGTACCAAAGTCCACGCGAACCGGGGATGCAGAGAACTGATTCAGTTCGGTGACATGAATGTTTTTATAGTAGCAATAAATCGAACCATTATAATAAAATTTCAAGTAGCGCGTCGTCGGTTTTAATAATATATCCGCGCCATTCACATCTGCCTTACGTTCAGTATTTTTCCACACTTCAATCCAATTTGTTCCATCAGCACTTTCATAAACAACACTTTCGGAACCAACCGGCAACTGTCCTAAATAATTATCCATGTGTTTATCAAATGATAAGTATTCAGGAATTCCTGTGAATTGGATGCTATATTCACATACGGTTTTATCTAAACCTCCATCTCCCAATTTATATCCATTTCCATCTAATGACGCATTTGAAGATGTCCCATATTTAAAGATATTAATATTTTCACTCGTTATATTAAACTCCACATGGTTATTGAGTTCGACTGGGGTAACGACATATTCTTCCTCTTTTCCGTTCCACTTGTAGTTTTCCTCTTGGGTTACGGTAATATTTGCCTTTTCCTCTACATTGTAAATATGCAAGGTATTATCAACTACTTTTGCCGAAGCCTCATTATCGGATACAATCGTATAAGCATTCGGACCGGTAGTAGAGAAGATGCTTGGGATTGTGGACTGGTAGTAATAAGTCTTGCCCGCCGAGTTCCATGTAAAGGAAGGAGTGTATTTGGATACGGAAACTACAAACGATTTTGTAGCACCGGTATATTTATAGGTCTCTTTTTGATGGAGTGTGATCTTTGCTGTACCGGCATTGCAAGCAGTAATTTGCTTGTTCGACGGATTGAAGGTTACTAAGTCTGCTCCTTTATTCTGTTCTTCATTAGCAAAGTCCACCTCATCAATCGTATAGTAGAAATCATCGCTGCTGTTGGCTGTCGGTTGTGCAGCAGAGGTGTTGGTGTAACTATAATCCGCCATCTGGGTATCGTCCACCATCAGGTCATATGCAGGACCGGAGAAAGATGTTTGGTACTTGGTAACGGAGAAGGAATAGGATTCCGTTGCTTTGAATATATCGCTGTTCTCCGTTTGGGTAAAAGTAGCCGTGGAGGTTCCGGCGTTAAGGGCTTCTATCGTTATAGTATTGCCCTCACGGGTAAAACCTAGCACATTAGTTCCTGTTGCCGTAGCTTTGAAATCACCTGCCAAACCGGCACTCACATACGCCACATCCAATGTCACTTTGTCACCCACTTTCAAATTACACGTTGTTTCTTTCGAGAACCCGTGCGGAGTAAAAATAGGTGTGTCTTTAGTCTTGACGTAGAAAGTTCTGGTGAGGGATGTCGCCGCATTATACTTGTAATTACCAGCCTGCGAAGCAGTAATGGTAACAGGTCCGCCTACTGCTTTGGCAGTCAGTTTGCCGTTTGCATCAACAGATAGAATATCGCTGTTGCTGGAAGAATAAGAAACCGCCAAGCCGGAAGTTGCTGTCGCAGCACAATTTTGCGTTGTTCCCTTCAACATATTTTCTATAACATCCCCACTCCATGAAAGTGTCTGATTATGCTTTGTTCCAGTTCCCGACAAAGATATTGTCTTTGACATTCCGTTTCCAGAAAAAGTTAAGGTTGCACTACGAGTTCCTGATGCAGAGGGATTGAAATAGACCGTCACCTCGCTCTCCACCTCCGTATCAGTATTATTAGAAACAACTGTTTTGCTTTGAGAAGAAGAGTTGTCATTGAAAGAAAAATCATCAGCATTTGTTCCTGAAATAGTTGCTGACATTTTTCCTACATGGACATATGTAACTTTTACCGTTTGCTGATTTCCCCATCCATTTTCAATCAATTTACTATCAAAGTTGAGCGAGGATTTATTTGCCGTCAAACGAGCAAAAATAGCATAGTATGTCGCCGTTGCATAAGACCATTTTGTGTTATTTGATGAAGTTGCAGTAACACCAACATACCAATTAGATTGAGTCGTGGAGACTGTAGTATTGGTATTAGAGGAAGAGGCCCAACCTTTAAAAGTATAATTAGTTTGTGGATTAGCGTAATAATAGAAAGGGAAAGTATAAGTTGATGTTTTTCCGTTGTAATCACTAGACTCATCATCCGTTCGATCCCACGAGGAAGGCGCATTACCATTTGTTTTTGTAACCCATACCCAACCGCCTTGAGTAGGAGACGAATGAGCTATAGCTTTTCCGTAACGCAATGCCCACGCCTGGGTATTAATGCCGACGAGGAGAAGGAGAAGCAATAAAACATTAAGAAAATGCCTTAAAGTATCGAAAATATTAATCTTTTTCATATCTTTTTTACCTTTTAATACCGCTTTTGCTAAGTGGGTTTTGCAAATTGCCGATTTTTAAGTTTTAATGGGGCAATTCATAACAATTCACCGCAAAAAAGCGTGCAAAATTAATATTTTTCTTCGAAACACGCAAATATTTGCATACATTTCGCGCGCAAATAATAATAAGGTATAGCCGTTTCTTAATATAAGGCAGTTTTTGTGTTGTAAAGCATATTAAATGTGAAATTCATTATTTTATAGAAAAAAACCTACAAAACACAGTGCTGGTAATTTGACAAACTATTTGAAGAGGAAACCAAAAACACGCTTCACTTCAAAAACGCTGAAGGAGTCAAATTACCAACGCTGAAATAAACCTAAAAAATATATAGGGGGTACAAAAAAAGAAGGCTTTGAGGGCCTTCTTAGATATTCTAAATAGAGCTATTTTTTGACTATTTAAGGACTTGATCAGGATATTATCAGGACATTATCAGGTTTTAACCCCTATCACATTTACGGAGTTAATCCGTCACAATAATGCCTGCTTCGCGCCAGGAAGCGACGGTAGCATCCACATCCGACATTGCTTGCTCGGGCGATACTTCGTACTCCTCGCAAAGGGCTTTGCATAGCGCAGCGGCATCAAACGCGCCTCGCTCGTGCGTCATTTCTTCCGCCTTCTCCCAGAGAAAAGCAGCGGTTTCGTTGAGGGTGATCATCTTATTGAAATTGATGAGCGCCATGGACTCGCCGACTAAAATGTATTCGTTGCCCAACTTGCGGAGCTTAAAACCTTCAATCGTTTGCATGATAAATAATGAATAATGAATAGTGAATAGTGAATAATGAATAATGAATAATGAATAATGAATAGTGAATAGTGAATATTAATATCTTTTTAGGCAAGTGTGCCTGTATATTTTTAGTAGCCATTTGCGGCAGGGGAGGAGCCAATGCCAGAGGCGGCCTCGGGTAAGAGGTTTGCGTCTGCCGGAAGGAGTTTCTATGCGGCTGACACGGCCGATAATATCCTTTTCGGTGCAAGTCTCTTCGCCCGACAAATTGCCGTCCCCCATGAGGACGTAAGAGAAAGCCTCTCCCCGAGTTTCTATTCGGATGAGGCGATGAAGGACGTATGTAGATCCGCCATCCCGTGTTTTGGCATGCGCAAGCAGGATGTCTCCTTTTCGCGGTTTGCCGGCAAGCGGAGAGATAATAACAGAGTCTTTGTCGCCTTCGATAAACGGCCGCATACTAACGCCGGAAGGGGTGAACCGCACCTCTTTTTCTTCCGCGATTAGTCGCGCCAGTTCCGGGATCAATATGTCGTTCGCTATTCTCACTTTGTTTATTTTTAGAATTATAAAAAAAACCTAAAAAACCCTTTTAAATGCTTTTGCACTACGTGCTTTGCGTTATTGCCCGATAAACCTCCTTGTGAGTAAACTCCCAGATAGTTTTATCGTCCAATCCCGCCCCCTGAAGGGTTTAAGCATTTAAAAGCAATAAACATAAAAAATATATTGTTCGTATTGATACTACTCTGGTTTGTAAAGGAAGCAATTCGGGCATCCGGAGAGGTCGAGGCAGCAATACTCCAATACCTTAATGTATGTATTTGCACCATTCCGTTTAATCCGCACGTAGTAGTCGCCCACAGATGGCATATGATACTCTTTAGAGGTTGTGGATATTCTAACCGGCGTCAAATCTATCCATCCATCCACTCCATTGGTAGAAATCGCCACTTTCGGCGGATTTGCGTCTGAAGCAGGCACATAAGAAACTATTATATGGTCCAGATTCTGAATTCGTGTAGTAGTTACTTGAGCATTATTATTAGATTCTAAATAGATAGCTATTTCATTACCAGATTCTGTTCCTAACCCAAATTTAGCTTCTCCGCTGCAAGTATAGGTCACAGAATCAGTTGTACCAACGCTTCCTTTCACCTCCAGTGTTTTCGGGGAGGCATTGTACATCTTATGGAGATTCTGCGACCAACATGTCACCTTAGCCCCGCAGAGAGCGGAGCTGAGAGCAAACAAGCAGAGAAGGGTGTATCGAATGTACGTTTTCATTTACTGAAGGCGCGCGCCGGTAATAGAGTAGATTGCGTCTCCGCGGATGATAAGCAGCTGGCCGTTGCGGAGGACGAGCCTACCTTCATTTTCCGAAGAAGATTCAATAGAATCCATATCGGTATACCAACATCCGCAAGCTGTGCTGTAATTGCTATACGATGCACCGCCACCTGCGGTAACAGCAACCGAGTTGATATAAATCGAGTTGGTAGTACATGTCACTTCTATACCTACTTTACCGGATGCGTTATTGAAATTAAATTGCAGATCTCGCAATGTAGTACCACCTGTTTTGGTAATGTTCTGAGAAAGTTCTGTTGAACCGACAGACATCTTGATACTACCTACACCTTTGGAGGCGTTGGTACAATAGGTTACAACAATATTGCTGACATTACTCATTGCTGTTTTCGTCTCTGCACTTGCACCGGAAGTGGCAGTTGTGACTTGTATACCTTCATTAGTGGTGTTATATTGGTATCCGTCCGCTTTGCTTGTCCAACTATTGGTAGCGTCCGCCCAAGCCTTCGAAGTGAAGGTATATGTTATCGTTTGCGGTGCTCCACCTTCGCCGCTCTGCTCTGCGTAAACAGCATAGAGCGTAGTAGCTTCTGCTATGGGATCACCGGCTTTGACATAAGTCGGAGCGGTAGTCTCGCTCTCGTAGTTAGCAGTCTTGGTCCATCCGAGGAAGACCTTGCCGCAAGGACAATCCAGCGGATTCGTAGCCGGAAGAACGACCATGCCGGTAGAGGTTGTCGTAGCAAACTCGCGACCGTTTGCCATGAAGGTCAACGTGAACGAATCCACCGGTATAACCGGTGCTTCTATATAAGTCAAAGTAATGAGTCCGTTCGCATGATTGATATTCAAGAGCGGTTTGCCGGAAAGTCCGGTCCAAGAGGTCTTATTGCCTGTTCCCGGGAAGACATTTTTCGGACAGTTATCCGTAGAGCCATCCCACCCGATTTTCGTACCGGTAGCAGAGACGATGGTATAGAGAGGGTTGTTGGCTGTGTTGTTGGGTTCGTTGTCGGTCCATTTGGTAGCATTGAAATTGACTTTCCAGATAAGCATTCCGCTTGCGGTCAGGCCTCTATCCCATCCCACCTGCTGGCGGTTTTCGATAAAATAGCACCATCCGGAAGTGGTAGGTCCTTGCTGGGTACCGGAAGCGTTGATCTGGTAAGCCTGATAGTTATCCGTTCCATTTGGATAGAGCGTGAGGTTCGCGCCGGTATTACCCAAGTTAATCGGGGTATGCCATCCGAAGAAATATTTCTCCCACGGGCTATAGTTCGGCGGGCAGTGCCCGTCACCACCATACGCACCACCATCCATCACATCCCAGTCGTTCGGGGTGAGGCTTTGACTGTAGTTCGTGCCATAGCTGGTGTCATACCAGTCCGGCAGACCCAGCACATGACCAAACTCATGGCAAAGAGTTCCGATACCGTTGAGCGTATTGGCATAATGATCCAATTCGGCAGAGATAGCGTAATTCTCTATGGTCTTGCCGCCCACTTTGCATTGCTCGGCAGTGTAGGTACAATAGCCATACGCTCTGGCAGAACTTACTTCCCAGTTATGCGGCCAAATGGTGGTTGAAGCGCCACCGTCCGCCTGACCGTATCCGGCATGGATGACATAGACGAAATCTATATATCCATCATTATTGGAGTCATAATCCGCCCAGTTGATCGTAAATTGTTCATTTGCAAGACGACATGCTTCTACTACCGCATCGGTCGCGTGTTGGTCGTCTCCTTCGTCGGTACCCGGTTTGTCCGTTCCATAATACGCCACATTGCGGCTGAGATTTACCGGACCAAAGACATCAAACTGCGGATGATAAGCTCCGTTGGATTGATCCGAGAAATACTGTGCTGCAGAAGGATAGCCGCTATTAACGGTACAATTAGCATCATTGAAAAGTTCGTTAAAGACAGAGAGCGAATGATCCGCACGCATAGATTTATCCGAGAAATTCGCGATTATCACCACTCCTTTCGGCGCCAAGTTCGGCTTGATACCGATGTCCTTGCGCTGACGGCGGGCAACAGCTTTTGCTCGACGCGCCTGAGCTACTGCAGGGGTCGGTGCTTCTCCTATTTCCACGTACATACCATTAATCTCTCGCACCTCTTTGCCGGCGCGATTAATCATATAGTGATAAAATTCATCACCTACTTGTTGAATTTCGATGGTGGAGCCATCAGCTTGCGTGCGCGTCTGCCATCCTCGGCGCGCGGGAACTGCGCTTGCTGTCGCAGCAAGAACGCATAAAAGAAGAATGGATAAAATCTTTCTCATGATATAATTTTGTAATGTCTTATTTTTCGAATTAGTCTGCAAAAGTACTGCTTTTTTTTTGAATACGCAAGTTTTTAGGCGAAATAATTGTTTTTGCAAGCAAAAAAGCAAAAAAAGATATCTTTCGTCATCCTGCGCGAATGTGTAAAAATTGACGGAATTTGTAAAAAACACCTAATTAATTTGCGTATATGCGCGAAAAGCATTACTTTTGTACCCGATTTTGCAAAGTAAACATAACAAACGCTATTATAAACACCAATTTTTTCGTTTAACTAAAACACAAAACACATGAAAAAAATTTTCACATTTGCAGCTGCATTGATGGCAAGCTTCAGCCTTTGGGCAGCAGAGCCGAACTATGGTTCCTTCGATTGGGGAGCCGATGATTTCGCAACCGTATTTACAAACCATGACGGCATTGTTCTTTCCTCGGATGCTTCTGCATGGAAAGGTAATTTAGCTGGCAAGCAGTATGTTGCTTTAGGCGGCGGTACTGACATGAGTGCAAGCTCTCCGACTCCTTATTTCGGCATCACAGCAGATGCTCCTATCGATTCTATCGAGGTATTCTGGGCTCCTAATGGTTCCAACAACACTAGTGTTGCGTGGGCAGGATGGGAAGAAGCATCTCAGCTGCTTAACCAGACGGTCGTTGCTATGGGAAAAACCGAGACGTACGCGGCTTCTAAAAGCTACGAAGCTGCTATCTGGCAGAAAATTGACCTCTCCGGCTACGATTTCAAAGCTGTCATGTTAGCTCGTCAAATCAAGAAAGCCATTATTGACGGTCAACAGCAGTCTAACCTCGGAGACAACCAGACGGTAAACATCCTTGGTATCCGCGTTTGGGTGCGCGAGACCAAGGAAATTGACCATGTAGATGTTTCTCTCGGCGGTGTGGCAGTCAATGGTGAGGCTTTGGGAGAGCTTGATATGGCTACTCTCTACGGCGCTTTGACACTGAATCTGGCTGCTGAGTATGCAGAAGCTCCGACCGTTACCTTCACCGTTCAGACTGCCACCTATTATGTTGGTGAGACAGAGCCGAGCACAAAGAGCGAGAACATCGATGTAGTAGCTGCACTGAACCCCGATGGCAAATGGCAGGCTCAACAAACTGTAGGCGAGCAAACCTACACCATCACCGCCGTTAAGCCCGCAACCGTTACCATCACTTACATGAACGGTGCAACCGTGCTGGGCGAGGAGATTGTAAAGGTAGGCGAGAGCGCAACCAAGCATGGCGAGTATGAGGTTAAGCCGTTGGCTGAGTTCCAAGGCTGGTACACCGATGCAGAGCTGACCGTTCCTGCAGACCTCACCGCTGCCGTCAACGCAGACCTGACCCTTTATGGCAAATTCGTGAAGGCATATGCTCAGTCGCTCAACATTGAGCAGTTGGTAGTAACAAACGGCAAGAGCTATGGCATCAAAGATGCACTGACCGCAGCTGGTTATGAGTACAGCAATCTGGATGCTCTGGATTCTCTGAACAACGCAAAAGGCGCTGCCCGCAACGAACCGTATCTGGGTCTGAAGATCAAGACACAAGGCGGTTTCATTGCTTGCAACGTAGAGGCAGGTAAGACTATCCGCGTTAAATTCGGTTATGTAGAGAATAACGTGCTGGCAATTGCCGGAAACGACACCTTGACGCTGACACCGGCTAACAAGACCCTCGCTGTACTGGAATTCACCGCTGCAGCAGATACCTACGTGAAGATCCAAACGACGAGCGGCAAAACCGTTGTAATCAAACAAATCATGGTTAACGAAGCTATCGCTGACGTAATGTACAAGATCACGTATGCAGCAGCAGAGAACGGCGAGGTAAGTGGCTGGACCGTAGCTTATCCGGGCGAGGAAGTAATAGTAACTCCTACTCCTGCTGAAGGCTATAAGACCTACAGCTTGACCTATAACGGTGTAGCGCTCCATGACGACGGAGTAGGTTATGTTACCTTCATCATGCCGGCAGAGGCAGTTCAGGTAGCAGCTCAATTCGAAACCGAGTACCCGACGGCTATCGACAACACCGAAGAGGCAGTTAAGACTGTTAAGTTCTTCGAGAACGGTCAGTTGATGATCGAGAAGAACGGCGTGAAATACAACGCACAGGGCGCTATCGTAAAGTAAGGCAAACGACTAAGTATCCTAGTATCCTAGGGTCCTAGGGTCTCTAACAGCTCCGCGGAATGCGGGGCTGTTTTTGTTGCGAAAAAGGACTGCACGGGAAATAAAAACACAAAGAAATTTGCATATATCAAAAAATTGTTGTAAATTTGCGCACTTTTTGTATTTCTATACAAAAGCATATGTAATAGTACATAAACAAAAATAAAATTATTTAGTAGAAAGGTCGGAAGACAGTAGAAAGAGAAAAACACATTGAGAAGATGAAGAAACTTTTTACAATCCTGATGGCAACGATAATTTGCTTGCCGATGGCGAACGGAGCTGTAAAAGTACACACCATCGGCGACAGCACGATGGCTGAGTACGACGAGAATACCACCGACAAACGCGGTTGGGGAATGTATCTGGGATCGTTCTTCGATCCGGCTTTTGTGACCGTGAACAACCGCGGCAAGTCCGGCGCAGACACCCGTAGTTTCTACACAGGTGCGGGTTACTGGCCAAGCGTGAAGAGCCAGATGAGCGCAGGCGATTACCTGATTATCCAGTTTGCGCACAACGACGAGGGTACCGTAACTTACGGAATGGATAATTTGGAGTACGCTGCTTATTGCCAAGAACATAATTTGCCTGCTCCGACGGACGCACGCGGAACGAACCCGCAGACGACATACCGCGAGTACCTTCGTCTGTTCATTGACGAGGCAAGAGCATTGGGTGTGAACCCGATTTTGGTAGGTCCGATCTGCCGCAAGTATTTCAGCGGCAACACGATCCGCCGGAACGGTCAGCACGATTTGGGCGACAAGTTCAGCAAGATAGAAAATGGTGTTCTCTATGAGAGCCAGAGTCTGCCTGCAAACGATCTGTCGATGAGTTACGTAGAGGCAATGCGTATTGTGGCGGAGGAGAAGGGCGTGCCATTCATCAACCTGACGGAGGCGACGAAAGAGATGTATTTGGAGTACGGCGAGACGCAATGTACGCAGCTGCTGTTCTGCAACGGCGACAACACACATACGAACGCGATGGGCGGTAACCTGATTGCGCGCCAGGCCGCGCAGATGATGAAAGAGGCAGGAATCTTAGCAGAATACATCACTATTCCGACTTCCATCACCGCTAATCCGACGTCGATCGAGATCGGCGAGACGTACAGCGGCGTAGCGCAGAACAAAGAGTTCCTGCTGACCGGATTCGGTCTGGAGCCCGCAAGCGGAACGGTTGAGTTGCATGCGACAGGCGCCCTGACGATTTCAAGCGACAAAGAGAACTACAGCAAGACATTAGAAGTCAGCTATGCCGGCAGCACCTTATTCCAGAAGATCTATATGCGCGCAAGCTATGAGAACGAAGGTGAGCACAACGATTCGATTGTTATTACCTCCGGCGAAGCGCATCTGAGCGTACCGGTAAGCGCGAGTGTTATTTCGCTGGCAGGCGGAAGTGCCGTTAGTGCAACTTGGGCGATTAACGCGAAGCCGGTAGCGGACGCAGTAACAGAAGGTCCGATAGCCGCAGCGTTCAGTATGAGCAATATGATGGCAGCGGATACCAAATCCGAGTTCAGCGACGGAGAGGCAAACGATATAACCATGGTACGTTTCCACAATGCGGACGCATCGGGTGCGAAGACGGCATGGCCGGCAGGCGAGATCGACGAGAACGCAAGCCGGTATCTGGATTTCGCTATCACCGCTCCGGCTACGATGGAGATACGTATCACAGGTATCTCCATGGACATCGCTTCGCACAGCACGAGCACTATGTGCTACCATATCAACACCGGTTTCGGCGACGGTTTCACAGACGTAAAGACGATTGCGGAGAAAGTGAACATGATGAACAAGACGATAGAGCATCTGGCTATTACTCCGACGCTGACGATAGCTGCCGGTGAGACGCTGCATGTACGGATCCTGCCGTGGCATAATTTAGGCGAAGCCAAAAGCGGCAAATATATCTGTGTGAAGAACGTAGTGATCGAAGGTCAGGCTTTTGAGCCGGTACAAGGAAACCTCACCCCGACCCTCCCCTCAAAGGAGGGAGTAAAGATACTCCGGGACGGTGTACTGCTGATCGAACGAAACGGCGCGGTATATAATGTGCAAGGCATGGAAGTGAAATAAAACGATGCGAATATTACAACACATTGGTGAGTATTTTCTGCTGATGGGGCGGGTGCTTCGTTTGCCCGACCGTCAGCGGATGTTCTGGCGGCAATACAGCCGCGAGTTGGAGAAGCAAGGTCTGCAATCGCTGCCGATCGTACTGATCATATCCGTTTTCATCGGTGCCATCTTGACTATCCAGGCAAAGACCAACACCGAGAACCCCTTATTACCGACTTATACGGTAGGTCTGCTGACACGAGAGACGCTGCTATTGGAGTTCTCGAGCACCATCCTGTGTCTCATTCTGGCGGGCAAAGTGGGGTCCAACATCGCTTCTGAGATCGGTACTATGCGTATCACGGAGCAGATAGACGCGATGGAGATTATGGGTGTGAACAGCGCCAACTACCTGATTTTGCCGAAGATTTTAGCGTTTGTGACGATGATGCCGATGTTAGTGATCATTTCGACCGCCGTGGGTCTGGTCGGCGGCTGGGCGGTAGGTGCGTTCACGGACATCATCACCGTGCATGACTACCTCATCGGCGTGCAATATGCGTTCAACCCATACTACGTATGGTACGGGATTATCAAGAGTCTGGTGTTTGCGTTTGTGATCACGAGCATGAGCAGTTACTACGGGTACAACGTGCGCGGCGGCGCGCTGGATGTAGGACGGGCAAGCACGAATGCCGTTGTGAACAGCAATATAATGATCCTGTTTTTAGATTTAGTGCTTTCAAAGCTGCTGCTTTGAGCACAAAATCTGACCGGCGCAAGCGCCTGTAAGACCGCTTCGCTGTAGGACCGTTTACACTGTAAGACCGCGGCAAGCCGCTGTAAGATAAAAAGATGCATAATTATAAAAATCTACATATCTGGCAAGGGGGTATAAATCTCGCGCGAAAGATTTATGAGGTTACGGCTAACTTTCCTGCTAATGAGAAATACGGAATCGTTTCTCAAATGACCAGAGCAGCG
>OCTX012291869.1_pt1 | contig 15341 bp, 9 predicted proteins | sample 1539691 | NCBI WGS metagenome assembly OCTX01 (sample SAMN02144231, study PRJEB22623) | gut metagenome | biome: sheep rumen | host: Ovis aries | place: New Zealand | reverse complement strand
CGTGGGTCGGCTACAAGTCGACTGCCGGTGGGAACTGGTTCTCGAACCTGTTCTGACAAGTTCGCACCGCATGCCGGGCGTCGCATCGCGTCCGGCATGCGGCAATGCGACAATGACGCAGCTGCTGGTTTGAGGGATTTGCCATGAAACATATCAGTATAGTGCAAACACTTGGTCGGCTTCGGCGCATCGCGCTCGTTGCCGTGGCGATGTTTATCCCATTCGCGACACGCGCAACGACGGTCAAGGCGCTGTCGTTTGCGATTAGAGAGTCAAGTGGGTCTTCTGACGGAGGCTATATCAAGAATTTCATGGGATCCAATGACATCGACTTCGGTGTGTTTGACTATGCAAAGGCGACAGGTTACTTCATCAGTGCCGATTTCACCAGCGGGAACAGAAACTACAAGGTGTCAAATTGCGACTATGGTGGCGGCAACAACCACATGTACAAATTTGCCGTCTGGAATTCGGACAAGTATGAACTTGTGGACGACCCTGCCACCAACAAGCCAAGCGGTACCACTGCCCAGCACATGGCTGCCGCATTTCGCGACGAGTATGGTGACACTAATGTGCTGGTCAGTCTCCGTGGAAGCTACTCCGCTTCCAATGTGAAAAACTATCTTGATGGAATCGCGAGCAGGTATCCTGGCGGCAGAATCATTGTCACTTACAACGAACGTGTGGGTACGTCAAATTCGGAGACGCTAAACGCGTCTTTGACGGATTCCTCTTCGGGTCCCGGGATGATTTGCCTTGGCAGCACTAGCGTTGACGACACTATCGTCGGCGGAGTTTACATGTACCCGGCCGATGCCCCCGCATATTATTCAGTGGACTTGGTTCCCAAGTCGATTGGCACTGTGTACAACGGAACGCTTGCTACGATTGATTTTCCAACTAAGTACAAAGTTATTTTCAACGACTGGAATGGGACGGGGCTCCAGACAAATGTCGTCACTTCAGGAGGGGCGGTGACTCCCCCAACGCCCGTCCGCGAGGGCTTCACATTTCTTGGCTGGGACCATCCCGATTCTGATTTCGAGTGTGTATTGGGGTCGTTTACCGCGACGGCCCTGTATGATACTCCGACGCTCATTGTCTCTGGTGACCCGGAAAACCTAGGTACGGCCGATCCCGCCTATGGTATAACCACCACCGTTGCCGCTTACGATTCGTTTACTGCGTCCGTAACATTGCCGGCCGTTGCGCCAGACGCAACGGAGCGACTAATTTGCTATGGCTACACGCACTACCAGATCACCGATGTCCCCACTGGTGCGAAGACGGTGGTTGAAGAAGGGAGCGCATCTTCCTTTCAGTACACGCATAGATGGCTTGACGAGATTGTGTGGCATTTTGCCCCTGCATGGCTGATCACTTTTTCGTCGACGGAAGGCGGATCTGTTTCAGTGGGGGGCGAGTCGGTAGAGAATGCGTGGGTAAGGGATGCCACGACAATTTCGATTACCGCTACGCCGGAATCGGGGTATGCGTTCCTGGGATGGGAAGGCGACACGGACGGTATTGAGGACATCACGGCGACTAACATTGACCTTGTCGTCACTGCGGCGCGGTCACTGCGGGCGACTTTTATTCTGTCCGGAGTCGCAGATCCTTCCGTTCAATATGTCGCCACTGATGGAGACGACGAAAAGGACGGCTATTCCACCGAGACTGCGAAACTCACGATTCAAGCCGCCGTCGACACACTTGCATCCTCGCTTGGATATGGTACGGTCCATGTGGCTGCAGGCACCTATCAGATAACCTCCGGCATCGTCATAACAAATGCCATTACCGTCCTCGGCGAAACGGGCGATCCGAAGGATGTTATTGTTCGCAACACGAAAATGGGTAATCAGGACCAAGTCATCGTGTTCAGCCTAAATCATCCCGATGCATTTGTGGCGAATCTGACCGCCGCAGACAGTCACCGCTATGCGCCAATATCTCCATACGGTGGCAACGTGTCGATTCAGGAAGAGGGTGGAACCGTTTCCAACTGCATCCTCCGCGGCGCTGTCTCTGGTGGCAATTACACGAGAGGTGCTGGCGCGTGGCTCAACTCAGACAATGCGCTTCTCACGCACTGCGTCATTACCAACAACAGTGCGAGCGGTTCAGGATATCAATCGACGGCGGCCGGCGGTGTTCCCATCTATGGCGGAATCTTCGTGCATGTCGAGAGGGGGACGGTCGCCAACTGCCTTATCGCTAACAACCACGATTCAGGCGGAACTGGCGCAGCCAGTCAGGAAAAGCAGGCCTGGAGTTGCGGTGTGACGCTTCGGACCAGCGGTCGTCTTGTTAACTGTACCGTTGTCACGAATGAGGCGCGCTACACGGCCGGCGTTTACCTCTACCCGACTAGTTACGCGACGAATGTGGTTGTAGCCGGATGCGTCAACCGTTGCACATGGTATAACGGCGGAGAAACACCGATATTTACGGAAATTGGCTTCAAGGGGACACTCGCCAACGCCTCGCATTGCGCGAGCGATGGAGGGGAGGCGCTTACTGATAATTGCATCGCCGGGACGGCGGCAGAGTTCTTCCGCGACATGGCGAATTACGATTATCGTCCGGCGTTGACTTCTCCTCTTATCAACAAGGGCGTCATCTACGAGGGAATCGCGTCCTTCGACTTGCTTCGCAAGAAGCGTGTGCAGGGTCGCGCCCCTGACATCGGCGCCTACGAGAGTGCGCCTCGTCGATTGACCATCCACATCAGATGAGAGTTAAAGCAGAAAAGGAGCTCGACATGATACACATCGCCAGTAAAATGCTTCGTTGCATCACGCATTTTGCGCTTGTCGCCGCGATGCTTGTTCCCTTCGCGTCAAGCGCCGCCACGGTCAAGGCGCTCTCGTTCGCGATTGATGAAACGAGCAACTGCAACGACGAAACGCCGATCCAAGCCTACATGGGCACGAGCGGCATAGACTTCGGTGTGTTTGACCATACCAAGAAGCCCAGCTACTTCATTGATGCCGATTTCAGCAGCAATGGCAGGGATTTCAAGGTGGTGTATTATTCGGGTGGCGATTATGGCACTTATAAGGTGATTATTTACGATTCGAACAAGTACAGTCTCGTCAATTCGCCGTCGGAAGACTATAAGGACAGTAACATCGCGGCCGTATTCGAAGATGAATGCGGCGACCAGTTTGCACTCATCAGCCTCCGGGCTACAAACTACAATGCAAGCAAGGAATCGGGAACCCTCACGCCCGTCAAGACATATATCGAAGGGATCGCCACCAAATATCCGAAGGCCAAGCTCATCGTCACGTACAACGCGAGATTGAGTTCGAGCCTGGCCGATGTCCTGAACACGTATCTTACAGAAACCTCCTCAGGACCGCAGTTTACGGGCCTTGGCCACACGAGCGGCGGCGGTGCCTACATGCGTTCCGCTGATGTTCCCGAGTCGTATTCCGTCGAAGCAGTGGATTCCATCGGCACTTCCTATGACGGCCTGTTGACCACGCTGACGTACCCGACGAAATACAAAGTGGTCTTCAACGACTGGGACGGAACGGGGCTTCAGACGAACATCGTGTTCGCTGGCGATTCCGTCACGCCGCCGACCGTCCCAGGTCGCGACGGCTACACCTTCATCGGGTGGGACCATGGCGCTTCCGAGTTCGCGTCTGTTTTAGAGTCTTTCACGGCAACAGCTCAGTATGCGTCAAATGCCGCCTGGCTTCATGTAAGCGGCAATCCGGAGAACCTCGGCACGGCTGATCCCGCCTACGGCGAAATTACCGTAATCTCCGCGAATGACACCTTTACGGCGACGGTTTCGAATCCTGCCGTCGAGGAGGACGCAACCGAGCGCTGGGTCTGCACTGGCTACACCCATTACGAAATCACTGACCTTGCCACCGGCGTGAAAACCGTGGCGCAGGAGGGAAATGGCTCTTCGTTTACCTACACCCATGTCATGCACGACGAGCTCGTGTGGCATTTCACGAACGAGTGGCTCGTTTCCGTTTCCGCGACCGCTGGCGGTTCCGTCTCTGTCGCTGCGGAGAACTGGGTTCGCAACGGCGAAACTATCTCGCTGGTCGCGACTCCGGAGGAAGGCAGCGCCTTCTGGCGCTGGGACGGCGACACGGACGGCATTGACGCGACCTCCGCGTCCATCTCCCCGACGATTCAGGCGGCGCGGTCGTTACGGGCGGTATTTGCATTACCCGGCGCAGATGCATCTGTGCAGTATGTGTCGAAAGAAGGAGGGAGCGACGATAACAGCGGCTATTTCCAGGGGGCGCCGAAAGCTACGATCCAGGCGGCGATTGATACGCTCGCGGCAAAGCCCGGCTACGGCACGGTCCGTGTCGGTGGCGGAACCTATGATCTTCAGGATACTGTCATGATCACGAATGCAATAGCCGTTCTTGGCGCGACGGGAAATCCGGAAGATGTGATCCTCCGAGCGAAGGATGTTGCAACTACGACAGACATGATTGCGCTCCGTGTCAACCATGCGGATGCATTTGTCGCGAACCTTGTCGTCGAAAATGGACATGGGTATCAGCAGCAAAGCACCCCCGTGCATGGGAGCAATGTTGCGATCGAAGGGAACGGCGGCACAGTTTCCAATTGCGTCATTCGCGGCGGTACATATAACGGCATGTACGTTCGGGGCGTAGGTGCCTGGTTGAATTCCGATGCCGCGATCCTCACGCACTGCGTCATTACCAACAACAGTGCTTCAGGTGCTTCGAAGCAGACAAATAGCCCAAACGTCTATGGCGGAATGTTCGTCCACGTCGAAAGGGGTACGGTCGCGAACTGCCTGATTGCAAACAATCGCGATACTGGCGGAATGGGCGAGGTCGCTGATGTAAGGCAGACATGGACTTGTGGTGTCACTATTAACGCCGGACGCATTCTCAACAGCACCGTCGTCACGAATGAAGCGCGCTATACGGGCGGCGTATACCTTTATTCGAACGGATACGCGACGAACGTCGTAGTGGCGGGGTGCGTGAACAAGTGCACCTACCCCAGCCCCGAAGAGCCCGCCTACACCGACGTCGGCTTCAAGGGCACGATTGCCAACGCCTCGCACTGCGCGAGCGACGGAGGGGAGGCGCTGGACGACGAGACGTGCGTCGCTGGAACGGCGGCGAAGTTCTTCCGCAGCATGGCGGATTGCGATTATCGCCCGGCGTTGGATTCTCCGCTTATCAACGCGGGCATCGCCTACGAGGGGATCGCGTCCTTCGACCTGCTCGGCAAAAAGCGCGTGCAGGGGCGCGCACCAGACATCGGTGCCTACGAGAGTGCGCCAAGCGGCCTTTCCGTCTTCATCAAATGAAAATCGCGGTAAAAATTGTAAAGGAGAGAAACGTGACTATTGGAAAATCGATTTGCCTCGCGGCGCTTGCGGCTGCTGCTCTTCCAGTTGTTGCCGCGCGTCCAGTGGCGCGTTGGGATGTCGTTCCCCATCAGCGGATTGACGGCGTATTCAAGGCCGGCGTCGTCGCGTTTCACGACGAAGGCGTAAAGGTAGTCTTCGATGTCGCCGGCAAGAAGTTCACGGCTGAGGAGCCAAAGCTCAACGACCGCACTGGCGTGTGGGAGTTCTTCGTTCCGATCAATGTCGCGAAACTTCCCGACGGACCAATCTCCGTCAAGGCGACTGCGACTTCGCTTGGCTCTGCGCCCGAGTCCTTCGAGCTGCCGGAACTTCCGCTTTACGCTAATGCAAAAAAAACGCAGGGATCTAATGCCGAGGTTACGATCGGCCCCGAAGAGTCGCTCAAGGACGCGATTAAGAAAGCTGGTGACGGCGGTACGGTTTTCCTCAAGAAGGGCGTCTACTCCATAAGCGGTCTTGGCGGGAAGGACAGGAAGTACTGGACGACGATAGCGGCTGCTCCCGGCGAGAAGCGCGACGAGGTCGAGCTGTCGTCGGGCCGCCCTGGTGCGGACAAGCTTCGCTTCAAGGGCGTGACTCTCTTCTGCAACGCGGAGAACGTCAAGTACGCCTCGGTAATCGGCGGCGAGAACGGCTCGACGTGCTGCTGGCTCGACGACTGCCGCGTTCTCAACAAGAAGGGGCGCTGGGCGGCGAACGCCAACGTCTTCGGCAACCGCATGCGTGGCTATGTGACTGGTGGCGAGACATTCGACATGTCCAACGGCCCAGGCGCTACGATCCAGCGCGGACACTATGTCCATCACATCACCTCGGACGTGTGGACCGGCAGCGACTGCCTTGTCGTGAACTGCCGTTGCGACGACGTCGATCCGGGCAAGACCGGCGCGCATCCTGACTTCCACCAGTCGCATGCCGTTGCTCCCCATTGGGTCCACGACGTGATTCTCTACAATGTCTCTGGCTACGACTGCAGGTGCCAGGGGCTCTTCGGCATACGCCTGCGCGATTCGGCCTTCGTCAACGTGTCGTTCAAGTGCGACAACGGAATGTACTCGCAGTATTCCGACGACATGGAGAACGTGATCTTCGCGCACATAACTCTTGTCAACCAGACGTGGCTCTGGCGCGAGGGAAAGCCGCCGAAGGGCACCTTCAACCCGAAGGACGTGCGCGTCCTCAACTGCGTCTTCTCGCAGATGGGGGGCTTTGCCGCGCTCGCGAACGGCGACGGCACCGCGGGGCTCAAGGTTCATAACAACGCCTTCTACGGGAAGGACAAGAAGGGCAGGGCCTGCGGCGAGTACGGAACGGAGACGCTCCGCATCGAACGCGCTTTTGCTGACGAGGCGAACCACCGCTACGCGCTTCCCGCGGGTTCGCCTGCGCTGAAGCATGGCGTTCCTCTCCAGTGCGTGCCGGCCGACATAGACGGCAAGCCCTATCCAAAGGGGCCTCGTCCCTGCGGCGCATACGCCGAATAACGATATTTCAACAATGCACACAACACAAACAATACCATGAAAAAGCTACTCCTAACTGTTTCTGCAGTGTTCTCGGCCTGCGCGTTCGGCAAGGTGCACGAATTCGACTGGGCGACAGTTGACTGCCCCGAGTCCGTCAGCGGTCCTTTCGCGATGAAGGTGACGCTGAAGGGAACTGTTCCCGAAGGCGTCGAGCTTTCGGCGAATCTCCATGCCATGAATGCGAAAAAATACGGCGGATTCCTCGCGTGGCATCCGAGCCGTCCGGCGAAGTCCGGCAAGACCGTGACGTTCAACTTCAAGCCCAAGGCAAAGGCGGGGATGACGTCGATCGACGCCGTCGTGTTTCTCGCGCCCAAGGGCGACTTCAAGCAGCAGGTGAAGAACGTCCACGTCGGCATTCAGTGGGGCGCTGCGGCTGATAGCAAGGGCGGCTCCGCGGCAGCTGCACCTGCCGCGCGGCCGGCTCCCTCTTATCCTGAGGGCGTCACGTTCAAGAAGAGCTCGCTCTGGATCGATGGCGATGCGCCTGTCGCGCAGTATCCCGGCGACGTTGTCACGGTGAAGGTGCGCTACCATCTCGATCCGTCCGAGACATGGGGGAAGGGGAAGACGAAGATCAGCATCACGCCGCTCGGTCCGTGGATTGACAACCCTGACGGCGTCGTGACCAAGAAGCGCGGACACATTGGCATCCCGGGGTTCGGGCCGACGGCGAAGGCGATCGACCCCGGCGACGGCGAGGTCGAGTTCTCCTGGACCTACGGCGGCGCACGCCGCGCGAGCTGCTTCTTCCTTCTTAAGTTCATCGCGCCGGACGGCACGCCATGGCCATGGGACTGGCGTGGCGGCTCGGTGCACTTCAAGCCGTACAGCAAGCATTTCTACGTCGAGTCCGATGCCGAGTTCGGAATGTACGAGTACGGCAAGACGCCTTCGTTCACGATCCACTGGGGCGACAATGTCGCGGCAGGCACGACGAGCGCCACTGCAACGGTGCGCGACGTTTTCGGCGATGTTGTCGCCGAGAAGACTTTCGACGTGAAGCCCGCCGCGCGCGGCACGACCTCGTTTGATCTCCCCGGCTTCGACAAGCGCGGCACGTTCGCCGTCACGGTGAAGGCCGGCGACAACCCGGAGGAATCCTGCGCCTTCGCGACCTATCCGAAGTTCAAGCGCCGCGTCGGCGTCCCCACGCCATTCGGCGCGACGGACATCTCCTCGCCCGAGGTCTCGCGCCTCGCGGCCGACCTCGGTTTCAGCTATGTTCGCCACTTCATCGGATGGCGCGGGCTCCAGCCGCTGCCGGACGTCTGGCGCCTAGACGGCCTCGACCGCACGATCCGCGCGAACACCGATGCAGGTCTCAGACCGTGGATCAGCCTGCAGGGCGCCCCCACGTGGGCTCTGCCGAAGGGAATGCACAATTTTGGCTTCGAGCCGGCGCCGCTTGACACGAACGCATGGGCGAAGGCCGTGACGAAGATCTCGCAGCGCTTCAAGGGCAAGCTCTGGGGCTGGGAGTGGCTTAACGAAATCGTGCCGGGCAACAAGTGCGAGGATCCCGTCGCGACCTACCTTGGCATCTGCAAGGCCGGTACAGAGGCCGCTCGCGCCGTTGACCCGAACCTCAAGATGCAGCTCGCGGGCGGCCTTTGGCCCAGCAACTTCCGCGCAGACCTGCTCAACGCCGGCGTCGCCAAGTACATCGACTTCCTGCCTGTCCACTACTCCGACTTCGCGGGCGTCACGACGGCCAAGTCCGATCTCTCGAAGCGCAACATCACGAATGTCCAGGTGGCGGACAACGAGACCGCCACGGGCCTCACCATCTGGGGCATGGACGCCCCCACGGCCATCAACCGGAGTCTCAACCAGTGCCTGCACGTCCTTACGCGGTGGCCCGACGAGCTCTGCGCCGGTTCCGCGTTCATCACCTACTTCGGCGGCAGTCCGGCGCACACAGGCAACTGGTCCTATCTCGTAGATGGCCATACGCCGCGTCCGGTCGCCGTCACGCTCGCCGTCCTCCAGGGTAAGCTCGCCTACGCGAAGCCCGTTGGCAAGTTTTTCATCGACGGTGACACGACCGTGCATCTCTTCGAGGGCGACGGCGGCCAGGCGATTGCCGTCGTGCGCGCACCTGGGGCAGACGCCTCGATATCCTACGGCTCGTCAGGCAAGGCGACTGGTTACAAGCGCGACCCAGCCAAGAAGGGACGGCCCGTCAAGTTCCCGGCGAAGGGGAAGATCAGCGTCGCCGACTTCCAGGGCAATGTCACGACCTCGGCCGACGGCACGTTCTACGCGGGCGACATGCCCGTCATCGTCGAGGGTGCGGACCTTGCCACGCTTGCAATGCACACGGTGCTGCTCCCCGGCCCCTCGTCCGTGCCAGTGCCGCTTCCGTCCTGCGCCGTGACGGCCGGAGACAAGTCGCTTTCCGTGCCGCTGCGGCTCTTCAACCCCTACCATGCGAAGAGGACCTTCACCGTCTCGTGCGGTGCGCTCGACTGGGCGTCGTCCAAGCCGATGAAGATTTCGCTCGGCCCCGGCGAACGCCGCGTGGAGGAGTTCTCGCTCCAGCCCACGGGCAAGGCCCCCGCCTCGGCCGACATCGCCTTCACCGTCGCATCCGACGGCGTCGCGTCGGTCGTCCAGCCCTGCCGCCTCACCATCATCGACCTCTCGTCCATCGGAAACCTCGTCAAGAACGGCGACTTCGAGTCGGGGAGGGACGGCTGGAACATTGGCAAGAACGCCATTGTCGATGCGCCGGATGGAACGGGCAAGGCGCTTCTGTTCGTGGGCACAGGTCCCAAGCAATACAAGACCGCGAACCAAACCATCGAGATCCCAGTCCCCGGGCAGAACTACCTCTACACCTGCTGGATGCGCGGCTTCGGGCAGGAGAGCGGCTCGAACATCTACGAGGGATTCTCGGACGGCACCAAGACCAAGGCCTATTTTATGCCGCAAGTCTTCGCGATGGGTTCGAAAGGCAGCGACGGCTGGCGGCTTATGGTTAAGCGCTTCGTCTCGCATGCGAATACCAAGGCGCTGACGCTTACGCCCGTCGCCGACGGGACGGGCAAGACATACATCGACAATGTCTCGCTCTCGATCGACCGCGGCACGGACTTCGCGGCCTTCGCCGGGCGCAAGGGCGGCGAAACGCCTTCTTCGCCGGTTCCGCTCTGCTGCGACAACCAGATTCAGGCCTCCGGCGACTACAAATGGTCGATAGCGAACCTCTCCGGCGTCGCGCGCTTCACGTGGGACGAGTCGGCGCTCCATCTGCGCTGCGAAGTTGTCGACGACGCGTCGTCGCCGAAACAGATTCTTTCTGCCAATGGCGAGGAGGCGCTGAAGGGCGACGTCCTTGCGCTCGCGATCTTCCCGAAGATCGGGCCCGACGGCACTCCTGAGGACGCGCAGATGCGCTGGTACATGAGCCTTGCGAGCCCTGGCGGCGGCTCGGGCAAGACGACGCTGTTCCGTCCCGCGAAGTATTCGATGGGGCTCAAGTCCGGGCAGCTCGCGAAGGACTCGTCCGTCTACCAGGTCTCGTTCGCCCGCGAGGGCGGCAAGACGGTCTACGACGTCGTGATTCCGTGGTCGGAGATCCCGGGCTTCACGCCGGCGAAGGGCGCTAGCTTCGGCTGCAACATCGTGCTCGTCGATTCCGACGGCGGCGCGGGGCAGGGGAAGATGCTCTGGGGCGCGGATCTCGGTGACACCGCCTCGGGTTGCGGCATCGTGACGCTCCTTCCTTGAGGCGGATATGCTATAATATGGGCATAGGCGTGTTCCGAGGCGGACCGCCGGACAAACGAAAAGGAAAGGAAGGGCGCAAATGGTCGGTTTGATTGTCGCGGCTGCGATGATGACTTCGTTCGGAGAGAAAGTGACCCCCGAGAGCGCCTGGCGCGGATATCCCCGCCCGCAGATGGTTCGCGAAAACTGGACGAACCTGAACGGCAAATGGGACTATGCCGTGACGAGCGTGACGAACACTCCCGGTCGGCCGGCGCAGTGGGACGGGAAGATCCTCGTGCCGTTCGCGATCGAGAGCACGCTTTCCGGCGTGGGGCGTCTCCTTGAGCCAAACGAGTTCCTCTGGTATACGCGCAAGATCGAATGCGACCCGCAGCCGGGCGAGAGGATACTCCTCCACTTCGGTGGCGTCGACTTCCGTACGATGGTCTTCATCGGGCACGACGAGGTGACCGACGTTCCGCACGAAGGCGGGCAGAATCCGTTTACGCTCGACATCACCGACTACGTGAAGAAGGGCGAGAACGATCTAACCGTCTGCGTGTGGGATCCGACGGACGACTTCATCAACTCCCGCGGCAAGCAATGCTTCAAGCCGGCAGGATGCTTCTACACGCGTGTGTCCGGAATCTGGCAGACGGTATGGATGGAGACGGTGCCGGAGAAGTACATCAAGTCCTACAAGGTCTTCACCGACATCGACAAGGGAACGGTGCGCTTCGAGTTCGACAAGGTGGAGGGCGCGGGCGAAGTGGAGGTGACCACGGACATGCCGAAGGAATTCGAATGCTGGTCGCCGGAGAACCCGAAGCTCTACAACTTCACGGCGAAGTACGGCAAGGACGTGGTGAAGGGCTACTTCGGCATGCGCAAGATCGAGAAGCGCAAGGACTCGAAGGGCATTCTCAGGTTCTTCCTCAACAACAAGCCCTACTTCATGATAGGCACCCTCGACCAGGGATGGTGGCCTGACGGGCTTCTTACCCCGCCATCCGAGGAGGGAATGGAGTACGACGTGAAGGTGCTGAAGGACTGCGGCTTCAACATGCTCCGCAAGCACATCAAGGTCGAGCCCCAGCAGTACTATGCGATGTGCGATCGTCTTGGCATTCTCGTCATACAAGACCTTCCGAGCGGCGACGGCAGGTCGATTTCGCCCCTGAAGGCCGACACGGTTAGGCGCTACTGGCTCGAGCGCCAGGAGATGAAGGAGATGATGGACGATCTCCAGACGTTCCCGTCAATCGTCATGTGGAACCCGTACAACGAGGGCTGGTCACAGCCGGGCGAGTTCCTCACCCACTCGATGCTCGACTTCACGCGCCGCTACGACCCGACGCGCCTCGTCAACGGCCCGAGCGGATGCTGGGACTGGGAGGGCGGCCACCTTCTGCCCAAGGGCTGGGGGTGGAACGACCGCGTGTGGTCGAAGCACAAGCCAGAAGGGGAGTGCGAGGCGGCAGACACCGTCGACCTGCATCTCTATCGCGGCCCCGACATGTTCCCCGTCAACGACCGCCGCGTGAGCTTCCTCGGCGAGTTCGGAGGGCTCGGCCATCCAGTCGAGGGCCATCTCTGGAAAGAGGCCAAGGGCAGCTGGGGCTACGGCGGTATCGGGGACACGAAGACGCGCGAGGGACTTGAAAAGACATATCTCGGACTTATGGAGAAAGTCGCGCTTCTCGCGGAGAAGGGTCTTGGCGGCTCCGTCTACACGCAGACGACTGATGTCGAGATTGAGATAAACGGACTTCTCACCTACGACCGCAAGGTCCTCAAGTTCAACCCCGAGGTCTTGCGCCAGGCTCACCGCAAGATTGTCGAGAAGGTCCGGTAGGTCTCGTGACTTGGCGTGAGACGATTGCCAAGGCGGGCGCCTATCTCCAGGCGAAGGCCGTCCCTGATCCGCAGGTGGCGGCCGAGCTTCTCGCCGCGCGGCTCCTCAAGACTGGTCGCGGCACACTTGCCGCGCATCTCGAGAAGGAGGTTCCCGAGAAATGGCTTGAGGCGATGCGGCGTGGAATGGCGCGGCTTGCGAACGGCGAACCGATCCAGTATGTCCTAGGAGAGTGGGATTTTCGCCACCTCACTTTGAAGTGCGATCGCCGTGCGCTCATTCCCCGCCCCGAGACGGAAGAGCTCGTTACTCGTGTCTTGAAGTATCTTGAGAGTCGAACGAACGACGGCGCTCCAGTCGTAGTCGACGTCGGCACTGGCACTGGCGCGATAGTCCTTTCGCTCGCGCAGGAGTTCAAGGGCGACGCGGCGTTTCTCGGGACGGATGTCTCGGAGGACGCAATCGCGCTCGCGCAGGAGAACGCCGCTAAGTGCGGGCTTGCGGACAGGGTGAAGTTCGCCGTCGCCGACGGGCTTGACGACTTCGACGAGCCGGAGTGCGTCGACGTGATAGTTTCCAACCCGCCGTATATCGAAAGCGCCGTCTGCGACACGCTCGATCCGCGCGTCCGCGACTACGAGCCGCGTCTTGCGCTCGATGGCGGCGTTACGGGGCTCGACTTCTACGACCGCTATCTTGGCGACGCGCTCAACATACTTAAGCCGGGCGGGGCGGTGTTCTTCGAGATAGGCGAGAGCCAGGGCGCGGCGCTCGCGAAACTCATGGCCGACTATGGTCTTGGCGAAGTAAAGATCGAAAAGGACTTCGCTGGCCACGACCGCTATGCATCGGGGGTGCTTTCGTGAATGCACAAGACATGATCGAGGCGGCGCGGCTCGTGCGCGTACGTGAACTCCAGACGTCGCTCACCAAGGCCGCCGCCGAAAACCTGCGTCTCAAGACCGAGAACGAAATGCTCTTCGCGCACTTCGACCTCGCCGTTCTCGCGGCGAACGACCTCGCGGCGCTTCCGCCAGACGGACGGCTCGTCATTGTCGATGGCTGGAACATGATCCTCGGCGCGAGCAAAGTTGCGAAGGATCGCGCCGAACTCGTCGCGCAGGCGAAGGCGCACGTCGCGGAACATCCGTCAGATTTCGTGTGGATCGTCCTCGACGGTCCGCGCGCGTCTTCGTCCGTCGACGGAAGGGTGCGTGTCTCCTACACCGGCGGCGTAGGTGCGCATCGCGCCGACAAGTTCATCTGCGACTTTCTCAAAATGGCGCGCTTCCGTGGAGACATTCGGCGGATCGAAGTGCGCACGGACGACAAGGACTTCAAAAAGGAAGTGAAGCGCATATTCGCTTCGTGACAAAAAGGAGGACAAGGCATGAACAACGCCAAGCTCATCAGGATAGACGACGATGCCGCAGTCGCGGCGCTCGGGGAAAAGTACGCAAAGGCGTTCGAGTTTTTGCGCAGGCCCGATCTCAAGGATCTGCCTCTCGGCAGGCAGGAGATAGACGGGGATCGCGTCTACGCGATAATCTGCGAGAACGACTTGAAGCCGATTGGCGAAGTGCAGCGCCCCGAGTTCCACAAGCGCTATGTCGACGTCCAGGCGCCGATCACGGGCACGGAGCTCTTTGGCGTTCCCGACCTCCCCGAGGAAGTCGCGAACGGTCCTTTCGACGAGAAGGGCGACGGCGCGCTTTTCGACGCAAAATGCCCGATGCAGCCAGTGAAGCCAGGCGAGTGCATCATCTTCGAGCCTTTCGTCGCCCATGCCCCGTGTCACACCGATGTCCCTGGCACGCGTGTTCGCAAGGCCATCGTCAAGGTGCTCTATTGACAGTCGCGGGCGAAAACTGATATACTATCCCCAGTTTAGTTCAAACCATAGGTGGGATGGCCGAGCGGTTAGGTAGCGGACTGCAAATCCGCTTACAGCGGTTCAACTCCGCTTCCCACCTCCAACTTTTCTGATGCTGAAAAAGAAGAGCGCAGATGTTTTGGCGGCGGTTTTGACCGCCGTCGCTTGGTTTTGGACGGCGTTTGAATGTGATACGATCGGAATCGACGTGTTTGACATGATTCTCATGAAGGAGCGCACAGGCGGTCTTTTCGTATGGATCCTCGCGGCCGTCCTGACCGTCCTTACTTTCCTCTGGATGCGCCCCCACCTCATTACGCGCGCAATAATGGGCATTTTCATGCTTTTGCCCGCGACAGTCTTCAGGTTTACGCGGCTTATGGTGCCTGAAAGCGGCTTCGCGCCGATCCACTTGCTCGTCGGCTTGATGTACGTCATCGCCGTTATTGGAATGTACGGGATGTTCTATCCGTGGAAGATCGAGAAGGTCTTCGGCATCGGCGACGGGAAGGAACATAAGCCGGGCAGGGAGGACGAGGGGGGTACTTGAGCCTGCTCTGGACAATCCTCCCACCTCTCCTCGGCGGTCTCGGGCTCTTCCTGCTCGGGATGAAGCATCTGTCCGAGGGTCTTCAGGCGACGGCCGGCGGGGGATTGCGCAGCTTCATGGCGAAGGCGACGAGCCACCGCATCGTCGGCGTGGGCTCTGGCATCATCTCGACGATGATCGTCCAGTCGTCGTCGATAATCACCGTGATGCTCGTCGGCTTCGTGTCGACCGCCCTCATGACCCTCCCGCAGGCGTTCGCGGTTCTCATCGGCGCGAACATCGGCACGACGGCGACCGTGTGGATCATCGCCTACGCGCCCGATCCTCAGCTTCTCGGCTTCATCGGCCTCGCCTTGGGCGGAGTCCTGTACTTCTTCCTGCGCGGCGAGCGCGTCCACAACCTGGGGCTCACGGTGATAGGC
>OCTX012276279.1_pt1 | contig 15353 bp, 12 predicted proteins | sample 1539691 | NCBI WGS metagenome assembly OCTX01 (sample SAMN02144231, study PRJEB22623) | gut metagenome | biome: sheep rumen | host: Ovis aries | place: New Zealand | reverse complement strand
GTCATCAACTCATACACGCCAGGTACTGAAGAGTTTGCTGAGCACTTCTCCGGTGTCACATTCATGGTCCCCGCAGGTCAGGGAAAGGTACTTGTCACTGCTAAGACAGGTGAAGAAGGTGTGCTGCATGTGAGGATTGGTTCTCAAGAACCTTTCGTGATTACCGGCGCGTTGGATTATACAGATTTCGAATTCCAGTATGCTTGTACACAGGCTACCTACGTATACATCTATAATGCTAGTAATATTGTCGTAGAAGCAAGCAATCATCGTGCTGGTAAGAAAACTACAGTGACGGTAGGATTGTCGAGTGTGGGTGTTAACTCATCAGGTATGCAATCCTCTAACTCAGAGGGTGACGTAGATAGTGATGTAGTTGTGTTGACAGACGATGATGTTGAATATGATGCTGAGAATGCTACCTTGATTGTCCACAATCCAGAGGTTAACACTCTGACTGACGCTATGTTTGTCAATTTCCCATTCCTGAAGTATCTTGACTTGCGTAACACCAGCATTACGGGTATCAATGTGAGTCGCGAGGAAGGTCCCTTTGCCGGACTCTCCAAGAATACCTTTATCTATATGCCTGTAGGTAATTCCACTGACGAGCCCAATGTCATCATTGGCAACATCTGTGAGAGTGTTGTTTTGGATGCCGACATGGCTGAAGATGAGTCGTTTGGTATCTCTGGCAGTTTTGTTGCCAGCATCATAGAGTTCAACCGTATCTTTAAGAAAGACGAGACTACGACGCTCTGTCTGCCGTTTGACATCTGTGCTTCTGATATGGAGTATTTCGGTCATATCTATCAAGTAAAGACTGTCGGAGGTACTTCTGTGCAGGTAGAAGAAGTTACTGACGGATTGAAGGCTCATGTGCCCTATTTGTTTAAGGCTGCTACTAACAATACACAACTGTACACTTCAGACGTGGTGGAGATGAGTATGCCCCAAGAGTCTGCTGCACCACACCGTGCAGGCAACAATGCCCAGTTAGTAGGTTGCTACGAGCCGTTTTATGGAGAAGGTGAAACACAAGTGTTCCGCTTCGTGCCCAATGACGATCCTGAGCAGATTTCTTTCGTACGTATTCATGACGAAGATGTCATCAAACCCTTCCAGGCTTATCTGCTTACCGATGTTGAGGGTGACATCTTGGAAGTGACGGACAAAGAGCCCACTGCTATCGAGGGTGTTTCCAGCAATCAGCAGTCTGTAGCTAAATATTTTGACTTGCAGGGTCGTAGAATAGCGAATGGTCAGAAACCCAAAGCTAAGGGCTTATATATTGTTAACGGACAGAAAAAAGTTATCCGCTAAGTTCATGATAGAAGAATTATTACAACAACTCAATGAAGGACAACGTGCGGCCGTCACCTATTGTGACGGTCCGCAATTGGTTATAGCCGGAGCGGGTTCCGGCAAGACACGCGTACTGACGTTTAAGATTGCTTATCTGTTGGCGGGTCATGCTTTTCAGCCTTGGAACATCTTGGCGCTGACCTTTACCAACAAGGCAGCACGCGAGATGAAGGAACGTATAGGACGTCTGGTTGGACAGGAGCAAGCTCGCTATCTGCAGATGGGAACGTTTCATTCTGTCTTTGCCCGCATACTTAGGACTGAAGCCGAAAGAATCGGCTTTAACTCCAATTTCACCATTTACGACCAGGCAGACTCGCGTTCACTGGTAAAGAGCATTATCAAGGAGATGCAGCTCGACGACAAGACTTATAAGCCTGCTTCGGTGGCTGATCGTATTTCAATGGCTAAGAACCATTTGCTCCTGCCGCAGCAGTATATGCAGAGTTCGTGGGCTGCTGACGATGCACAGAAAAAACGTCCGCAGGTGTCACATATATATAATAGGTACGTAGAGCGCTGCCGCCAGGCTAACGCGATGGATTTTGATGACTTGCTTGTACAGACCTTCCTTTTGTTCAAGCGCCATGAGGATATCCGTCAGAAGTATGTCGACCGTTTCCGTTATGTGTTGGTCGACGAGTATCAGGACACCAACTATGCCCAACAAGAGATTGTACTGCAGTTGACGCGTGACCATAGACATGTATGCGTGGTTGGCGACGATGCACAAAGTATCTATAGCTTCCGAGGTGCAAATATTGACAATATTCTCAACTTCCAGAAGATGTACGAGGGTACTCGCCTTTTCAAGTTGGAACAGAACTATCGCTCCACGCAGCTTATTGTACAGGCTGCCAACAGTTTGATACGTAAAAACGAGCGACAGATTCATAAGGATGTCTTTAGCGAAAACGAAGAGGGTGACCGACTGACGCTGAAACCTGCTTATAGCGATAGGGAAGAGGCTATTATCGTATGTAATGATATCAAACGAATTCGCAGACAAGACCAGGCGTCGTATGGAGATTTCGCCATCCTCTATCGTACTAATGCCCAGAGTCGTTCTTTTGAGGAACAGATGCGCAAGGATGGTATTCCATATCGTATCTATGGCGGTCTGAGCTTCTATCAGCGTAAGGAAATAAAGGACGTCATTGCCTATTTCCGTGTGGTGGCTAACCCAAATGACGAAGAGGCGCTTCGTCGTATCATAAATTATCCTGCACGTGGTATTGGAGATACTACGGTGGCTAAAATTGTTGATACAGCTAATGTCCATCATGTATCGCTATGGAGCGTCATTCAGCAACCCATCGTCTTTGACCTGAAGCTCTCCAAGGGTACACTTAATAAGTTGGAGGCTTTCAAAGAACTTGTAGAAGGGTGGGGCGCTCGTCTCACTCAGGAGGATGCCTATGCACTCGGACACTCCATCATCATGGAGAGTGGTATAAGTAAAGATCTTTATAGCTCTAACAATCCTGAGGATTTGTCGCGCCAGGAAAACCTGGAAGAGTTCTTGGGCGGTATGCAGGACTTTGTGGAGTCGCGTAAAGAAGAGGACCGTGCTGACGAGATAGCACTCAGCGACTTCTTGCAGGAGGTGGCATTACTTACCGATCTCGACAGTGAGGGTGACGAAGAACAGCCTAAGGTGACGCTGATGACCATACATGCTGCCAAGGGTTTGGAGTTTCCTACGGTATTTGTGGTGGGACTGGAAGAAAATATCTTTCCCTCACCGATGTGTGTAGGTTCTATGCGCGAGCTGGAAGAAGAGCGTCGCCTGTTGTATGTAGCCATCACACGTGCTGAGAAACACTGTATTCTGACGTGTGCACAAAACCGCTTCCGCTATGGTAAGATGGAGTATGACACACCGTCGCGCTTTATCAAGGACTTCGATGCCAGCCTGCTGAGAATAGAAGGGGGCACAGGAATTGTCGGTCTGCCAAGCAGTTCTGGTGGCTATAAAGGCTCTAGTGGTTCTAGTAGCTCAAGTAGGACCAGTTATACTGGTAGCTCTAGCTGGGCGAGCCGCAGTAATTTTCAGAATCCCCGTCCTGTAGCTACACAGTTTATTGCTGACGTGAAACCTCGACTGGTTCCTGTGCGTAAGGAGACGCCTCGTCCGCAGTCTGCCATTGGTGATATAGGTTTGCGAGAAGGTAATGTGATAGAGCACCAACGCTTTGGTATCGGTACTGTTGTAAAGGTGGAAGGCGCAGGTGAGAATACCAAGGCCACAGTGAACTTCAAGAATGCAGGTACCAAGCAACTGCTGCTGAAGTTTGCGAAGTATACGATTATTGGTTAGTTGATTTAGTACTAGTCTTTTTTGTAAAACTAGTTGCATTGGTTATAATGCCTCATCCTCTGGACGTTCCAGCGGACGAGGCATCTTTTTCAGGTGTTTCTTCTTGCGGAGGTAAGCGGCCTTACGCGCTTCATACTCCTCGTAGTGCTTCTCTAAGAAGTTGTCTGCCATCTACCAGCCTATTTGTTGACATTATAGATGACACTCATGCGGATTGGCGCATGCTTGTTTCCAGCGCCGCCTACCAGACGTATGCTGTTAACATTCATCTCGTTGGCAATACCTGATGACGTGGTAGCCGTCGTGGTCGTTGTATTTGCAGTCTGTACCTCTACTGGGATGAGTACTGCCTTGTTCCAGTTTTCCGACTTCCCCTTTTGGGCATACATGTGGTTTATTAAATAGGAGATGTTGTTGAAACTGTATGTCTTCTGGCTACTATTGTATGTAGCCAGATAGGCTTGCATGTTGTCGGGCGAACCATTGTTCTCAAAGAAGGAGCGTAGACTGTCTTTCTCAATGAGCAGTACTTTGGTTGGCTCTTCAAGAACGACCTCAGACAGGTTGTTGCGTGGACGCATACGGGTAAAGGCTACCTTTGCTGATGTGATGGTGTCATTCTCGTGTCCTTTCTTAATATCGTCAATGGGTAGCGTTACTTCTGTATAGATGCCGGCAGGCGTCTTCAGATAGGTGCAAGTGTCAATAGATACTAACTTGTCAATACCTGTATGGTTGTAGCTGACGTGGGTAGCCTTCAGCACCTCGTCGGTAGAATTCAGTGAACATACTGTGGTGTATGTGTTTTCGTCCGACTTATAGCGATAATACATGTTGAGCTGGGTGAAAGCAACCTCAATGATGAGTCCTTGACCATCAACAGACTTGATGTAGAATCCTGGGCATACATTGCGTGTAAAACTGTTGAAGTTCTTGAAGTAAGCCGGATTCTCATAGTACTTACGCATGATGTAGGTACCGTAATTGTTATATTTTTTGCCGTCTTTGTCAATGTATTCCTTGTTGAGCGGAACTTTGACATAAGCATAGTTTCTTCCTTGACGGTAGGTGTTGCGAACACTGTCGCTGGCTGTCAGATCAGTGGCTGCATAGATCTTGTTACTTCTGACAGCACCTGTCGCCGTACGGATGAGTCCTGCTGTCTCGGGGTCATAGTCCGTATAGATAGCATCGGTACTCTTCATGGGGGTCTCTAACTCCATCAGCGAGAGCTTCATGGCTGTCAGTGAGTCACCCTGGAAGGTGTTAATCAAGATATGTACGTTACAAGAGTCAACGATGGGTTGGCCGTCCTCGTCGAGGCTCATGATGAGGTCTTTGCTTCTGAAAAGACTGGTGGCTTCTGACTCCAAGAGTGAGAACTGTGTGGTGTAGTCACACTTGATATAGGTACCCGTTTCTGGGTCTTTGATACATCCTAAATAGGAATAGGCATTGCGTGACAATACAGCACCAGAGGCTATTGAGCGGGTGGATACCTCGAAGGTGTCCGTCTCTGTTGTGAATCTGTCTACGTTGCTTGTCAGTGAATAACCTAGCGTTGATGTGTCTTCACTGCACGACGAGATTGCTACTATGGCAAGTGCAATCCCGACCATTATCCAATTTCTCATTTCTTTTCCTTACTTAAATCTTTTCGTAAAATTCCTCGTATGCACTGTAGAAGTCCTCACCAGGATATGCAAGACTAGGCACATTGTTGGCAGCAGCATACTTCAGCAGTTCCGGATTTACATCCTTGTGGGCAGCTATAACGCCGTCGCTGTAGTCAATGGCCATCTTGTTCAGCTCGTCAAAGTCGAAGTTGTCTTTGTATTTTTTAAGCAGGTCGACTGTGGCTTCACGGAACTCTACGCACTGTTTGAAATTGCTGCCCAAATCTGCAGTAATCGTCTTGGGGAAGAGCGATGTGACCACCTTCGTGTTGGCAAATGATGGCTCCTCGCGATAGGCTGTTTTGATGTAGAAGGGAACTACGGCACTCATCCATCCCTGTACGTGAATGATGTCGGGAACCCAACGCAGCTTCTTGACAGTCTCCAGTACGCCACGAGCAAAGAAGATGGCACGCTCACCGTTGTCTGCATAGTCTTTGCCATTCTCGTCCTGCTCCATTTTGCGCTTGGTGAAATAGTCTTCATTGTCGATGAAGTAAACCTGTATGCGTGTGCCTACGATGGTTGCCACCTTGATAATCAGTGGATGGTCGGTGTCGTCGATAATCAGGTTCATACCTGACAGGCGAATCACCTCATGAAGCTGACCGCGGCGCTCGTTGATAATACCCCATTTGGGCATAAACGTGCGAATCTCGTGACCTGCTTCCTGCATCGCCTGAGGCAATGCCTTACCCATCAGCGAGAGGTTGCTGTCGGGAACATAGGGAACTATCTCTTGATTGATGAATAGAATCTTCTTTGCCATATGGTACGATTTTATCTTTGCAAAGATACATAAAAAAACTCACAAAAACGCAAAAATGTGCATGTTTTTGATTTTTTAGCCTTGTTTTTGGCATATTTTTACGATATTTTTTTCTTATTTGGTAAAAATGTTGTTATTTTGCACCCGATTTTGTACACTATCGATTAAGAATGAAAGTATTTAATAAGATTGTAGACCTTCAGAACCAATTGTTTGAAGATCGCAAACAAGGAAAAGAAATAGGTCTTGTACCTACTATGGGAGCACTACATGAAGGACATGCCTCGTTGGTACGTCGTAGTGTGAAGGAAAATGGGATAACAGTGGTGTCGGTCTTTGTTAATCCGACACAGTTTAATGACAAGAATGATTTGAAGAACTATCCTCGTACGCTTGATGCCGACTGTAAGCTGTTGGACGAGTGTGGTGCTGACTATGTGTTAGCTCCCAGTGTCGAGGAGATGTATCCTACGCCCGATACCCGTCAGTTTGAATATCCTCCTATATCGACAGTGATGGAGGGCGCTCATCGTCCAGGTCACTTCAACGGTGTTTGTCAGGTGGTCAGTCGTCTGTTCTATATCGTCAAACCCCACCGTGCGTATTTCGGTGAGAAAGACTGGCAGCAGATTGCCGTGGTGAAGGCGATGGTTCGTCATTTGGATATCCCTGTCGAGATTGTCGAGTGCGATATTATCCGCGATGCTGACGGATTGGCCCGCAGTTCACGTAACACGTTGTTATCCAAGGATGAACGCGCTATTGCCCCTGCCATTTACAAGGCCCTAAAGGATAGCCTGGCATATGGCAAAAAGCATACTGTCAAGGAGACGCACGACAAGGTGGTGGCTGACATCAATGCTGTTGAAGGACTTGATGTTGAGTACTTCTCTATCGTTGATGGTAACACGTTGCAGGACATTGAGAATTGGGAAGATTCTCCTTATGTAGTAGGTTGTATTACTGTCTACTGTGGTAAGACACCTATTCGACTCATTGACCACATCAAGTACAAGGAGAAAATTGTCAAATAGTAAATTGTCAAATTGTAGATGAAGATGATGATAGAAGTACTGAAGTCGAAGCTACACTGCGTAACAGTTACAGAAGCTAACTTGAACTATATGGGTAGCATTACGATTGACGAAGACTTGCTGGATGCTGCAAATATGATAGCTGGCGAGAAGGTACAGGTTGTCGACAATAACAATGGTGAACGCTTTGAGACCTATATTATAAAAGGTGAGCGTGGCAGTGGCTGTGTCTGTCTGAATGGTGCTGCAGCCCGCAAAGTGCAGGTGGGCGATGTGTGCATCATTATCTCCTATGCGCTGATGGACTTTGAGGAAGCGAAGGCCTATAAACCTACCGTCGTCTTTCCTAAGGAGGACAACAAGTTGTAATTTCGTTTCGAACAATAGCATATAATAAGCCGCTCAGAAATAATAACTGAGCGGCTTATTTGTTGGCTATTAGCTGTTAGATTACTCAATGACTACGAGAGCATCGTCTTCCATAACCGATTGACCTGGCTGGACACAAATGGCAGTAACCTTGCCAGCCTTCTCTGCCTCTATGTTGTTGGCCATCTTCATAGCTTCCAGCACAAGTAGAGTGTCACCGACCTTCACCTCGTCACCAACAGCCACCTCGATAGAGGTGATGACGCCAGGCAGCGGAGCCTTAACGGCATTGTTGGTGTTGACGTTGCTGGTGCTGCTGGCAGGAGTGCTGCTGGCAGCAGGTTCAGCGACTGGTTTACCAAGTACGGGCTTCTTCTTCTCAGGTTCAGCCTCGGGTTCCCATTCTACCTTGTACTCTTCGCCGTTGACGTTGACGGTAGCTACGGTTCCCTCAATATCTCCAATGGTTACCTCATACTGGTTTCCATTGATGGTGTATTTGTATTCTTTCTTCATGATAATTAATTTAAGGGTGTGCTGTCATGGTCTGGGCGTAACCGTTCCACTGAGTCTGCTTCTCACTGATGGTGATAATGCCAGCCTCCTTGTCGTGTACGTTGTTGCCCTTGAACTCGTAAAGAGCCATAGCGATGGCAGCGTAAACTTCATTCTTCATACCCGAATTTTTAAACTCTAAACTCTAAACTTTTAACTCTTAACTTTACATCGGTATGTTACCATGCTTCTTGGCGGGCAGTGAGTCGCGCTTGGTAGCCAGCTGCGCCAGCGCACGGCAAATGCGGAAACGAGTGTTGCGAGGCTCGATGACGTCGTCGATATAGCCATACTTGGCAGCCTGATAAGGATTAGCGAAGAGTTCGTTGTACTCTTCCTCCTTCTCAGCAATGAATGCCTTAACGTCTTCACCGGCTTCCTTCTTGGCCTTAGCCTCCTTGGCATACAGCACAGCGGCAGCACCTGATGCACCCATCACGGCGATCTCTGCTGAAGGCCATGCATAGTTCAAGTCGGTGTGGAGCTGCTTAGAACCCATCACAATGTGTGATCCACCGTATGACTTACGCAGCGTAACGGTAATCTTGGGAACAGTAGCCTCGCCGTAAGCGTATAATAACTGAGCGCCGTGCAGGATGACAGCGTTGTACTCCTGGCCAGTACCTGGCAAGAATCCAGGAACGTCTACCAGTGATACGATAGGAATATTGAAAGCGTCGCAGAAACGTACAAAGCGGGCGCCCTTACGGCTGGCGTTGACGTCCAGCACACCAGCGTAGCAGCTGGGCTGGTTAGCTACAATACCTACAGACTGGCCGTTGAAGCGTGCGAAACCTACGATGATGTTCTTGGCGAACTTAGGCTGTACCTCGAAGAATTCATGGTCGTCGGTGATGGCCGAGATGACCTTGTACATATCGTATGCCTCGTTGGGGTTCTCGGGAATAATCTCGTTCAGTGAGTCCTCCAGACGATCGATGGGGTCTGTGCACTTCTTGCGAGGAGCCTGCTCCATGTTGTTTGAAGGGATATAGCTCAACAGAGTCTTCAGCATCTCTGCAGCCTCTTCCTCGGTCTTAGCAGTGAAGTGGGTTACGCCTGACTTTGAGGCGTGTACTGATGCACCACCCAGATGCTCCTGGTCGATGTCCTCGCCAGTAACGGTCTTTACCACCTTCGGACCTGTCAGGAACATGTATGAGGTGCCTTCCATCATCAAGGTGAAGTCAGTCAGAGCAGGACTGTAAACAGCACCACCAGCGCAAGGGCCGAAGATACCTGAAATCTGAGGAATCACACCTGAGGCCAAAATGTTACGTTCAAAAATCTCTGCGTAACCTGCCAGTGCGTTGATACCTTCCTGAATACGTGCACCTCCTGAGTCGTTGATGCCAATCAGTGGAGCGCCCATCTTCATGGCCATATCCATGACCTTACAGATTTTCTGAGACATGGTCTCGCTGAGCGAACCGGCGTGTACGGTGAAGTCTTGTGCGAAGATGAATACCAAACGGCCGTCGATGGTACCAGAACCGGCTACCACACCGTCGCCCAGGAAGTTCTTCTTCTCCATGCCAAAGTTGTAGCAGCGATGCTCCTTGAACATGTCGTACTCTTCAAACGAACCTTTGTCCAACAGCATCTCCACACGCTCACGGGCTGTGTACTTGCCCTTCTCGTGCTGCTTCTGTATGGCCTTCTCTCCACCACCGAGACGAGCCTGCTCGCGTTTCTCGATGAGTTGCTTAATCTTTTCTAATTGCTTGCTCATTGTTGTTTATTACGTTATATCGTTTTACGTTATTTCAAATTACTCAGGATGCTCACAAAGTTCTGTGAGGATGCCACATGTTGATTTCGGATGCAGGAAGGCGATGTTCAGACCTTCGGCACCCTTGCGGGGCTTCTCGTCAATGAGGCGTACGCCCTTCTCGCTAACTTCTGCCAGTGCTTTGGCTACACCATCCTCTACGCAGAATGCTACGTGGTGAACACCCTTGTTGCCTTTGTCCAGCCATTTCTGTATGGTGCTCTCTGGGCTTGTGGGCTCCAGCAGTTCCAACTTCACTTCGCCACACTTCAGGAAGGCGGTCTTCACCTTCTGATCCTCTACCACTTCTGTTGCATAACACTCTAAGCCCAGCACGTTCTGGAAGAATGGCAGGCTCTCCTCGATGCTCTGGACGGCAATGCCCAGATGTTCAATGTGAGAAATTTTCATATCCTCAATTATTAATTGGTTATTGTAATAATGTGCAAAGGTACAAAATAAAAACGAGAAAGGAGAATTGGCTATTGATTATTAAGCATTATTAAAACTCTACCAACACTTTTGCGTTGATTTGGCGCCCTGTGAGGTAGTTGGGCACGGCATATTGCTGGTTGGTGATGTCTGTCACCCAGTAGTAGCTGTTGACATTAGAGATGCCGAAGATATTCAGACCATCCACGCCTATCCATACGCGTGGATGCTTAAGTGACGGCTGTCCGTTTGTTTTTCCTATGGCAAGATAGCTCATGCCGATGTCGGCACGTTTGTAGGCTGGTGCACGGAATTGCTGATACTCCAGTCCGCGGTGGGGGGCTCCAAAGGGCAGCCCGTCGGCAAAAGCCAGTTTGAGGGTCATCTTCCAGCGCTCAGTGCCTGGGAAGTAGTCGGTGAAGTGCAGGTTGATGCCCCAGCGCTGGTCGGTAGGCATAGGCACGCTGATGCCATTAATCTTTTGGCGTGTGGACATCACGGAGAAGGTAATCCATGAGTCGGTGCCGGGCACAAATTCACCATACAGCTTCAGGTCCAGTCCTGCTGCATATCCGCTGGCTTTGTTCTCGCCATAGTACACCACCTTCATATTCTGAACGTTGTAGGGAACAAGGTTATTCATCAGTTTATAGTAGGCTTCTGCCGTGAAGCGGAAGGGACGCTCCATCATACGGAAGCGGTAGTCGAAGGCGCCAACCAAATGGATGGAACGTTGACTCTTGATTTTCTTGTTCAGCGTGACTATGGTCTGTCCGTTGATGGTCGACGTGTCGCGTAGCTCCTTATAGAATGGTGCCTGATAGTAGAGTCCTGCAGCTAGTCGGAACGTCATATTCTCGTTCCATGACGGGATGGCAGCCAAAGAGACGCGTGGTGAAACGATGGTCTCCTTGTTATAGCTCCAGTTGGCCATTCGCAGACCATAGTTCAGTGTCAGATACCAAGGTTTCTCGCCACCCGTCTGAAAACGATAGGTGTCTTGTATGTAGCCTTCTATGCGCGTAGACCTCATGTCGTTCTTAGATGCCAGCGAGTAGATCATGTCCAGACGGTCAGCAGAGTGGGGGATGGAGTAGCCGCTGCTGTCGCGCATCTCGTATTCTCGAGCCTGTTCCTCTATCTTTTCCCATTTGATGGTCATTCCTGCCTCCAGGTCGTGACGCCCCGTTTGGTGGTTTGCTATCAGTTTTAGACTTTGCACGTTGGCTGTCAGGTAGTTGCGGGCATGTTCCATGTAGGTACCTACGCCCAGCTGCTCCTGTGTCTGTGCGTCGTCCAGCCAGTATTGTCCTTGAATGTCGTACGTCTCCTGTTCTTTGGTGTGGAAAACCGAATACAGCAAACTGACCTTGCTATTCTTGCCGAAGTGGCGTGTCAGTCGGGCTGTGGCGAAGAGCGTGCGGAAAATGTCGCGCTCTTCTCCGTCGAAGTACACCTTAAAGGTTCTTACGTTCTGCATCGTACCAAACGAGGTCTCGCGGTCCGTGGGTTGGAAGTTGTAGTGGTTCTCCGAGATGTTGCCGATAATATCCAACGACCACCGCTCGTTGGGCTGGTAGGTGATGTAGGTCTGATAGTCCAGGAAGTTAGGTCGGTATTCGCCTTTAGTCTCCAGCGAGCCCAACAGATAGCGTGTCGTCTTATAGCGCAGTCCATGCGACATGGTGAATTTTGGTGTTGGCTGTTCTCTCTGTGAGAGTGTGGCGTTGCGAGGGTCGTTAGCTGTTAGCTTTTGTTTGCTGGCATAGCCAAGGAAGATGCCGCCACCTAGCAAAGATGCCTGTGCGTTACCTTCAAAGCGGGTGGGCTTGCGGTATTGGATATCTAGTGCACTCGACATTTTGTCGCCATATTTCGCTTCAAATCCACCGCTGGAGAAACCAATCTTCTCCACCATGTCCGAGTTGATAATACTAAGACCTTCTTGTTGTCCCGAGCGGATAAGCAGCGGACGGTATATCTCTACGTTGTTGATATATACGGAATTCTCGTCAAACGAACCTCCACGAACGTTATACTGCGACGACAACTCATTGTGGCTGGAGACACCCGCCTGTTGTTGCACCAATTCTTCAACCGCATTACCTGTGGTCGAGGGTGTCTGTCGGATATTTTTAACGTCAAGTTGTTCGGTGCCTGTAGTCTGCCTGCGGTGTTCTGTCACAACAACCTCCTGTAGCGCCTCCATGGGTTGCAACTGTACTTGCAGCTTTTGGTTGCCACGTGGACGGCGCAACACGCGCGTCTTCGTTTGGTAGCCCACCATCGAAAAACGCACCACCACCGAGTCTTTCGATTGCAACTTCAGTGAGTATTCGCCTTTGAGGTTAGCCATCGTTACGGCACCTTGTTCAAGACATGACACCGTAGCAAGTTCTATGGCGTTGCCATCTTGGTCGCTCACCTTGCCAGAGAGCGTAAACTGTTGGGCGCTGACTCCCATAGCCAGCAGCATGAATATCGTGAAAAGATGTAGCTTCTTTGCGTTCATTGTTTTATAATAACGCAAAATATCCTTTTTTATTATAATTCTTCATTGTTCACTATTCCCTCCACAGCCAAGATGCCAATTTGTTGGCCCATCTGAAACTGATGCGAAACCAGCGCAGTGTGCTGACTTCCTTGCCGCCAAAGCTGAGGATGAAGTCGCGATAAGGGTTATGGCGGAAGGGTAGCCCCACGTCCATAAAACGAATGTGCTGGCAACCGTCTTTGTAAACGTAGCGGATGGTGTTCCAATATGTTACGGCATTCGGGTGGAGGGTGGCAAAACTCTTGCGTCGTGATGCTGAATACCACAGGTAGGCGTCACCCTCGGAATAGACTACTACGGAGCAGCCAACAGTTTTCCCCTTGTAGGTGGTTAGTAGCAATTTGCAGTGTCCTGTTTCCATCATACCACGGAAAAAATAGTTGTCAGGCAGGTAGCGTCGCACCTTCAGCCAGTAGTGGCGTCGCATCAGTCGTGAGAAGTTACGGAAGTCGTCGTCAGTTCGTACCTCATGAGTCGTAATGCCACGATGGATAGCTACCGTTACACGTTCTAACTGTCGTGGACTGATGCGCTCTTCGGGTGTTCTGGAGTGAAGCGAATTGTGGACACTCATCCAACGTACAGGGAAGAAACCTGTGGCTCGGAGTGGTGCATAGCCAAACATCTTCTGTGATAGGTTGCTCACCTCTATATATAAGGAGCGCCCGCTGAGCTTGTGTGTCAGCGCATCAATCATCATTGAGAATAGCATATTTTTTGAATAACCCTCGGCAGATATCGTCGTGTCGCCAACATCCTTGCGATAGATTCCTTCGCCAAGAATGCGTACATGACGGTGCAGTATGGGCAGCATCCACGGATAGCGATAGCGCTCAACAGCCAACAAACAGGCTATAGCCTCTCCGTCGTCGTCTGTCACCACCGTCATGTATGGCTTGTGGTGGGGCGTACATAAACAGAGTTCCATTAGCTCACGGCTGTGAAAGTAACTGCCGCCGGGTAGGGCGGGTAGCGTGGAAACCTCTGTATATATACTCACTTTCATGGTGCAAAGATACATCTTTTTTGCGAAACAACTCTTATTTTACTTGGAAAAATGATGTCAACAGTCAATATGTCAAGTTTGAGTCCCGAAGAATTATACATTAGCATTCTTGAAAAGCAAAAAAGGGTAGTGATTCACTACCCTTTTTTGCTGTATAAGTTATTGCAGCCTAACTTTTGTGGTTTTACTTGATTAGGTCGACGGAGCGCTTGAGGAAACGGTCGAGGGCTTCCCCCTTCAGCATACCGTTCTGAAGCAGTGCGAGGTCGATGAGCTGGTGGACGATGGAATTGTCCTTGGCATAGTCGGCAAGGACGGCCTGTTTTTTGTCCTTCTGCTCCTGTACGGCCTTCTCGCACTCGGCCTTCATGTCCTTGTCGTCCTGCGTCAGTTCGTCGTACTTCTTGCCAGACTGCTGCTGGTTGATGGCAGCCAGACGAGCTTCCTGACCCTTCAGTTCGGCAGTGATGGGCTTCAGTGCCTCGGTGGTGGCAGCGGTGCTGTCGTCGAGCACCTTCTTGACCAACGGGTGGTCGCTGTTCAGTACGAGGTTGAAGGAGTCGGGCATCTGACCGTAAAAGTTCATGCCAGCCTGGAAACGGCTCATCTCCTTCATACGGCGCATCCACTCGTTCTGCGTGATGACAACGGGACGGGCCTCGGCACCAAGGGCGTCAACCTGCACCATGAACTCCGTATGGTCAATCTTTGGCAGTTGGGTGCGGAAGACGGCTGACAAATTGTCACACTGCTCCTCGCTAAGCTCGCTCTTCTTGGCATCCTCCTTGACGATGAGTCGGTCGATGATGTCAGCATCTACGCGTGTGAAGCGGCTCTTTTCGAACTTCTGCTCCAGCGTCTGGATGGTGGGAACGTCCAGCTGTCCGTCGAGCAGCAGCACGTTGTAGCCCTTGTCCTGAGCGGCCTTGATGTAAGAGTACTGCTCGTCCTTGTCAGTGGCATAGAGATAGACGAGGTTGTCGTCCTTGTCCTTCTGGTTGGCTTCGATGAGCGTCTTGTACTCGTCGAAGGTGAAGTACTTGCCCTCGGTGTCCTTGAAGAGTGCAAACTCCTTGGCACGGTCGTAGAAGCCCTCCTCAGAGAGAATACCGTAGTTGATGAAGAGTTTCAGGTCGTCCCACTTCTCCTCATATTCCTTGCGGTTCTCGCTGAAGATAGCTTTCAGACGGTCGGCCACCTTCTTAGTGATATAGGTAGAAATCTTCTTGACCTCACGATCGCTCTGCAGATAGCTGCGGCTGACGTTCAGAGGAATGTCTGGTGAGTCGATGACACCATGCAGCAGGGTGAGGAACTCAGGGACGATACCCTCCACCTGGTCGGTGACGAAGACCTGGTTGCAGTAGAGCTGAATCTTGTTCTTCTGCAGTTCGATGTTTGACTTGATTTTTGGGAAATAGAGGATACCCGTGAGGTTGAAGGGGTAGTCGACGTTCAGGTGAATCCAAAACAGCGGCTCGTCGCTCATGGGGTAGAGGGTG
>OCTX012236446.1_pt1 | contig 15355 bp, 17 predicted proteins | sample 1539691 | NCBI WGS metagenome assembly OCTX01 (sample SAMN02144231, study PRJEB22623) | gut metagenome | biome: sheep rumen | host: Ovis aries | place: New Zealand | reverse complement strand
AAACGGTGAAGTGTTTTAAACACAGAGGCACAGAGACACAGAGGCGCGGCATATTTGCCGCGCCTTTTTTGCATGGACGAGGGGGCAGATGCTTTTAGGCGTTTCTTTGTGAGGTGGCGAGCGGCAGCGTCACTGTGAATGTCGTGCCGTTTCCGACTTTGGAATGGCAGTCGATTTTCCCCTTGTATCGCCTGACGATGATTTCGTACACTGTGGCGAGTCCAAGACCGCTGCCGGGTTTGTCGGACGCCGACGGGGCACGGTAGAACCGCTCGTACATGCGCTTGCGGTCGGCTGCGGAGATTCCGCATCCTGTATCAGACACGACGATTTTCGCCGTGTCTTTTTGTTTGGAAACAGACAGCGCAACGACTCCTGACTCGGTGTACTTCACGGCATTGTCCATAAGGTTGCCGATTATCTCGAAGACGAGGAACGGGTGCGCGCGCACTATGACGTCCGCATCAGAAGGGGTGTAGCGCACCTCCGGACGGTCGATGGTCGCCTTCATTTCCGAGGCGATGCGCCAGGCCGCCTCCGAGACGTTTACGTTCTCGGCGTTTGAATCGTCGTAGCCGGCGAAGTTTTTCGCGAGGCGCATGTAGGCGGAGATTTTCTTCCTCTCCGCCGTGCAGATCGCCTCTATTTTCCGGGCGGCGCGGACCGGCGGCGTCTCGTTCGAGACGATGGCGTTGGCTTCACTGGCCATGTCCCCGAACGCGCGGGACTGGTTGTGCAGGACCTTTGTCGTCAGTCCCTCCAGTTCGTCTCCCAGACGGCCCATCCTGCGAATCGCCCTGGACACTACGATGGCGAGTATCGCCGCGAGTGCGAGAGCTGCATAGAAGTATCTCGCCTCGTTTTCCATTATCGACAGGACGTATTCCTTTGACATCGTCTGCGTCCTTTCGTTGCGCAGACGCTTGATCCTTGCCGTGTCCGTCCATCTGGTGTAGACGAAACCGGCGATCAGGAGAAGGAACGCAAGCAGTACAAGGCTTTTCAGGAAGAGGCGGACGAGTCTCTTGCCGAACCTTGTCTCAGTATTCGCGAAGAACATATCCCATCCCTCTATTCGTGTCGATGATCTCTCGGGGCGCACCAAGCGCCTCGAACTTGTTCCGCAGGGTCTTTATCTTGTTAGCCAGCCGCATGGAGAAGCGCTCGACGTCGCCCCATGCGGAGCGTTCCAGTGCGTTGGCCTCGACGATGTGTCCCTGCGCCTGGACAAGCTGAAGGAGGATGTTGAACTCGTGATCCGAGAGATCCAGCCTCTCGCCCCGGTATTCGGCGGCGCGGGTGTCGATGGTCATGCGGACATGTCCCCAGGAGAATGCCTTTTCCATCGTCGCGAGGCTTCCGTGCCACAGCGCTTTCTTGATCCGCGCCTGGAATGTCCGCTCGCTGAACGGCTTCGCGATGAAGTCGTCGGCACCAGCGTTCAGGGTTTCCGACTCGCCGGCGTCGCCTTGGAAGGAACTTACGGCTACAATCGGCAGGAACGGCTTCTGACGCCGGATGCTCTTCAGTATGGCGCGGCCGTCCATGCGTGGAAGGCACACGTCGAGCACGACGAGCGCAAAGTCCTCGTTCCTCATTCGTGACAATGCCTCCCGTCCGTCGCTCGTTCTGACGACATCGAACCGACATCCTTCGACCTTCATCGATTCGATGTGCGATCTGATTGCATCGAAGTCGGGTGTCGTGTCTTCGGCTACCAGTACTCTCAAAGTTCTCATGAGAACATTATATCATTTCTGCGGTCCGGCGGGTGAGGCAAAATCGCGAAGTTGTCAGCAATGACAACTTCGGGGCCTCCTTTTTCGCGTTTGACAAGTTCGTGACAAGTTGCAGAATCCCCTTAATTGCTATACTATCGACGCCACCGCAGGGAGGGCGATTCAAGAATGATCGACGCAATGAAGAAACTTACTGTCACGGCGATGGCCGTAGTGCTTTCGCTCGGTGCATGCGCGGCCAAGGTGTACGACTGGCCGCAGCTTTCGGAAGGGACGCTGCCGGACACAGAGGTTGCCACCAACATCCCGCTGCGGATAAATGCCGAGCGGCTTGATGTGTTCAGCCTGAGGCTTCAGGTCTCTGACGAAACTGCGAGCGAGGTACTGGTTGCAGTCGGCCATGACGCCGACGAGAACGGCGACCTTTCCGAGGACGAGACGGCGTTCGTGTTCGGCGACGACTGCGGCGAGCGGTACCTCGTGGATTGCCAAGAGGGGATTGTCGCCGATGTAACGGTGGACATGGTGAGCATAGGACACCGACACTTCAATCCGGTCTGGGACCTTGCGAAGGTTGTCAAACGCGGACCGTGGTCTGTTGGGGAGACGGTCTCCGAGATCATTGAGAACAAGACCTTCTCTATAAGGCTCAGATAGGCAGTAGATGGGTGAAACGATTTCTATGGAGATTAACTGGAATTTAGTCGCGCTTGCTGCGAGCCTGCTGTTCTACGGCATGCTCGCCGCAATGACAATGAGAAGGTCGCTCAAGGCGGCGTGGGGGCAGCTTAGTGCTCTGCCGCATTTTGTGCAGACTCTGCTTGTTGCTATGGCGGTTGTTGCCACGGTCGAGGCACAGAAGCCGGGCAATGGTGGCGGCACGAACGAGCCCCCGGCCAATGTGCCTGGGCCGGGTGTCTTAACGGCTGGGCATAGGCCAGGCATATCCCAGCCATCAGGACTGCGGATTGTGGATAGGCCGAACACAGTTCGGCCATCAATGCTGAGTACCATCAAGGGAGTGCCGGAGCCGACGGTTACGGCTGACGAGATAGCGCAAGGGTATAGGCTTGTATCAATTACGAACGAAACCGGGCATTCCTTTGCCATGCCGACGAACGCGGTGTACGTCGGAAGGCTTCATCTGCACGGAGCTCGGTCGAATTTCGGCAGGCATATTGTTGATCTTGATGCCGTCGGAGGAGAGGCGACAGGCTGGGCGTTCCCCTACGGGCCGAGCAACGCGACTACCTCGGTCTTCTGGTGGTTCATGGACGGAAGGCTTCAGGACGCGCTGCGTGATCCCGAGTTCATGGCTTCGGCGGAACTTGGGGATACGCTCGCAATGCAGGGAGAAAGCCGCCTGTGGGCGCACGCGGGCGAAGATACGCGAACCGTCACGTGGGAGCGGTTTTTCATGGGCGGCGACACGAACGAGGCCGTCAACGCGCAGATAGCCCTGAACGCCAACGGCGACTTTACAGTGAGAAGCAATGACCTACTGAGGGTTTTCCGTCGCATCAACCCGAACGACTGGGACGGAGACGGTCTCGACAATCTGATCGACGTATGGCCGATGGCATCAGACGGCGACTGCTTCGGAACTGGAATGAACTGGCTCAACGCAAACTGCTGGGGCGTTCTGTCGGCGGTGCCGAACGCAGACGATGGGTACGAAATAGTGTGGAACGCGAATGCCAACGACAATGCCTACTTCTGGCTCACGTTTACGCCGACGCGCGATGGGACCAGAGTGACTATCGCGTGCGACGGGCCGAGCAATCTCGGCGACATGGTTGTTATCGCGAACGAGAGCCAGGTGTGCGAAGTGCCTATGCTTATGGGGGCGAGATATCGCGTGACGGCGAGCTGGCCGGTGGATGGCATAGCGGCAAGCGACTCAGAGGCGGAGATAGTTGATAGGTCGAACACAGTTCGACCATCAAATCTGCAGCCATTAAATCTACCGCCGCCAGAGTTGCGGTTGTCGGGGGTTGGTGGCGGAATTGGGCCGAGCGACGATTTCGAGGTCGAGAGGCCGGTAGACATCGATCTTGAGGGAGGCGAGAGCGGCGGACGCATTACGAGCAGCCCAGATATAGGCGTGGTGATCGGCGCGGTGACCGGCAACTGCTGCTCTGTTGAATGCAATGCGAGCAATTATGTGTGGAACTGCTGCGCGTCCTGCCACTGCACGGGCTACTCGCAATGGTGGCAGGTGACGGCACTGTGGGAGGGATACACGAGGCTGTTCAACTGGGAGGCGCAGTGCGGTTGCCAGGCGGAGAACGAGACGAACATTTCGGCGTGGGTCTCCATCTCCGCGCCACGAGTAATCATGCGCGGTGGCTACAGCCACATCGTTTCGGGCGTGTACGATCCGCCCGGCTCGTCGAGCGAGGAGGCGTCGATGTCTCTTGAATGCACGGCGGGGGCGGACAAGATAACTGTTCTCTCGCAGGGAAGCGGCTGGATGGAGATACAGGGGGCGTTTCTGAGCGATTCGATTGACGACGTGGAGTTCAGGCTTGTGACCGAGATCGCCGGACAGTCGTACACTAACATGGCGCACCTCACTGTCGCCTGCGTGACGAATCTTGACATGACATGCGCATACGCGGGGGCAAGCCCCAATCCGCCTCCGTTTGACGGCGAGACGGCGTGTCCGTTCTCGATTACGAACAGCCTCGCCCCCGACAGGCATCTTGTAGTCCCGTTCTGCAACGTGGCGACGCTGGGCGACAATGGATTCGCCGTCACGAACTTCACTGTGGACATGAACCTTGTCCTCGCGCCGACGGGAGTGGACGGCTCTGCTCTTCCCTGCGAATGGGAAGTCGTCGAGGCGAAACCGGAGATGAGCGGAGCGCTATCGCACGAGGGCGGACTCACGGCGCACTTCGTGAATCCTAAACAAGGAGGTGTTTATCGCTTCAGGGGGCGCTGCGACGGCTCGCCGTGGACGGAGGGCAACGTTGTGCTTCCGCTTTCCGGGGCGAGCATCGACGGTGTGTTCGCCTCCGACATGGTGGATGTGGACGCGACGATAGCGCATCTGCTTTCGCACTACACGTACCTTGAGCGGCAGACAATTTCATTTGGCGAGGAATGGTTCAACGACAACGGCGTCGGCGACTACCTCGGGCGTGTTGATTCCGCCTTGGCGCCTACGGTGTGGCACTACAACCAGGTCAACGACCTTTCGGGCATGGGTGCTGTCGTGACATTTCGCGGATTGCCCATGCGCGTCGCGAAGCTCTCGAATTTCCTCGTTGCATACGAAACGGAGAGGATCAATGTATTTGCGCTCTCCCGGTGGCTTGCCCGCTACAGGTACGGCACATGGGACGACGATGCCGGATCGGCGAGCTGGGATGCAGGGACTGCTGTTGCGGATGGAGCCGACCTCGACGAGACGATGCGGGCAATGGCCACGAACATCTGGGCTGGCGCCGACGTGAAGGAAAGACGGCTGTGGCCGAACATTAGGCCGACCGACAACCACACGACATTCACGCCCGGCATCGACTTCAACTTCAACTTCATTTCACCCGGATTCACGACACAGCGTGTCGGGGACGGGCATTAACAATGGATACTCGAAAAGGAAGGAACAAAAAATGAAAGTAAAGACTGCAATGCTGGCAGCGCTCTTCACGATGGTCGGCGCGGCGGCGATGGCCGTCCCTTCGCAGGACAGCTACCATGCCGTTACGAACGACTGGTACAACGGAAACTTCTCGAATGTGCTTGAACTCTCATCGGCAAGGCTCGCCGCGAACACGAACGACCTTGTGGGGGCTTATCTCAAGCTGAGCTGGGACATCTGCTTCGCCGACATCCCGACGCTCTCGAACTCTGTGACGCGGGCCATAGCGCTCTCCGACGCCGTGACGAACGCCGCGTTCAGCAATGACTTCCAGAGGCTGCGCCCGGTTATGGTGGCGTTCCGCGACCAGGTGCTGCCCAACGTGACGGAGGAGATGCGGCTTGCAGAGCTGCCGAAGGCGAGCCTTCCCCACAAGCCGATTCCCGAAAGAAGGTGGCTCAAGCTCCTTTGGGACAGCGGGATGTGGACGCCGGTGAACCAGCAATGAAAGGTGGCACCTATGAATCACACAATCGTAGCATCCATGGAAAACAGCATGAATACTCTTGATACCTCTCAACCGCGTTCTCTCCGTCCGCGAGACCTTCGACCATATCGACTGTGAAGGCTCAATACATGGATAGCGATGTCATCCAGGGTTGGGGTTGAGCATTGGTGGGGATAGATATAATTTGTAGATATAACTATTGAGTGGTTAAATAGCGCGTGTACAGCAAATCAGCAACAGCATCTTTTAATTACAGCAAGACATAATGGAATAGACATATGGCGGATGAAATAGATACAAAAAATGTTTTCGTGAGCCATTATCACGAGGATGAGGAAAACATCAAGAAGTTGAAAAACTTGTTGAGTTCCGATTATTGCATCAAAAACTACTCTGTCACTACAGACAAATACAATGAAGCTGAGAATGAGGAGTACATTAAGTATAGGTATTTGAAGCCACTTATCAGCCAGTCAAGTACACTAATATGCCTTATTGGGCCGGAAACGCACGACAGTGAATGGGTTGATTGGGAGATCAGGGAGGCGGAGAAGCTTGGAAAGCAGATAATCGGGGTATATATCCAAGGAGCAAAAGATTCGGATGTTCCGCAAGCGCTGAAAGAATTTGCCGATGCGATAGTAGGTTGGAATGCCGATAACATCACGAAGGCACTTGGAGGAGAAAGTAGTTTTGTCAATGCAGACGGTACGCCAAGAGCATCAGTTTCTGGTGGGCGTGTGACATGCTAAAAAGGAGTGACATGGGCAAGGCGTTTTCATATGTGGTGAAGAGGGATTATGGTTTTGCTCCTAATCCATTTTATGGTGTGCTGACATTGGCTACATGCAAGCCGAAGATAAGAAATGGTGCTGAAGTTGGCGACTTTATTATCGGAAATGCAGGCAGTGATCACGATAATAAACTCATATATATGGCGAAGGTTACGGAAGTGACAACCTTTGATAAATATTGGGAAGACCCGCGTTTCAGGTGCAAGAAACCGGTGATGAACGGTAGCCTTAAAAAACTATATGGCGACAATATATATCATCATGGCGATGATGGCGGGTGGATACAGGAAGATTCTCATCATGCAAATAATGATGGGTCGGTAAACGTCAACAACCTAAATCGGGATACCGGCACTACTGATCGTGTTCTTATATGTGAGGACTTTCTTTATCTAGGGAAATCAATGATTTCGGTGCCGAACACATTTCAGGACTGCATTCATAAAGGGATTGGCCATCATTGTCCGGATTATTCAAAGGCCGAGAAACTATGGAGCTATTTGAAGCAACGTTATCCCGAAGAAGGGAAAGTAGACAACCCCAATTTGTTTGACAAGTTTGAGCGATATGACGGTGTATCGTAAGCGTAAGGTGCCTACGCCTGACATGCATTCGTTCCGGTATTATTTTTATTTTATGCAGGAACGTATGAACATGTTTTGGCGAAAATGCAATAACGATTGCAATGGCATAACAGATGATCCAATACTAAAGGAATATAAATTCACGAATGTCTACAGAGTGTGCGACAGGGTAAGCCAGTACTTGATCAGTCATGTCATATATAAAGATTTAGATCGATTTACGGCAAGAGATGTGTTGCTTAGAATACTGATTTTCAAAATATTCAACAAAATAGAGACTTGGCAGTATCTTGTAGAAAACTATGGAGAAATTCATTGTGAGCATTTTGATGTAGATGACATATGTGGTCTGTTGACTAAACGACAAAGGACAACAGCTATATTCAGCAACGCTTACATGATGGCTGGCAGCCACAGATTGTATGACCATCTGCCAAGCAAGCATGCAAAGTGGCTGCAGATGGTCAAGGATGAGTTCCTGGGGAAAGGTGTCGTGGATGAAGTCTTGAGGGCGCGATCAATGAAAGAGGTGTTTGAACTGATGGAGAGGTGCTCGTTTGTGGGTAGTTTTTTGGCCTATCAATATACTGTTGATTTCAATTATTCCCCCTATGTGGATTTTGATGAGAATTCTTTTGTAAAGGCAGGAATAGGTGCTGTTCGTGGCATCAGAAAGTGTTTTTCATCAATAGGGGATGATTATGAGACCGCAATTAGATATACATTTGAACATCTTGATTATTACAGAAAAGAGTTTGGTTATGATGAATTTAAGCCGATTCCTGGCAGGGAGCCGCATTTGATAGACATTCAGAACTGTTTTTGCGAAACCGATAAATATCTTCGGGCAAAAATGCCTGAGTTGTTGCTGGGGAATGTTAGAATTAAGCAGCACTACAGGGCAACGGCAATGCCTATTGACTATGCGTTTCCGCCAAAATGGGGTATTAATTTAAAGCTTCACGCAAGATGTACGCAGAGACATTTGAAGGAATTAATGACTTCCTGATTGGAGCCAGCAAGCTGTTGGTGACGGAGGGAGTAAAGCGGACGACTCGTGGCGATTTGTGCTACGAATTGCCTGAACCTGTTATATTTAAGATTACTAATCCGCTTGCCAGAGAAGTTACAATCCCTATTCGGAAATGGTTTAGGGTGTTGCCTTATGCGGAATCTCTATGGATTGCATCGGGTCGGAATGATATGCGTTACATCACTCATTATCTGCCACGCATGGCAGAATATTCTGACGATGGCGTTATGATGCGAGGAGGGTATGGTCCACGGTACAGAGACTATAATGGAGATGTCGAAGACTATAGGATTGAAACGCTCAATGTGAGGCAGAATGGCTCTGTGGATCAGTTGCGATATGTGATTGAATGCTTCAGGCAGGATACGAATACACGGAGGGCAGTAATATCATTTGGAGACCCGGTAAAGGACGACTTTGACGAAAGAGGGCAACTAAAGGAGACGAAAGATGTACCATGCACAAGAGAACTTCACTTTATAAAGCAGACTTTTGGGAATAAGTTGGATATGATTGTAAGAATGAGAAGCAATGACTTGATATGGGGGGCAAGTGCGGTAAATATTTTCAACTATACGTTTATGCAAGAGTATGTTGCCGCTATCTTAGGGATGGGGGTTGGTAATTACTTCCATATCGCTGATAACCTGCATTATTATAGGCGCCATTCAAAGCTTGTACATGCCTTGGCTAAAATCGACGAGCATGCCGAAGCCCCCTTGCCCTTAAATAAAAGTTTTAGTTCGCTACAAGAGTTTGATGCTTTGGTATCTAAATTATCCACAGAAGAACAGGCAATGAGGTCTGATTTGGGGAATTATAAAGAATGTGAATTTGATGATGAGTTTTTCCAGCATTGGTACGACGTGCTATATAAGTTTAATAGGCGGGAAGTAAATAGAGTATGACTTATTATTATCAGCTGATATTTCTTGGCGATACAACGATAAACGCCTATGATCAACTTCGGGAGTGTTTCCTGAGGCGTGTGGACGAACTCGGGATTGATACGAATTGCATCAAGATAATAAAGGCTGAAGATTTTAAGTGTGAGTACGAGAACCGTCAGCCATCATTCGTTTTCTTTCTGGGTGGAGATGCAATCAATAGGGATAAAGATAACAACATCATTGAGGTGTTGCTAAGCAATGGTGAACCCATATATCCTCTTTTCTTTGAAGAGAATGGTTTTGCAAGCGAAATCCCAGATTTGCTATCGGCGATGAATGGACATCGGTATTTGCCTGAGGATTTGGATAAGTTTGTAAACTGCGCCTTGGAGACTTTGAGATTGTTGCGTAGTACTCGCAAAGTGTTTATTAGTTATCGACGAGATGATTCCGCTGCAGTTGCGAATCAGCTGTTTGACGTGCTGACTCGGAGAAACTTTGACGTATTTCTGGATTCCTACGTTATACGAGGGGCGGATAATTTTCAACAAGAGCTATTCCATAGAATGTCAGATTGTGATGTGCTGGTGCAATTGAATACACAAGATTTTAAGACAAGTAAATGGTGCAGGGAAGAAGTTGAGATGGCTAATCTGAAGCAGATTGGCATTGTCGAAGTTGTCTGGCCAGATATGGGACTGGAACGGTGGTCTGAGTTGTGTTCCCCTTGCTATCTGAAGTCTGAGGATTTTAAACGCAAACGTTTTAGGAATAAAAAATCAGAATTGAAATTAGAAATCCTAGATAAGATTGCTCGTGACGTTGAGTCGGTTAGGGCAAGAAACTTAGCTGCGAGACAAGACAATATCGTAGGGGAGTTTGTCAAAGAAGCAAAAAAAGTTGGCAAGACAGTCACAAAGGAACTTTATTACCTAAAAGAAACTTTACCGGATGGTAAGGGGCGGCTATACCTTCCTGCTGTTGGAATACCAAGCTCTTTTGACTATTACGAGTCGCTAGAGTTTAGAAACATGCTCAAAGATGATAACTTGGAGATATTCCTGCTCTATGATGAATTGCGCATAAGGTCAAAGTGGATTAGCCATTTAGATTGGTTGAATTCATCACTTGAAGTAAAATCAATAAAGAAGAAGGATTTTGAGGCATGGTTGAAAAGTCATTGAATCTGTTTCTGTCAGCAAGTGTCCCCGTTGAGGGAAGGGCTGATGGTAAGTATCTTGCTACGGCGGACATAATCGCCATTAGGGATGCTGTAATTGCGTTAGCATCAGTAGTGTTGCCTCGTTATCACTTGATATGGGGAGGGCATCCTTCAATCACCCCGTTGATAGCCAATGTTCTTAGGCATTCTTCTAAAGAGGTGAACAGCAGCGTAACTGTTTATCAATCCGGCTACTTTGTAAAGGAGTTCCCTAAAGAGAACAAGGATGTGGAACATGTTGTTGTGACCGAATCCATAGGCGAACGTGCGAGTAGTTTGGACTTGATGCGTAGGCAGATGGTGATTGAAAATGACTTCGCCGCTGCAGTCTTTATTGGGGGCATGGATGGCGTGGAAGATGAATACAAACTGTTTGTTGAAAGTCATCCAGAAGCAAAAGTATTCCCAATGGCATCTACAGGTGCAGCTGCGCTGATGCTATACGATGCAAATACTGATGCATTTGATGAACGATTGAAGAACGATATGGCATACGCATCGTTGTTTAAAGATTTGTTAATGTGATAGTGAAATCTGCATCCGCTACTTCCTCAAGCTCGGCTTCCTCGATGGCGTTGTTGGATGGCGGTGGCACTTCTGGCAAGGGCTGTGGTATTGGTGGATTGTGGATCGGGAGATTGGCAAGATGATGTCAAACCACGGAAAGCACAGAAAATGTATAAGTCGGGTAGAACGTGCAGAAGATCATCGAGATGATTGATAGTGAGGTTAGGGCTGTTGTTACTGGCAATCCAGCGAAGTTCTTCAAGAGGCAGTATTACATAAAGGAGCATATGAATTCACTTGTAATATCGTATGAGCTATCAAACGATGGTGGGCAAGCCTTGGTTCGCCAAGGGTTAGACGCTGCCATTAGGGCATATGGCATTTGGGCCCATATCACAGATTCGTGTTGGGCTATTAAAACAGAACGTACTGTTGTGGAGGTTAGAGATGCACTATTGAGATTGTTGCGTCTCTCGGACAGATTATTTGTTGTTCAGACGGCGCATGTTGCTGCGTGGAATAACACTATGTGCCGCAACGATTGGTTGAAGGAGAACATCTGATGGAATCGCAGCACACAAATGACGTTAGGCCGGCGTTAACACCAACGCGACAGGTGATTAAAACTGTTTTCGCGGTTTTGGTTTCGGCTGTGTCGATTGTTGCCTCTATTGTTGGTGGATATATTGCGTTAGATCAGTATTTGTCTAAACCACTTATAAGAATGTCGGTTGTTGATAATCAATGTTTGACCAAAGTAGAATCAATTTCAAATCTAGTAGCCAAGTTTAGTTTTAATGGGCGAGAGGTGAAAAGCCTTTGGGTGTCCAAATTACAATTTGTCAATGATTGTAGGCGTAATATCATAGGGTTGCCTGGGCATGACTTAATGTACTCAAATCTGGTTGTTTCTATATCGCATGAGCATAATGCCATATCGGTAGAAGTTGAAGATGCGGATTTTGATGTGTCTGTAGTAGCTCTGAACTCTGGTATTTCACTGTCTTTTGCAAAATGGAAACCTAACCAGTTTTGTCGACTGAAAGTATATAGTGAAGGGTTGTTTGATGCTACGAAGTATGCGCACCCAGAATTCCTGGCTGAGGTAGAGCCCTTTACGCAAGGGGATATGATAGTTTCTGGGTATCGTGAGGAATATCCAGAAGGGTCCGTGTTGAGGCATTTGCCTTTTTGGTTATATATTGTCTTAAAATGGGTGGGTATAGTGGTATATGCAATAGGTTTTCTTGCCTGTGTTATATATATTTGCTGGAATTGGCTCAAGTTGATTCTGCGAAGGAGATGGGACAGAAGATATGCAAGCAAAGTTGAGGCTATTCTTACAGCGAGATCTACATCAAATGAAGGAGGATGGGATATTGATCTTTTGGAAAAAGACTTTTGGATTAAAAATCATATACCTAAACCACCAACTAAATCTTCGTTCATAGTTCGAGGGTGTATAAATAGAGGAGAGGTAATTGGACAACACATTGCATATGGCTTTTTGGCATTGATAACTGCTATTGCACTTATGTCATTGATTTATATTCGATAGGATTTACCTTAGGTGAAAGTGTCAGACCCTTCTGTAGAAGATATACTGTATATGATTGATGAATGAGGACGGGAAGCGTACACGAAAATTTCTACATGATTTACACGTTCTACAAATAACCGCCGTTTGTCTGGGGTTCGCGATTCGAGCGAACCACGCCGAGCGAAGCGAGTGCCGAGAGTACACAGAGAGATTTGAACCACGGAATACACTGAATACACGAAAGAGAAGATGGTGAATGTTCAGCCGTGTAGAACATGTAGAACGTGTAGAGGGAAGAGGTTGAGGTGAAGAATGGTAGCCGCAAAGAGCGCAAAGGAGAGTGTGCACGGTTGACTATGGCGGAAAGAAAATGGTAGAATATCCGTGTTGCGTGAAAAGCAACGATGGGTGCTTTGGCGGCAACAAGAGAAAGGTGAATGAATTGGTTATTGACGCACTGATAGGGTCGAGGGGCAAGGTTGCCCTGCTTACGGCGCTGTTTGACGGCAGGCGGCGCAGTACTCATATACGCGAATTGGCCAGGAATGTGGGATTGAGCGCGCCCAGCCTGATGCGCGAGGCCAAGGCGCTGGTCAAGATTGGTCTTTTGCGGGAAGAGAAGGATGGAAACAGGGTTGATTACTGCGCCAATGTCGATTCTCCATTGTATCCCGCTCTGACGGAATTGGTTCAGAAGACCGCGGGGCCTGAAGCTGCTCTGCGAGAGGCGTTCGCCGACAGCGACAACGATGTCGTGTTCATATATGGCTCGCGCGCCAGGGGGTGCGAGCGCGCGGACAGCGACTGCGATGTGTTTGTGGTTGGCAGAGAGGGATTGCGGAAAGCCGCGGCTCGTGCCGGTGAAGTGGCGAACAGGATTGGGATTGAGGTAAATCCGTATGTCGTCACGCCGGAGGAGTTCAAGCGCCGCGTCGCGTCCGACGATCATTTTCTCGGCGATGTCATGTCTTCGCCAAAGATATTCGTGAAGGGAAGTGAAGATGAGCTTGCTGGATTGGCGTAAGTTCGGATGGCTAAAGCCGCATGAAACTAGCTTCGAGGAGCTGCGCAATCTGCTCGCGATTGCGGATCGGGACATTGCCGATGCCGGGGCTGATTCTCTTTCCGCAGACTGGCGGTTTGGCATAGCATACAATGCTGCCCTTAAACTGTGCACGATGATGTTGTACGATGCCGGCTTTATGCCTGAAAAGACTCTGGCACACTATAGGACCTTGCTGTCGATTCAGTATACGCTTGGTGAACATAGGAAGTCGGATGCAGAGTATCTTGATGCATGCAGAGTGAAGCGCAATCATGTCGAGTATGACTATGTCAACGGCGCGAGCGAAACCGAGGCGCACGAACTTGTTGCTTTTGCCAAGGAACTTCGCGCCGAAGTTGTTGAAAAGTTGAAGGCAAAATATCCTGACCTTGGAATAGCCGTAGAGGATCCACCGGAATGAGTGCGGACTTCTACACGGAAGAGAAGATGGTGAGCCGTGTAGAACATGTAGAACGTGTAGAAGTTTTAGACAGGATTAACAAGATTTGATTGCTCTTCTTGAAATCAGCGGCACAACGAAGCACCGCCGTTCCTGGGCGATTTGTATGCGAGCGAAGCCATGAATATAGCGTAGGGTGTGAGGCGCGGGGGCGCACGAGAGGAAATTGGTGGCCTGACATGGCTGTGGAATAGTGGTGAATTTAAGCGGAGGGGTGCGGAGGCGAAGGTCTCACTTCAAGGGCCTCTGCCTGATTTCTGCGCGAAGATTTCTTGAAGGTCAGCAGGGACGGTTTCTCATGGTAGTTATCCCCAAATTTGAAAAGTGTTACATCGCAAAAACGCACAGTAAAACAGCCCAAGAACACAAAATGAAACACCCCCAAAAAGCAAATCGCCCTTGATTCGCGGATATAAATATAGCATGATATTGGGGAAATAATTGCAGAAGAAGGATAGATTATGAATTATATCCCAAGAGTTGTCGACTCTGAACTAGACTTGAGGCTCAGGGCGGTCGGTGCGACGGTTTTGGTTGGCCCCAAGTGGTGCGGCAAGACCACGACGGCAAAGCAGAAGTCGAAGAGCGTCCTTGAGATGCAGGACCCCGATCTTCAGGAAGGGCATTTGCGGCTTGCTCAGACAAAGCCGTCGCTTCTGCTTGCAGGCGAAACGCCGCGACTCATTGACGAATGGCAGATAGCCCCGAATCTCTGGGATGCGGTCAGGGTCTCCGTGGACAGAAGGGGCGAGAAGGGGTTGTATCTGCTTACCGGTTCGGTGGTGGTCGACGACAAGAAGATCAAGCATTCTGGCACAGGGCGCATTTCCCGCCTTGAGATGTCTACCATGAGCCTGTACGAAACGCAGGAGACGAGCGGCGAATTGTCGCTGAAGGGACTTTTCGACGCTCCGGGAGCGGCGGTGGATGGAGCGAAGAGCGCACTTTCTGTAGAGCAGCTTATTTTTTGCGTGTGCCGTGGCGGATGGCCTGCGGTCATGGATGCGAACGGAGACGATGCAAAGCTCTTCATAGCCAGGGTGGCAAAAGGCCGGCGGGCATAATTTCGCAAGGCCGCGCGAGAGCCCTGCTGATCGGAGTTTGTGAATCTGCCCAAGCGCGCCGTTTCCGAAAGTAAACTTGGGTCCCCTCCCCGAGCGGTATTTTGGTATAATTTACGGTCACTGAACGGAAGGGAAGGCAGATGCAGACTGAACTCTGGTACACAGACGAACACACGCGCGACGTGCGCTTCTCGATGAAGACGATCGAGCAGATCGCCTCGAAGAAGAGCGCGGTGCAGCAGATCGACATCCTCGACACCCCGGCGTACGGGAGGGTGCTCGTCCTCGACGGGGGTCTCATGATCACCGAGAAGGACGAGTTCATCTACCACGAGATGCTCGCCCACGTGCCGATGGCGGTGCATCCGCGCGTAAGGAAC